>Ga0206129_10005067_pt1 | contig 14123 bp, 8 predicted proteins | sample Helgoland_Spring_8_FD_148616 | JGI IMG/M metagenome (GOLD analysis project Ga0206129, IMG submission 148616) | Pelagic subsurface seawater microbial communities from Kabeltonne, Helgoland, North Sea - Helgoland_Spring_Bloom_20160502_2 | ecosystem: Environmental > Aquatic > Marine > Epipelagic ...
AAGAACCTGAAGTGCCTGAATTACCAGAGCTACCTGAAGTACCTGAAGAACCTGAAGTACCTGAAGAACCTGATGAACCAGATGTTCCTGAATTACCCGAGTTACCTGAACTACCTGAAGTACCTGAAGAACCAGATGAGCCTGAGGTACCTGAGTTACCAGAGTTACCTGAAGATCCTGAGGTACCTGATGAACCTGAAGTACCGTTGTTACCTGAATTACCTGAAGATCCTGAGGTACCTGATGAACCTGAGGTACCTGAGTTACCAGAGTTACCTGATGAGCCTGAAGTACCTGAAGAACCAGATGAGCCTGAGCTTCCTGAAGTTCCAGATGAACCTGAGGTACCTGATGAACCTGAAGTCCCTGAATTACCTGATGAGCCTGAAGTCCCTGAAGAACCAGATGAGCCTGAGGTACCTGAGTTACCAGAGTTACCTGAAGAACCTGATGTTCCTGAAGAACCTGATGTACCAGATGAGCCTGAGCTTCCTGAAGTTCCAGATGAACCTGAGGTACCTGATGAACCTGAAGTCCCTGAATTACCTGATGAGCCTGAAGTACCTGAAGAACCTGAAGAACCTGAAGTTCCTGATGAGCCTGATGTACCTGAAGAACCTGAAGTTCCTGAAGAACCTGAAGTTCCGGTATTACCAGATGAACCTGATGTACCTGAGCTACCGTCTATACCATTAACTCCCGAAATTCCTGATGAACCCGATGTACCAGAAGAACCTGATGAACCAGATGTACCAGCATTTCCTGAACTACCTGAAGTTCCAGATGAGCCTGAAGTACCTGATGAACCTGAAGTCCCTGAATTACCTGATGAGCCTGATGTACCTGAAGAACCTGAAGTTCCAGATGAACCTGAAGAACCTGAAGTGCCTGAATTACCAGAGCTACCTGAAGTACCTGAAGAACCTGAAGTACCTGAAGAACCTGATGAACCAGATGTTCCTGAATTACCCGAGTTACCTGAACTACCTGAAGTACCTGATGAGCCTGATGTTCCTGAAGAACCTGAAGTACCATTGTTACCTGAGTTTCCTGATGAACCTGATGTTCCAGATGAACCTGAAGATCCTGAGGTACCTGAACTACCTGAGGTACCTGAGTTACCAGAATTACCTGATGAGCCTGATGTTCCTGAAGAACCTGAAGTACCATTGTTACCTGAGTTTCCTGATGAACCTGAGGTGCCTGATGAACCCGACGAACCACTAGTTCCTGAATTACCTGAACTACCTGAAGTGCCTGAGCTACCTGAAGTACCTGAAGAACCTGAAGTACCTGAGCTTCCTGATGAGCCTGAGGTACCTGAAGAACCTGAAGTACCTGAAGAACCTGATGTTCCTGAGCTTCCTGATGAGCCTGAGGTACCTGAGCTACCTGAAGTACCTGAAGAGCCTGAGCTACCTGAAGTACCTGAAGAGCCTGAGCTACCTGAAGTACCTGAAGAACCTGAAGTACCTGAAGAACCTGATGTGCCTGAACTACCTGAAGAACCTGATGTTCCTGAAGAACCTGAGGTACCTGAGCTACCAGATGAGCCCGATGTACCTGAGTTACCTGATGAACCACTTGTTCCTGATGAACCTGATGTTCCTGAAGAGCCTGAGGTACCACTTGAACCAGATGAGCCCGATGTGCCTGAGTTACCTGATGAACCACTTGTACCTGAAGAGCCTGATGTTCCTGAAGAGCCTGATGTTTGGGCTGCTTCTCTATAAGCAACTTGTCCATCAGGTTTTAATACTAATACTGTTTCTTCGGATGAGGCTTCAGGGATTTCACCTGGTACTATATTTACCGAGCCACTAAATTGGGAAGAACCTGATACAATCAGGCCTTTTTTGATTTTAAATTCGTTCATCGTTTATTTTTCTGTTTTCATTTCCAACAGGTAATTCCGTTATGTCTGGTATACATATTATAATAATATAGAAAAAACAAAGTGCCCCTCAATGAGGGGCACCTTTCTTTATAGTAAAGCTATTTATTAAGCTTTAAGTCTAGTATTATGGAATACTACTCTAATTGTATTACCTGTACTATTACTTACTGTTAGGGCAAAATTACCTCCACCTGAAGTTACATTAAATACAATTCCATCTGTATTACCAATATCTGTAGTACTACTTTCAGCTAAAACTGCTCCTGTTGAATTAGCAGTTATCCTTACAGTACCCGTACGTTGATGGGATCTATCTGTACTATAAGCTACATAGTCTAAAATTAAACCAGCATATGTAGTTCCACTAATAGAAGGTTGAATATTACCATCAGCACCATTAGCGACTTCAATTCTATCTGAGGTGGTTTCTAAATACTCACCTACAGTAAGAACATCTGTACTAGCATCAAACGTTAAGTTTGGTTGTGCTGTACCACTAGTACCAGCAGAATTATCTACAGTGATAAGTCTATTAGTATCTGGTGTGGTTAAAGAAATTAACCCTGATGTACCACTTGAGCCTGATGAGCCTGAAGTACCTGAGCTACCTGATGAACCACTAGTTCCTGAGGAACCTGAAGTTCCTGAAGAACCACTTGTACCTGAAGTACCTGATGAACCTGAACTACCTGATGTTCCTGAGGAACCTGATGTACCACTTGAGCCTGATGAACCTGAAGTACCTGAAGAACCTGATGAGCCACTAGTTCCTGAGCTACCTGAAGTACCTGATGAACCCGAAGTACCTGATGAACCTGAACTACCTGATGTTCCTGAGGAACCTGATGAGCCACTAGTACCTGATGAACCAGATGTACCGCTTGAGCCTGAAGTACCTGAAGAGCCTGAGCTACCTGATGTACCTGATGAGCCACTAGTACCTGAGCTACCTGAAGAACCTGATGAACCTGAAGTACCTGAAGAGCCTGATGAGCCACTAGTACCTGATGAACCACTAGTTCCTGAGCTACCTGAAGTACCTGAAGAACCTGATGAACCTGAAGTACCTGAAGAGCCTGAGCTACCTGATGTACCTGAGCTTCCTGATGAGCCTGAACTACCAGATGTGCCTGATGAACCAGATGAACCAGCGCTTCCTGAAGTACCTGAGCTTCCTGATGAGCCTGAAGTACCTGAGCTGCCTGATGTACCTGATGAGCCTGAAGAGCCTGAAGTACCGCTTGAACCTGAACTACCTGATGTACCAGATGAACCTGAAGTACCAGATGAACCTGAAGTACCAGATGATCCTGATGAACCTGAAGTACCTGATGAACCTGAAGATCCTGAAGTACCTGAAGAACCTGATGTGCCTGAACTACCAGATGTACCACTTGAACCTGATGAGCCTGATGTACCAGAGCTACCTGAAGTACCTGAGCTACCTGAGCTGCCTGAGGTACCTGAAGAACCGGATGAGCCTGAAGTTCCTGAAGAACCTGAAGTACCTGAAGAGCCTGATGAACCTGAAGTACCTGAAGAGCCACTCGAGCCTGAAGTACCACTTGAGCCTGAAGTACCTGAAGAGCCTGAGCTACCTGATGTACCTGAACTTCCTGAAGTACCTGATGAACCGCTTGAGCCTGAAGTACCTGAAGAACCGCTTGAGCCTGAAGTACCTGAAGAACCTGATGTACCCGATGAGCCACTTGAGCCTGAAGTACCACTTGAACCTGAAGTCCCAGATGAACCTGATGAACCTGAAGTACCTGATGAACCTGATGAACCAGAAGAGCCGGAGCTGCCTGATGTACCTGAACTACCTGATGAACCTGATGTTTGTGCTGATTCTCTATAGGCTACTTGACCTGTTGATGTAAGCACTAAAACAGTTTCTTCCGTAGGGGCTTCAGGAACGTTACCAGGAACAATAAATACTGAACCTGATAATTGTGAAGAGCCTGAAACTATGAGACCCTTCCTGATTTTAAATTCGTTAGCCATAGAGAATTTGTTTGTTTTTTAAATTATTTTAACGTTAATAAATATATATAAAACTATTACCTCTCGATAAGATTTGTAAATGATTTAACAGTAACATTATATCCGCTTCCACTAGTATTATTTACCGTAATTACGGCATTAGTACCTGTAGAGGCTGTAAATATAATATCATCTGTTGAGTTGTTTAAATCAGTACTTGTAACTTCATCTATAATAATAGAAGAAGAATCAAATATAGCTCTTACAGTACCAAATCTAGCTCTACCATCATTACCTAACAAGGTATAATCTAACACTAAACCTAAATAATTTGCTGTAGGTACTGAAACTAAATTACCTTCAGCCCCATCGTTTACAGTAACTTCAGATGTTCTTCTTTCAAATTCTAAGTTTTGAGTTAATATAGTACCGTCAAATGTTAAATTAGCTTCACCATTAATAGTATCTGTGCCTGTAGCTGATAATAAATAATTATCTGTATTATTACTAATAGTAGCAGAACCTGATGAACCTGAAGTACCAGAAGAGCCTGAACTTCCTGAGGTACCTGAGCTACCTGATGAACCACTTGTACCTGATGAACCTGCAGCACCTCCTACGGCAAAGTTAGAATAAAATTCTTCATTATTTAAAGGTGTTGCTCCGGTTTTAGTTACATTACTTATACTAAATACCCAATAAACCCCTTCATCTCCTATAGCTGTAAAACCATTTAGTATAATTTTAGCTGTTGATGTTTTAGAGGTTAAAGTAATAGTACCTGATAGCTCCATATCTCCAAATAAGGAAGCGAAGTTTGTTGCAGGGCTAAAAGCTTGTTCTGCAATTGCTAAATCATCACCACTAGATATACTTCCCCAAGCTACATCAAATATAAAATATCCTGTACCTGGAAGAGAGACTGTATTAGTTGAATATTTCCAAGTTGCTACATTATCAGGAGCACCTGAAGTACCTGATGAACCCGAGCTACCTGAAGTACCTGAGCTACCTGATGAGCCACTAGTTCCTGAACTACCTGATGAGCCTGAAGTGCCTGATGAGCCTGAAGTGCCTGAACTACCTGAAGAACCTGAGGTACCTGAACTGCCTGATGTGCCACTTGAACCACTTGATCCTGAGGTACCTGAACTGCCTGATGTGCCACTTGATCCTGAGGTACCTGATGAGCCTGAACTACCTGATGTACCCGATGAACCTGATGAACCTGAAGTACCTGCAGCACCTGAAGAACCCGATGTACCGCTTGAACCAGAACTACCAGATGTACCAGAAGAGCCTGAGCTACCTGATGTACCTGATGAACCACTTGAACCTGAGGTACCGGATGAGCCTGAGCTGCCTGAAGTACCTGATGAGCCTGAAGTACCCGAACTACCTGAGGAACCTGAAGTACCTGAACTGCCTGAAGAACCTGATGTACCTGAACTGCCTGAAGAACCTGATGTACCTGAACTGCCTGAGCTACCTGAAGTGCCTGATGAACCTGAGGAACCTGAAGTACCTGCTTCACCCGGGACACCTGGTATACCTGGGAGTTGGACGTTGGTTAATTCTATAATGTCATTGTCATCAATGTCACCATTAACATCTATTACATAATAATTGTTATTACCACTAGGTGTAGTTACACCTTCAAATATATTTACTAAACCATCTCCACTTGTAAAGGCATTAAGATTAGTAAAAGTATTACTATCTTTTCTTATAATTAAAGTAAAAGTAGAAGTTTGAGTTATATTATTAAATACAAATTCTGCTACTACATCACCAATTTTGAAATCACCCCATCTAGATTCTACATCAGATAATACATTATCTAAACCATCTGTAACTAAAGTGGTAGCTGTTGAATCTGAGTATGCATCACTTGAAATACCAGTTTGGTTAATACCGTTAGTAGATAAGTTCATAGTACCACTAGTTTGGGTACCTGTATATTGTTGAATATAAAGTTCACCAGCACCTATAACATTAGGGTTTATTTTAGATGTTGGACCTGTTACAACTTTAGCTTTTAGATAAGTACCACCTGAAGCACCAGTTCCACCTGATGAACCTGAGGTACCTGAACTGCCTGAAGTACCAGAAGAGCCTGATGTTCCTGAAGAACCTGATGAGCCACTAGTTCCTGAAGAGCCTGATGAGCCTGAGGTACCTGAGGAACCTGAAGTACCACTTGAACCACTTGAACCTGATGTGCCAGAAGAACCTGAGCTACCTGAAGTACCTGAGCTACCTGATGAGCCTGAAGTACCTGAATCACCTGAGCTACCTGATGTGCCTGATGAACCTGAACTTCCTGATGTACCTGATGAACCTGAAGAACCAGAGGTACCACTTGAACCACTAGAGCCTGAAGTTCCTGAATCGCCTGAACTACCTGATGTGCCTGAGCTACCTGATGAGCCTGAAGTTCCTGAATCACCTGAGCTACCTGATGTACCTGAACTGCCTGATGAGCCACTGGTTCCTGAATTACCACTTGAACCTGATGTACCTGAACTACCTGATGAACCAGAGGTACCACTTGAGCCCGATGAGCCTGAAGTACCTGAACTACCTGATGAACCAGAGGTACCACTTGAGCCCGATGAGCCTGAGGTACCTGAATCACCAGAGCTACCTGATGTACCTGATGAACCTGATGAGCCTGAAGTTCCTGAATCACCTGAGCTACCTGATGTTCCTGATGAACCTGATGAGCCTGAAGTACCACTTGAGCCCGATGAGCCTGAAGTACCTGAATCACCCGAGCTACCTGATGTACCACTTGAACCACTTGAGCCTGAAGTACCACTTGAGCCTGAGCTACCTGATGTACCTGAGGAACCTGATGAGCCTGAAGTTCCTGCTTCACCTGAACTTCCTGAAGTTCCTGAAGAACCTGAAGAGCCTGAGGTACCAGAAGAGCCTGAACTACCCGATGTGCCAGAATCACCAGATGAACCAGATGTACCAGAAGAGCCTGAGCTGCCTGATGTACCTGAATCACCGGATGAACCTGATGTACCTGAGCTACCCGAACTGCCTGATGTTCCTGCTGCTCCTGAAGAGCCTGAAGTACCACTTGAGCCTGAACTACCTGAGGTACCAGAAGAGCCTGATGAACCTGAGGTACCTGAATCACCTGATGAGCCTGATGTACCAGAAGAGCCTGATGAACCAGAAGTACCACTTGAGCCTGAACTACCTGATGTGCCTGAGCTACCTGAAGAACCTGATGTTCCTGCTACACCTGATGAACCTGAGGTACCAGAAGAGCCTGATGAACCTGAAGTTCCTGCATCACCTGATGAGCCAGAGGTACCTGAAGAGCCTGATGAACCTGAGGTACCTGAATCACCTGATGAGCCTGATGTACCAGAAGAGCCTGAGCTACCTGATGTTCCCGAACTACCTGATGAACCTGATGTTCCTGCTTCACCTGAGGAACCTGAAGTGCCTGAACTACCTGAGCTTCCTGATGTACCTGAATCACCGGATGAGCCTGAAGTACCACTTGAGCCTGAGCTACCTGATGTACCTGAACTACCTGAAGAGCCTGATGTTCCTGCAGCACCTGAAGAACCCGAGGTACCTGAAGAGCCTGATGAACCAGAAGTTCCTGCATCACCTGAAGAACCTGAAGTACCAGAAGAGCCTGATGAACCTGAGGTACCTGAATCACCTGATGAGCCTGATGTTCCAGAAGAGCCTGATGAACCTGAGGTACCTGAATCACCTGATGAGCCTGATGTACCAGAAGAGCCTGATGAACCAGAAGTTCCTGCATCACCTGAAGAACCTGATGTACCACTTGAGCCTGAACTACCTGAGGTACCTGATGAGCCTGAGCTACCTGAAGTCCCTGATGAACCTGAACTACCTGAGGTACCACTTGAGCCTGATGAGCCTGAAGTTCCTGAGCTACCTGAGGAACCTGATGTACCAGAGCCACCACCGCCACCGCCATCAATACGCACTATTACGCCATCTGAACCGCTAGCCTCTACTTGTACACCGGAGCCACTAAAGTTGATGATAGCATTGTTTTTAGACACCAGAGAACCAGTGTATAATATATCAGTTTGTAATAAATCATCGAAAAAATCTTGTATTTCGATTTGAAAAGCCGCTGTTTCTTGTCCTGTATTTAAATCTTGAATACCTGAAAGGTTTCTAGTAAAAATAGGAGCTAGAGATTCTGAAATAGTTAGTTCAACAATTGCAAAGCTTTGATTACTTGCAACATACATTTCATCACCAGTATCTGCTTCTGTACCTTTTTCACCCCATTCTACATAAATAGAACCTTCACTACCTCCTGGATTTCTATAATATACATTTGAAATATTATATTTGTGAAATCTACCTGGAATTTCATTTTGACCACTATTAGCAGCAGGACCTAAAATAGAGTATATTGAATCACTATTATTAAAATCTGTATCGCTACTACCTGTAATGTTGTTGAATGTTATTAAACCTTGAGGGTCAGTAAGAGATGCAGATGGTATAAAATAATCACCTGGAGCAGGTGATACTCTACCTAAACCTTGTGATTCTGCTGTTGCTGGAAGGGATGCTACTGTAATAGTTTGAGCACCTACATCAACCCCTGTAATTTCTACTCCTGAGGGAAATGCTGAAGATTCTACTAGGATTTGGCCTAGTTTAATTTTGTCTAAACCAAAATATCCTGTAACATCTGTTACATTAGTTAAGGTTGTAGAATCAGTTGCAGCATCAAATCTAACTCTAATGTATGAGTTAGAACCATTACCGATTGGGGAAACTGATGAAAGTTTCCCATAAAATAATTGTCTAGCCATTTATATTGTTATTGTATTATTAAATAATACTGTTCTTCACTCTTCCAAACAGGGTTTATTATAAATATGAAAAAAAGCCCCTCAAATGAGGGGCTCTATAACATTTATTTAATTTATTTTTTTTAAAATTGTAATAAGTATAAACAATCTGCAAATTTATCTAGACCACCACTTAAAGTATAAATATTATGGTCAGCACTTGTACTAAATGATACAGTAGCAGCACCTACTCTACTTGAAGATGAACCACCTACGTTATAATAATTTAATGTAGGAGGTATTCTTGTTGATAATGAACTATTTTCACCAGCACCATTGTCTAAAGCGTTTGATGGAAGGGTAACAGTAATACTACTATCTTCCATAAAATCTAAAAAGTGTTGGATTGAAATTAATTGACAATTACCTGCACTTGGAGCTTCTACAGTTAATGCTGTATTAGATAAGGTAGAAATATTGAATGCTGGGATATAAGCGCCTTCTGTACCTGAAGTATCACCTGAGTTTACTGCATTTACAATATCAAAAGTATTTGTAGTTGCGGTACTAATAGCACCATAAACATAATCGGTATCGCCCATATTTCTTACTACTACAAAATCATCATCTGTTAAACCATGTGCTGCTTTAGTTATTGTAATTGTTGTACCTGTACGAGTCCAGCTTAAACCACCTTCAACGTTACCTGAGGATAATACTTGTACTTTATTACCACCTGCGGTTTGATTATATCTAATTACTGGGTTATATGATGCTCCACCACCTGAGGCAGCATCTACCCATTGGGTGTTATAATCTGTGCTGTCAACTTTAGATAATACCTGATCTCTTGAACCACCTGCAGGAACACCTTGTCCTGAAGATCCTGAAGTACCTGAGCTACCTGATGAACCTGATGTTCCTGCTCCACCTGAACTTCCTGAGGTACCTGAGCTACCTGATGAGCCACTAGTACCAGCATTTCCTGAAGAACCTGAAGTACCTGAGCTACCTGATGAACCTGAAGTACCGTTACCTGATGAACCTGAAGTACCTGAGCTACCTGAGCTGCCTGAAGTACCTGAACTACCTGAAGAGCCTGAAGTACCTGCAGGACCTGAACTTCCTGAAGTACCTGATGAACCTGATGATCCACTAGTACCAGCATTTCCTGAAGAACCTGAAGTACCTGAGCTACCTGATGAACCTGAGGTACCATTACCTGATGAACCTGAGGTACCAGAAGAGCCTGAGCTACCTGATGTACCTGAGGAACCTGATGAACCTGATGTTCCTGCTTCACCTGAACTTCCTGAAGTACCTGAGCTACCTGATGAGCCACTAGTACCGGCATCACCTGATGATCCTGAAGTACCTGAAGAGCCCGATGAACCTGAGGTACCGTTACCTGATGAACCTGAGGTTCCTGATGAACCTGAACTTCCTGATGTTCCTGAGCTACCAGAAGAACCAGATGTACCAGCAGGACCTGAACTACCTGAAGTACCTGATGAGCCTGAAGAACCTGAAGTACCTGCATTACCTGAGCTACCCGAGGTACCTGAAGAGCCTGAACTACCTGAAGTACCGTTACCTGAGGAACCTGAGGTACCTGATGAACCTGAACTTCCTGATGTACCAGAAGAGCCTGATGAACCTGAAGTACCAGCATCACCTGCAGCACCTGATGAACCTGAGGTACCTGATGAACCTGAAGAGCCTGAAGTTCCGGCATTACCCGATGAACCTGAGGTACCTGAGGAACCTGAGCTACCTGAAGTACCATTACCTGATGAGCCTGAAGTACCTGAGCTACCTGATGAGCCTGAAGTACCAGCATCACCTGCAGCACCTGATGAGCCAGATGTACCGCTTGAACCTGATGAGCCTGAAGTACCTGCATCACCTGCAGCACCTGATGAGCCTGAAGTACCTGAGCTACCTGAGGAGCCTGAAGTACCTGCATCACCTGCAGCACCTGAAGAACCTGAAGTACCTGAGCTACCTGAGGAGCCTGAAGTACCTGCATCACCTGAGGAGCCTGAAGTACCACTTGAGCCTGATGAGCCTGAAGTACCTGAATCACCTGAGGAGCCTGAAGTACCACTTGAGCCTGATGAGCCTGAAGTACCTGCTCCACCACCGGTTTGGTCTACCCATTCTGTATTATAATCCGTACCATCAATTTTAGCTAGTACTTGACCTGTAGTACCGCCAGCGACAACACCAACACCTGAAGAGCCTGAAGTACCTGAGGAACCTGATGAACCTGATGAACCTGATGAACCAGATGTACCACTACCACCGCCTCCACCGGAGCCGACAGCTATAATATTACCATTATTTTCTTTTAAGTATAGACCTTGGTCCCCTAGTGAACCAGAAGAAAAAACAGCAACATGACCATTTGATGGGTTTGTTACTTGACTTCCGCTGGTATTTAGTAAATTAATTTGAGCCACTTCGAATAAGTTTATTTATAAATATTAAAATTTTCTACAAAAAATATGCTTTTTATTAAGTTCCTACTACTATAAACCCATCATTTATAATAGTTCCTTGGTTGTCTAACATATTATCAATATATAACTGACCATCAGTATAAATAATACTACCATCTGGTGCTTCTACTTGAGCTCCTTTTTCTACTCTTAAAGTACCAAATACGGTTAAATTATAAGTAGCCGCAGTAGTATTAGTTGCTACAGTAAAAGTTTGACCAGCTAATATTACATTAGGTAATGGGGTACCATTAATAGTGCTATCACCCCCTCCTGAAAAGGAGTTTACTGATACTTGATCTAAAAATCTTACTTGTGCCATTATTCTTCGTCGTTTAATCTTTTACGTGTCGTAACATTTTCAGCTAAACGGTTTCTACCATCTTCTGTAACTTGTGGGTTTGGATTATATACATCTGGGTTTGAAGTAGTTTCAAGTGAAAATGTAACTTTAGATTTAGAGTTATATTTTTTAATTGAATTTAAATCCTTTTGTATAGCATCCGGTATTATATATCCATACATATTGATGTCAAATGTACTCCTAACAGAACGATCTTCACCTTTTGCTATTTCGTTTACAGTATTAAAACTATCAATACGGGCCATAAACTTAAAACGTTGAGGGTTACCCCAATAAGCATCAGATGCGTAATTAATGGCTTCAATTATAGGATTTAGTTGTTCAATATAATAAGTTTGAACAATTACACTATAAGATAAATTAACATAATCTGGGACTACATTCGCAACAAATTGTTTTGTTTGGTCCCTATTATTTAATGTATTAAAATTAGAGTAAAAGTTTTTTGGATTATATTGTCGCATCCAAGAAGTATATAAATTAGGTTGGTTAGCATCTAACTTATTAGTTAAACTTCTGTTTTTAGTTATACTATTACGTTTAAACATAATAATAGGAGACATTATTCTACCATTTTTATCTCTATAATAACCATCTTTTTGTACTGATTTCCATCTTTCGGGGGAACCATATATAATAGGAACTTCTCTACGTTCGCCATTTTGATAAACAAAAGGACGAATTACATTTTCAAAATAATAAAATACAGCTTCATCTATGTCTTGTATACCTACTGTAAAGTCCTTATATGAATCTCCTTTACGAGACATTTTTTCAGAACGATTAAATGGTATCCCAGCTTGATTTACATTAGGATTAGATGAGTACTCACTTGAACCATTAGGATTACCAGCCTGTACATAACTAGGAGTTTGTAGGCCTTCACTAATTTCTCTTTGTGATTTTGGTACTGGTTTTCTTTGTTTAGCCATTAGAATCTTTCTAATTGAATTTGTACTTTATCTGCTGGTACATAGTGTGTTTCACATATTACTGAAACATTATAACCAAATCTATTTAAATCAGTCTCTAATGGATTATTACCATTATCATCTTTAAAATCGTATTCTGGGTTTTTACCTACAAAATATTGTGATATATTAACTACATCAATTTGGAAGTAAGCTTGTTGATACATTATGATATCTCCTACTTCTGTTACTAAATTAGCTCCATTAGGATTATCATTGTCATAACAATCTTCTACTCCATTAGTAGATGGTAATAAATCATCTTTTAAGAAACGGAATGTTGGGTTCCAACTAAAATCAGGACCAAATTCATTTTCAGGAAAGTCTTGATTTGGAGTTTCTATTAAACAATAGAGTAATACAGGAGGATGGTAAAATTTATCTTTAGAGGCTTCTCCATAGATATTTACTTGGGTTTCCTCTAAATCATATTTGTAAAGAACACATTGTTGGGAGATGATGTTATGCATCAACTCCCTATTAACATGCCTAAACATACTTATATCTCTTGCTTCTCCAAATAACGCCATTAGCCTATAAAAATTGTCATTGGTACTTGTTCTAGTTCACTATTACGTGCTACTGATTCGGCTTGTCTTCTTTCTAGTAATTTTTGACGAGAGGTATCATCAAAATAAGCTCTTAATCTATCTATTAAAGCATTTTTATCTGCTGTAGAAGAAGTTAATAAGTCAGCTTGGTTTAATGTTACTTCAGCTCCCGGAATAGGGACTGTAGTATATTTACCTCTAACGTATCCTAATATTTCTTTAGATAATGCTAATGTATATTCAAATATCCAACTTCTACCAACTGAGTTGATGCTATCATAATCTACATTTCTGTAAGGGACTTGGGAAATATTAGATATAGTATTGGGGTCTACATCAACTGTAGCACATGCTTCTTCTGATTTAAGCATATACTGAAACCAGAGTTGTCCTCCATCTTCAGCATTTGTTGGTATTGGAAATATTCTTAATTTATTATTAATTAATTGAAATGTAAATTGTGAAAATAAAACATCTCTAAACATTTCAACACCTTGCATCATTTGTAAATCATAACTTAATGGTAACATTAAGAATGAATTAGCACCATACCCTGCCATACCAGCATTAGCAAATGCTCCTAAACCTGAACCAGCAAATCCTAAACCACCATACATTTGTATTGATGCAGGCATTGGTTCATAAAATATTCTCATTATTTCAATGTCGCTACCTGAAATTCCTTGAGATTCAGCCCAAACATCTAAATTATAATCTTGTACACTTGAAGTTAAATATACAGAACCACTATGCCAATCAACATTACCTCCTACTCCAGCCCAAGTTCCATATTGTTCCGAAAGGTCTACTATTTTCTGTAAACTAGGAGTTATAATAGCATCTTGAAAATTAACATTGCTTTCTTCGTAAGTATAAGGAGTACCTTCTAAAGATAAATAATCTTCACGTTGTTTATAAGCAAATAATTCATTAGAATAAACAGTTACTGCTTCTTCAAAAGCAGCATAAAAATTTATATCTTGTAATTCAACGTTTTCTATAGGATAACCTAAACGTAAACCACAAAATTTAGATACTTTAT
>Ga0206129_10005097_pt1 | contig 14084 bp, 4 predicted proteins | sample Helgoland_Spring_8_FD_148616 | JGI IMG/M metagenome (GOLD analysis project Ga0206129, IMG submission 148616) | Pelagic subsurface seawater microbial communities from Kabeltonne, Helgoland, North Sea - Helgoland_Spring_Bloom_20160502_2 | ecosystem: Environmental > Aquatic > Marine > Epipelagic ...
TAGACCCCTTCAGTCCAAATAGGGCCCCAACTACGCCGCCTGGTATACCCGACCATTACAACCCTGTAATTATTAGTAGCCAACCAGTTGCAATTCCCGAAGGATTTTCACCATTTGCTAACTCATTTGAAATTAACAAGTTTGGCGATGATGGTTCGTTTGTCGTTAAAGATGACAGTGGTGTCCTGTTATGGGCAGATGCCTCAGGTGTTTTCCGTAGGCTCCCAGATTCAGATTTGGCCGTTCCGCTTAAGGTGACTAACAACGAGGTTATTGTATGGAAGAATCGCTTTGTTAATTACACTAGCTATGATGAGCGTCCTGACGCAGAAGTATCTATCTACCGTATAGATAGCGAAGGTAATCTTGCAGAAACAGCACTTCCCGTTCAGGGGAAGAGAATTCTTGAGACGCCACAAATAACGACATCCACAGGTAATTTTGTCATCGCAACCTCCGATGTTACCGAGGGGGGGTTAGTGTCGCAAACAGTCATTATAGGAGGTGACCCTCCTATTACGGCACTTGTGTATGAAGGTTTCGTCGATAACCTGAATATCAGACATTACAATGTGACAGCATCTGGACAGTTGCAATTTTTGAATACGTATTCGGATGAGATAGAAAGGGTGCCACTCCTGCAAAATTGGGAAGACGTCCAAGTGGCATCTGATCTTGAGGTATTGGGACACGGCTCAGATGGATCATCATTGGTCAAATACACAGCCAGCATTAATGTGACCCCAAGAATAACCCGAGTGAAATACCTTTGGTTTGATGGTGACGGTAATTCTGTGCAATTGCAGCTTCAAGATGGTCAGCCTATCGAAGAAACTGGTCGCCTTATATCGGTGACCAACAGCAGGCTGGTGGTCGAGAAGGCAGAGGGCAATGGCTTGTATGATTTCCGTCGATCCATCCTCTCGGGCCAGATATCAGGGCCATTTGACATCGCTGTGAAGGGAAGCGTTTTGGACTTTGTAAGTTACACCCGAATAGGTAACCCCGTGTATTTCTACACTACATTCGATAGTAATGTTCTGACATACATTTTGTCGGCTAACGACGTTCTGCCACTCAGAAACTCTGTGCTCCCAGGCGCTATTTCAGATACAGCAAGGGTTCAGAGAATAAATCCTGCTGATGGTGCGGCTATCATAAGCGAAGAAAATCAAGAGTCTCTTATCTGGCTACATGATAATCAGAATATTGAGGGTTTCGATACTGGCACGTTTACCAATATTAGTTCGTCTGCTAAGGCGCTACCGATCTATGTCACAAACAATGAATCTGTTTTATGGGAAAATGCGTCTGCTCCTATCCTATCCGATGGCACAATTCCTCCTGCTGTGGTAGTGCACCATGAGCTGTATGCCGACCCAGACCCAGATCCAGAGAATCCGACTTTGGTGGATGGAAGGCCTGTGGTGGGTGGAACTATACGAAGAACTATTCCTCTAATCGAGGGCGAATATGTTATCGATTCACCTGTGTTTACACCAGAATTCGAGTATTGGTTTGTTAACACGTCCGAGAAAATCGATGCTGCAACTGCTTTGCTTAGAAGATATAGGTTAGCAAGTGTTCTACTGGTAGATACAGATGATGATGGTTTGGCCGATACTTTAGAGGATGAAATTGGAACTGATCCATTCAATCGCGATAGCGATGGAGACGGACTCAGCGATGGTGATGAGGTGTATCCATACTACCTCGTCGAAGATGAATTCACATACAGCGCTGCGGTCACTGATGCGCAGAAAAAAAGCGCGAATGACAACATATACAGGCATCTGGCAGTTGTTAGTTCGGAGGCAGAGCTCAGGGCTTTACAGAATCGATTTGGATTCCGATTACCTAGCGACCATTGGATTGGTCTCGATGACTTGACTCTCGAGGGTGACTTTGAATGGGCGGAAACATCTCCTCTGAGCGATTATAATGGGGTCCCCGGAAGTTCAGAATTCTTCGATGATGAAAATGATTTTTCAAATTGGAAGCCCGGACAACCAAACAACTTTGATAATGCTGATGCAGTTATTATTAATCGGGCTTATCAATGGCAAACCAAGCCCGTTGCAAATACCTTTAGCTATATTCTTGAGTTGCAACCAACAAATCCACTTGTTGCGGACACAGACGGGGATGGCCTCTCGGATAGTGATGAGATTCTCAGCACGATGACAGACCCTAACAATCATGATACGGACGGTGATGATGGCGATCTGATCACCTACAAGAAAGGTGGTCAATTGCTCGGCACTGCGATTCTCAATGGCAATGACTCAGAGGATTTGTATCCACTCATAGCATACGTGCCAGGGGCTGTAGATACCGATGGTGATGGATTAGATGATGCTGTGGAGACGTTGATCACCGGAACCCTTATTGATAATCCTGATTCCGATGGTGATGGATTGTCAGATGGTGTTGAGACTGGCATCGGGCCAAATGCAGGTAATTTTGTTGATGAGAACAACACTGGAACTGATCCTAATAATCCAGATTCGGATGGCGATGGGGTCAATGATGGTGACGAATTGTTCAATGGTACTAATCCGAATAAGGCTAGTTATCAGATTAGTGATGGTAACAAAGTCAAACCTGGCATTGGAAATTATGTAGGCCTTGTGTTGCGTGATCTCGATAACAAACCGATTGGTCATATGAAGATCAAGGTGACCAAAGGAGATGATAGGAGGTTCTATCTGAGTGGAAAACTAAAAGCGTTTGATCAGCCTGATACACTGTTTGCTGGCAAGTTTACTAACAGGCGTTACACTGATGCCATTTACAATGCTAATGGAGTTATTTCTAATATTAACTTGACCATGACTAAGAGCAACGGACGTCGGGTGATTGGTGGCACATTAGAGGCGCCAAACGGAGATACTCAGCGATTCAATCTAGCAAAACCTTATTATAGCAAGAAGTCTCCTGCCGGGCAGTGGTTGAAAAGAAGGTTTACCTATCATATTCCATCAGAATCAGCAGATTCCTTATCCGCTCCTGCCGGTGATGGTATAGGATATGGCAAGATCAATGCTAAGGGCACATCGAAAATCAAGGGTTGGTCGAATGCTGGTTACAAGTTCACGTATTCGAGCAGGTTACAGAATGGTAATAAACTCGCCTCATCTGGAACCTTGCCATTCTATACCCAAACTTCCAAAACCAACAATGGAAGTGAATGGATAGCTGGTGCTGTCAACTATGATGTTCCCAGTCCGGAAAAACAATCTGTAGATGGAAGGCTTCGTTATGTGAAACCGAGCACTAACAGTAAGTTTTATGCAGCTGGGTATGACCAAGACCTAGAATTGGATGGCTACATCTATCGCAAAAACCTTTATGCTGGCATCCCAGCTGAAAACTTCGAGGTATTTGCAAACAATGCTATCGGCTCGTTTGAAGGTGGTTTACCAAACGGTGCGCAGTTTAATCCTTACATATTCAGCTGGAAAGCTGGTGGTGGTATGGTTGCGCCACTCAACTTTACATACTACTTCAAGGGGGAATATCGGAATGGGCGAGGTTATTTCACGGGAACCTACATTGATCAGACGATAGGTCAGAGGAGCACCGTGCGCGGCGTATTGCTACAAAAGTCAAATACAGGGCTTCCCGATCAAGTCTCAGGACATGGAGTTAGTAAAAAGTTCGGCGTGACCGTAAGACACAGCGTCATTCCTAACGATACCGGTGAGGTTGCTCCAAGTGCGTCCATCGATCCAACTACCAAGAACTTTGATAATGACTTACTGGGTCAATCGCCAGGAGGAACCTACCAAGTCAATATTGAGATTTCTCTGAATAGTTTGATCAAAAACTGGACAGTTGATATCCCGATTGAAGCTGACTGGGTCACTGCCGACGTGGTATCGGGATCTGGCTCAGGGCTTATTACGATTACGGTTTCTGAAAATAGAACTCTGTTTAACAGAGAGGCTGTGATTCAGATTGGTGGTGTCAATCACAGGATCACCCAAGAGAGAAGGATATCTAACTAATAGCTTGATTACCATTTTGAGCAGCAAATTCATGTGTGAGCATGGATTTGCTGCTTTCTTGTTTTAGCTGATATCTGTGTTGGTAATCTTGGCCGAGTTGCCTGCTACAGACCTCTCTATGGCGGTGAGGGCTTTAGAACATGAGGCTTTGTTGCCTTGATGGCGTTTAATGGTAGCCATGTCGGTGAATTATAGTTACTAGTGTGCATCAAGTAGTCGCGCCTGAAGAGTGACCGCTATGTTTTTTTACATCGCCGTATGATCGACACCGAGAGCCAATTATCAGCCTTTCTTAGCACTTGTGCTCAAGAGGACGAAAGCAAAAGCCGCGTCTGTGCGGTAGATACCGAGGCAGATAGCCTGCACCGCTATAGTGAGAGCTTATGCCTGGTGCAGTTCAGTGATGGCAAGCAGCATGTCCTTATGGATCCCTTGGCGATAAAGGATCTGAGTCCACTTCGTGATTATCTCGAGCAGGCAACATGCTGGATGCATGGGGCGGACTATGACATGCACATGCTGAAGACCAATCTCGGGATGATTCCTCCCACTGTTTTTGATACTCAGATTGGTGCCCGTTTGCTGGGAGTGAGGAAGTTTGGATACGGTGACCTAGTATCGCATTACATGGATGTGCAGCTTGAGAAAACATCTCAAAAAGCGGACTGGGCTAAGCGTCCGCTGACACCGGTGATGGAGGAATATGCGCTCAATGATGTCGTTTACTTGCTGCCGATGGCGGAGATTATCGTCAGCCAGCTGAAAGATGCAGGTCGCTACGAATGGTTTCTAGAGAGCTGTCAGGCGGCACAGCGCAAGGCGGAAGAGAAGAAGCAGGAGCGGGAGGACAGATGGCGTATCAAGGGTAGTGGCAAGCTGAGTCCTGAAGGGCTCAATTATCTGCACTCTCTATGGTTGTGGCGAGATGCTGAGGCAGCCTCATGGGACCGGCCTTCGTTCATGGTCACAGGGAATAAACAGCTCCTGGCATGGGTCGCTGATTTGCTCGCTGGTAAAAAGCCCATCTTGCCGCGCCACTATCGTCACAGCAGGATTAAGAACTTCGATAAGGCGGTCGCCCGCGCCCAGGCTGTAGCTGAAGCGGATATGCCTCAACGTATCAAAGGGAAGCGTCGCCGCAAGGAACCACAATTCGAAGCGCGACTTGATGTATTGATCGCGAAGCGTGATAAAATTGCTGAAGAGCTTGATATTGATAGCTCGCTGATTGCACCAAGAGCGATTCTAGAAGCTCTCGCGGGCAAGCATGAGGGCGCCGAAGACTTGCTGCTCAATTGGCAGAGAAATCTGCTTGGATTGTAGAGTTTTAAAAGGTAAACTTGTCCTAATTAATTGATTATTCATGCCTGATACATCAGAAAAGCATATGCTTCGTTTTGGTTGCCCTGAGTGTGGTACGCGTCTTGTCGTCGACCCGTCACTGGCAGGGAAAGAAGGGCCGTGCCCATCATGTGGTGAGGTGATCATCGCGCCGCCGATTGCGGCTGCTACCAGCTTGGTGGCAAAAGCAGGTGATCCGGTTGAAATTAAGCCAAGAGAGATCGCTAGAAAGACAGCGGCAATCGGCTCTGCTGAACCAGTTTCGGGAGCTCCATTATCAAGCCCGTCATCGGAGGTGTCCTCTGTGCCAGATGCAAACCCAGACCGCAGACGTCGTCGCAGGCGATCAGGCGTGGTTTCTCCTGAGCTTGGTGTTGCCGCTGCTCAGGGAGCACGTCTTCCGGCATCCAAGAATGCATCGGGCACTGGCGTCCGCAAAATCAGTGCAGATGCGAGCATTTCGCAAAAAGCGACGGAGTCGAAAGACCTCAAAACTCTGATGCTGATGGTATTAATCACCTGTATTGTGGTGTGTATTGCCTTAGGAGTTTACTATTATATGACCATCGGCGAGTAGGGCTCAGTCGGTTGTATTGTAGAGCCTTAAGAATCCGCTTTGAGGTGGAATCAAAGCCTTGTCTCTGGGGCTAAAAAAAACTGCATAAATAGGCGAAAGAAACTTGTCTAGAGAGGCTAAATTTCAGACATTCTCTCTGCCTATGTCTGATATCCCTGATGAGCCTAATGACGCTCCTGAAACTGACGCTGAAAACGTAGAAACCAACGTCTCTGATGCCCAAGAATATGGTGCGTCACAAATTGATAAACTAGAGGGTCTCGAGGCTGTTCGTAAGCGCCCGGGGATGTATATTGGCGATCCCGATGTGCGCGGTTTGCACCACTGTGTCTTTGAGGTGTTGGACAACTCAATTGATGAGCATCTTGCTGGTTACTGCGACACCATCAAAATCGGTCTGCATGTGGATGGCTCGGTATCGATTGCTGACGATGGTCGAGGCATTCCGGTCGAGGTCCACCCGAAATTTGGAATCCCGGCTGTAGAGCTAGTGCTGACCAGTCTGCACGCAGGTGGTAAATTCGGCCAAGGTGCTTATAAATACTCTGGCGGTCTGCATGGTGTTGGTGCGAAGTGTGTGAATGCCCTCTCTGATTGGTTCAAAGCTGAGGTCAGTCGTGAAGGAAAGGTGCACGCCATCACCTTCGAGCGTGGCAAGACGGTTAAGCCGCTCGAGGTCATCGGCGAAGTTGATCCCGCGCACACTGGCACCAAGGTGTGCTTTTATCCAGATGCTACCATTTTTACCGATACCATTGAGTTTGAGTTCGCTCGTCTAGCGACTCGCTTACGTGAGCTTGCGTTCCTCAACCCTGGCTTGGTTATTGAGCTGGAAGATGAGCGCCCTGAGAGTGCTCAGAAAGAGCGTTTTTACTACGCGAAGGGAATTGAGGAGTTTGTGGCTCAGCTTGGTGAGAATAAGACATTGGTTCACGACGATCCCGTGGTGATCAAGGGGAAGCGCAAGATTGAAGTCGATTACGATGGCAAGATTGCTAAGGATGATGTCTTTGCCGATGTAGTTTTCCAATATAACGATAGCTATCAGGATAATATTCTGTGTTTCGCCAACTCTATTCCTAATGCTGATGGGGGAACTCACCTTACGGGATTTCGTGGTGCATTGACGCGGTCGATTAACCAATACGCGAAGGCAAACAAAATCCTTAAAGATAAGGATCCGGCACTTTCTGGCGATGATGTTCGTGAGGGCATTGTCTGCGTGCTCAGTGTCAAGATGCCGAATCCACGCTTCAGCTCACAAACTAAGGACAAGTTGGTCAATGCTGAGATTGAGGGAGTGGTGAGCTCGATCGTTTACGAAGGTCTCCAAGATTACTTTGATGAGAACCCAAATCTTGCCAAAACCATCATCGACAAGGCAGTCAATGCAGCTCGTGCTCGTGAGGCCGCTCGAAAGGCTCGTGAGACGGTTCGTAAGTCGGTCCTCTCTGGCGGTGGACTTCCTGGTAAACTCGCTGACTGCTCAGAGCGTGATCCTGCTAAATCTGAAATTTACATTGTGGAGGGTGACTCCGCGGGTGGCTCGGCCAAGTCGGGGCGTAATCGTATCAATCAAGCTATCTTGCCGCTACGCGGTAAGGTGATCAATGTCGAGAAGGCACGCCTCCACAGGGCACTTCAAAATAAGGAAATTCAAGCAATGATCACCGCTATTGGTGCCGGTATTGGCGATGGTGACCAAGAGGGGGCCTTTGATATTGAAAAAGTGCGCTACCACAAGGTGGTCATCATGACCGATGCCGATGTTGATGGTGCTCACATTAGAACACTCTTACTGACCTTCTTCTGTCGTCATATGCCTGAGCTGGTCAAAGCGGGCTATCTTTACATTGCCCAGCCACCACTCTACAAGGTGACACGTAAGAAGCGCGAGGAGTATCTGGCTGACGATGATGCGCTGAATGAAATTCTGATTAGCCTCGGATCCGAGGATGTGAAGCTCAAGCAATACGGCAAGGATAACTATGTCGATAGCGATTTGCTCAAGAGCGTGCTCGATACCCTGGCCCAACTTACCCGCTTCACCTCTACTTTGGAGGGACACGGCGGAGATTTCAGAAAGCTGCTGGAATTTGCCAAAGACGGACACCTATCAGAATACATGGTTAGGGTGCGTATTGGTAACGAGGAGGAAACGCATTATTTCGACACGGAGAAAGAGCTGCTTGTGTTTGCCCAAGAAAACAGAGATTTGAGATTGTTTGACGAGGAGCTCACTGAAGAAGAGATTACTGAGTATAAGGAAAAGTATCAAGGAGCCCAAAGACGCGCGGTCAAACGTGAGCTTCACGAGTCTGCTGCTATCTCAAAAATCTTGGCACGCTTGAATGAGTTTGGCTTGCAGACAGACCCATTCTTCTCAGAGGACAAGCCTATCTACGAATTGATCGAGGGTGATGGCGATGGGCGTGAGGCACTACCCGTCTTCAACTTGTTTGAAATTCTCGACCGTGTGCTTGAAATTGGCCGCAAAGGAATGCGTATCCAGCGATTCAAAGGACTCGGTGAGATGAACGCAAAGGAGCTCTTCACCACCACGATGGATCCGGAGCGGCGTCAGTTCCTCAAGGTTCGCTTAGATGAGGAAAACTCGATAGAAGCCGATAAGATGTTCGATGTCTTAATGGGCGATATTGTCGAACCCCGTAAACGATTTATCGAAGACAATGCTCTCAATGTGCAAAACCTGGATGTCTAATCACGAGCCAAACAATAACTCATCATAGCGAACTAGACACTATTCAGCATACCCATTTTCTACTGACCCATGTCCAACGAATCTACCAAATCTATCAACGTGGCGGACGAAATGTCCAAGTCCTTCTTGGACTACTCCATGTCTGTGATCATCTCACGAGCCCTTCCTGATATTCGGGATGGCCTCAAACCCTCACAGCGTCGTGTGCTTTATGCGATGCACAATGACCTCTCTCTATCACCCAGTAAGGCGCACTTGAAGTGTGCTCGTATTGTGGGTGATACCATGGGTAAATATCACCCGCACGGTGATAGCTCCATCTACACGACTCTTGTCAATATGGCTCAGCCATGGACAATGCGTGAGACCCTCATTGACGGCCAAGGAAACTTTGGCTCTGTGGAGGGGGACGCCGCTGCTGCCATGCGATACACCGAGGCACGCCTGACGCATCTAGGCTCTTCGATGATGTCCGACTTGGAGAAGGAAACAGTCGACCTGCAGCCAACGTATGATGAGACTCGTAATGAGCCAGTCGTTCTGCCTGCAGCTATTCCAAATCTTCTTGTCAATGGAGGCACGGGTATCGCGGTTGGTATGGCTACCAACATACCTGCACACAACCTTGGTGAGGTGATCGATGGCACCTGTGCACGTATTGATAATCCTCAACTCACTATCGAGGAGCTCAAGCAATTTATCAAAGGGCCCGACTTTGCCGGTAAGTGCGAAATTCGTGGATTCAAGGGGATCGATAGCTACTTCCACACAGGACGCGGGAGTATCAAAATGCGCGGTACGATGGAGGTCGACGAGAAGGCCTCAGGAACGTCCGTCATCACGATCACGGAAGTACCTCACGGCGTGAACCGGGCGGTCTTGCAGCAGCGTATCGCTGAGCTGGTTCGCGAGAAAGTCCTGACTGAGATCTCAGGTATGCGTGACCTGTCCGACGAGCAGACACGTATTGAGATCACTCTCAAGCGCGATGCCCGCCCACAGGTTGTTGTTAATCAGATCTACAAGCTGACCTCGATGGAGACATCCTTCGGCGTCAATATGCTTGCCATTCACGAGCGTCGCCCGAAGCAGCTCTCTATTATGGATGCACTCGATGCCTTCATCGAGCATCGCCGAGAAGTCATTATGCGTCGGACCCGCTTCTTGCTCAACAAAGCAGAAGATCGTGCCGAAAACCTAGAGGCATTCTTATTGGCACTCGGTCATCTTGATGACTTCATCCGCATTATCCGTGATTCTAAAAACCGTGATGAAGCTAGAGTAAAACTAAAAGCTTATACCTTCCCTGTAAAAACCGCCGAGAGCCTCGGTATTCTCATCCGCTCACAGCCTAGTGTGCAGGACGATACTTATGTATTCACAGACCGTCAGGTCAATGCAATCCTTGAACTTCGCCTCTACCAGCTCACTGGTATGGAGCAGGACAAGGTTAAGGTGGAGTATGATAGCATCTTGGAGGAGATCAAAGACTTCCTCGATATACTTGCCCGTGAAGCGCGTGTGTTGGCGATCATCAAGGATGAGCTTCTTGAAATCAGAGAAAAGTATGCCACACCACGTCGTTGCCCTATTCTCCCTGATGAGGGAGAGATTGCGATTGAGGATCTCATCGCTAACGATGGTATGATCGTGACGCTCTCAAACAAGGGCTATATCAAACGCACACCATCCGCTGAATACCGTGTACAAGCCCGTGGTGGTAAAGGAGTGCGTGGCATGGAAACACGTAATGCAAACCAAGCGGAAGACGATGAGCAAGACTTTGTAGAGCATTTGTTCTCAGCGCAGGCGCATGACTACCTTATGTTCTTCACCAACACGGGTAGAGTCTATGTGGAGCGAGTCTATGGTATTCCCGAAGGATCTCGTGCGTCCAAAGGCCGCAGCATTAAGAATCTACTCAACCTTCAGCCAGAGGAAAACATTGCGGCTACGCTTCGTCTTGAGCGCAAGACCAATGATGATGACGAAGACATCACCTTCGGTGAAGAGAATGGCTATGTCTTGTTCGCAACTCGCAGTGGTAAGGTTAAAAAGACAGGTCTGAGCAACTTCCGTAATTTCCGTAAAGATGGAATCATCGCGATCAAGCTTGATGAAGGTAATACCCTCGTCGAAGTCAAATTGACCTCAGGGAAAGATGATATTTGCCTTGTGACTAGCGCTGGTTACTGTGTGCGCACTAGTGAGACTAACATCCGTGCTATGGGAAGACCATCTGCGGGTGTGGCCGGAGTGAAGCCTCGAGAAGGGGATTACTTGGTATCACTAACAATTGTGAGCCCGGATGCCAAGCTGCTGGTTGCCAGCGAGAATGGTCTTGGCAAGCGAACAGCTTATGAAGAATACCTCTCCAAAGGTCGTGGAGGTAAGGGCATGAAAACGATGAACGTGACCGAAAAGACGGGTCAGGTGGTCGGAGCTCTCTCTGCAGAGGAAGATGACGAATTGATGCTTATGACCAGTGACGGCCAGAGTATTCGTATTCGTTGTTCTGACGTTCGTGAGACTGGTCGTGCAGCACAAGGCGTGAAGCTGGTTACCCTCAAAGATGGCGAGAAGCTCCAGGATATTGCTCGTGTGATGCCCGATGACGAAGAGGCTTCTGAGGAGGGCGAGGAATCTGCGGGTGATGATGCACAAGAGGGTGGAGAGACACCTGAGACAGATAATACTGAGGGCTCTGGTGGAGAGGACTAGTGAATGCAGGAGTTATTGGATTTCGAGCAAGAGCTATTCGCCGACCGTGTTTTTCTCGGCTGGGATGCTCCGCTACTTGAATCCGTAAAGCATTGGCTGCTCGCTGATGATCGCCGTGATGTGCTGGCAAGCACAATGGTAGTGGTGCCTACTTCCAATAGCGGCAGAAGGCTTCGCTTGGCTTTGTCCGAAGGGGGCGGCGTTATTTCTCCCCACGTGGTGGCGCCGAATCGTCTCTTCGATGTGCAGGGCGTTGCCAGTAAGCAAGAGTGCCTATGGGCATGGGTGCAGGTGATTCAAGATGTAGGTTTAAGCCAGTTTCCGTATTTATTTCCTAACCACGATGCTGATGCGAAAGTGGGCTTTCACGAGGCATTGGCTTTGGCGAAGCAATTTATTCAATTGCGTCAGGAGCTAGCCGATGCCAATGCCAGTTTTCGCGATGCTAGCTATCATAGTATTGAAAAAGAACGTTGGCACGAGCTTGATGAGCTGGAAAGCATGATGCTCAAGCAGCTCGGTAAATGGAAGTTACGCGACCCGATACTCGCCAAGCGTGATCAGGTGTTGGCTCCTGATCTTCCTCCAGGAGTTGAGCGCATAGTAGTTGCCTGCGTGCCTGATCCGACGCCGATGGCGATTCGTGCACTCAAGTCATTGCTCGCTCAGGGGCTGCCTGTTCAGATTCTGATTCATGCGCCCAACCATGAAAAGGATGGGTTTGATGTATGGGGGCTGCCTTCTGTTGATTATTGGTGGAAACGAAATATAGAGATCCCTGATTGGCAGCAGCGCTTGCATTTGGTGAACACGGCAAATGATGCGGCTGAATCCTGTGTCAGAATTCTAAGCGATCAGGACACACCAGCAGAGCAGGCAGCACTTGCCTTATGTGACCCTAGCTTTGAACCGTCGTTGGAAAAGACATTCGCAGAGCATGGTTGGAATTTGTATCATCCTGACGGCCGGGGCCTGGCTGAGTCTGGTTTGGTCGGGTTGCTGCGTGCTATGCGTGATCTTGCAGGCAAAGATGGTTCTTTCGAGGCTCTACGTGATTTCGTCCGTTTACCGGGTGCTGAGTTGTTTTTGCCCGAGAACGTGAGTCGATACCGCGCTGCGGAGCTTATGGATAAGCTTCATATCGAACATTTGCCTGAGACGGTGAGCGATGCTCGATTTTTGGCTGCGGCGGACCAGCGTGAAATTCTGCAATCGATAGCTTCTCACATTGACCTGTTGAATGACGAGCCAGAGGCCAAGAAGATGGTGGCTTTGTTGCGTCGTTGGCTAGCTGAGTGGCTAGGTTATTGTGATCAAAAAGTGGCGAAGGCGATCGAACCTGGTTTGGCTGAGGCGATAGATGCTTTGGATCGACTCGCAGCACATTCTGAGACGATTATTCCTAATCATGCTTTTGAGATGCTTGCTGAATCAGTCCGCGCTGCTCGGATTCCATCGGAGCGAGGCGATACGGTGCTTGACCTCCAAGGTTGGTTGGAAATTTCTTATGATCCTGCTCAACATCTCATTCTTGCTGGAATGCACGAGGAGTGTGTCCCAGAGGGGACAGCGGATGATGCTTTTTTACCGGACTCATTGAGAGATCAATTGGGTTTGCGCGATATGCGTGCTCGCTTTGCTCGTGATGCCTTTATTTTGCAGACATTGCTGAGCTCAAGGGTGCAGGGTGGCAGGGTGGATGCTGTGGTTTCGAGATTTAACCAGTCTGGTGAAGCTCGCAAGCCATCGCGCTTGTTGATGCGACAGAGTGGTCAGGAGCTGGCGGCGTTGGTCTGCCATTTGTTTAACGAATCAGCATCACCGCCACGCAAGCGTGGGGCATGGAAGCGTGATTGGCAGCTTATGGTGCCTAGTCTCAAGAATCGTTATATTGGAGAGGAGGCGATCAATATCTCACCATCGGCGATCAAAGATTATCTGGATTGCCCGTTCCGGTTTTATCTCAAGCGCATCGTGAAAATGAGGACATATGACGCTAATAAGCGTGAGATGGATGCTCTTGATTTTGGTAAGCTATGTCACCATGTGCTCGATGAATTTGGAGCGGATGAGGCCATGCGTGACTCGTCCAATGCTGCAGAGCTCGAGAGTTACTTCATGGCTCGCCTGGATATTACAATGGAGCAGCTCTTTGGCAAAAATCTATCACTGCCCTTGATTGTGCAGCTTGAGAGCGCACGTGAACGTTTGCGCGCCTTTGCTAGAATCCAAGCGGCAGACCGTGCCATGGGTTGGTGTATCGTTGAGACGGAGTATCAAATAGGCAAGCATGGTGATGATTGGCAAATTGCCAATCACCCAGTGACGATGGCGATTGACCGAATCGATCGCCATGAAGATGGGAATCAATGGCGAGTCTGGGATTACAAAACATCGGGTAAGGCAAAGCATCCAAAAAAAGCGCACTTGAGACCATGGCGTGAAGAGCAGAATAGGCCACAGCTTGGAGACCTAGGGGACCCATCAGGTAAGCCATACGGATGGGCTGAAGTGCAGCTTCCAATGTATGCTGCCTTTACGCAGCAACGCTTTAGCACCGGGGAGCTGCCTCAAGTAGGTTATATTAATTTACCGCGGGCTATTAGTGACGTGGCCTTTGATCCATGGCTTGCTTTCGATCAGGCAGATGTGGAGCACGCGATGAGCTGGGCTGAGGCCGCCGTGGAGAAAATTAGAGCAGGCGAGTTCACCC
>Ga0206129_10005098_pt1 | contig 14081 bp, 5 predicted proteins | sample Helgoland_Spring_8_FD_148616 | JGI IMG/M metagenome (GOLD analysis project Ga0206129, IMG submission 148616) | Pelagic subsurface seawater microbial communities from Kabeltonne, Helgoland, North Sea - Helgoland_Spring_Bloom_20160502_2 | ecosystem: Environmental > Aquatic > Marine > Epipelagic ...
CTGAGTATGTCGGCGTTCCCAGCACATCAGGATGCAACGATGTTCCACACTCTGCCAACCCAGCTGCTGGGAAGGTATCGAATGTTGGAGCTGTTGCATCAAGGAGCTGCACGTTATGGCTCACCTCGATGTTGTTGCCCGAACAGTCGGTAGCCCGATAGGTGTGCTTGTAGACTCCGCAAGCAGATGAACCCAATGTTGCTGTTAAGAGCTCAACGCCCACAAGATGCAGATCCACACCAGGATCGCAATTGTCCGAAGCGGTCGCATAAATGCTATCGCTGTCGTATTGCTCACATGCAATGTCATGAACAGCATTCAATTGGATGGCCGGATTGATTGTATCCAGCACTTGGATGGTCTGCACATACGTGGAGGTGTCCGAAGTATTGGAACACTCATCGGTCAAAGACGCCGACCATGTGCGGTAGATGGTGTGGCTGCAATCTTGTGAACCAACAGTGTCGTCAGCAAAGCTGATGTGTTGGGTCAAGTCTGCGTCCGCACTGCAGTTGTCGTTGTTTTCCAACAACAAGTCTGGATTGGAAGCAGGACCTGCATCTGAGTTGCAATTCGCATCACGGTAAACCGTCATGTTAGCGGGCTCGTCAATGACGGGAGCTGCTGGCGCTGAGTTGTCCACTACAGTGATCAACTGACTGCACGTGGCCAAGCCTTCGTTTTCGCAAACGTCATAAGCCTTGATCGTCCAAGTGCGCGTGAAGCTGTAGCTGTTCTCACAGCTGTAATCAGGAGCGCTGTCATCCACCAAAACACAGACGGAATCGACGGTGCAGTTGTCGGTGACTTCGTAAGTCGCCTCACCGGCACCACTGCGGGTGTCGTTTGCAAAGCACTCATCATCCTTGTGGATGGTGATGGCACCAGGACACACCAGAACAATGGATGGCGCCTCTTCATCAACCAAGTTGACCACCTGCTCTGTGAGCGTTGTGTTGCCGCAGTCGTCTGTCGCGATGTACGTCCGGATGAATGAACCTGCACAACCGCCGCTCACCTCATCGTTGGAGAAACCGTGTTCCATATCTCCGTCGCAGTCCTCGTTGTAGAGCACCTCGACTTGGACATTGCTGTCACAATTGTCAGAGGCAGTCACGCCGTATACGGTGCTCTCATCAAACTCGTCACACGCCATCGTTACGACAGCAAGGCTCGTGGAGTCAAAGGTTGGTGCAATTTCATCCAGCACTGTAATGAGCTGCTCACATGAGCTGGTACCAGAGGTGTTTCCTGCGCAATCCGTGGCATAAGAAGACCACGTACGTGTGAAGGAGTAAGAACCTTCAGCACGGCGAATCAAGGTCGCATTCAGATCGAAGTCCACACCACAAGCTCCAGCCCAGTTCTCAGTGACCTCCAGTCCCCAAGTTCCTGAACCGCTCAGGTCTTCTTCCAACTCAAAGTCCATGAGGAAGTTGCCTGCTGTTGTTGTGTTCCAACTGTCTGGCCATGTGTAGGCGCTGCAGTTGGCGTTGGGGTCCTCGTCAGTGAATCCAGAGATGGTCACGCATTGGCCGCTGGGAGAAGTGATCTCCAGGGTCAAGTCGCTCGCCCATTCTGTGCAACCGTCGCTGCTCCAATCGAGGTCGATGCTGATGCCTACGGCTGTGATATCGTCTTCAAGGCTAGCAGTGGCTGACTCAAGGGCCCCCAAAGAAGCGGTCAAGTCAAAGGCGCTGCCCGCGTCTGGCTCACATGAATACTCATATGGTCCATCTTGGAACTCAATGAAGATCTCAGGACTGCTGTCGCAGTTGTCGAGGGTTGCTGCAGTTGCAGTCCCTGTGGCATCTGGCATGGTATTCACGTTGCAGTCTGCATCCACATTGAGCGTAATGTCATCGGGACATACAATTCCTGGAACAGCTGGCGCGTAGGTGTCTGCCACGGTAATCTCTTGCGTGCAGGTCTCTACGGCATGGTTGTAACAGTGATCGAGAACGAACACCGTCCATGTGCGTGTAAAGGAGAACTGCCCCTCACAGATCAGCTGATCTGGGCCATCCTCGTAGGTCTTTGTGACATAGAGGTCGTCTGACAACTCGCAGTTGTCCGTGGCAATGTGACTTGGATAGCCCAGCGCTTCAGGAGAGCGGTCGTGCTCACAATACGTGTCGCTCAGAATTGTAGTGTCAGAAGGACAGGTGATGCTCAATTCAGGCGGGGTATCATCCGTCAACAGCAAGAACTGCGTGAACTGGATGCTGTTGCCACAATCATCAGCAATGGTGTAAGTCCGCTCAAAACGTCCCACTGGGGTCACACAACCACCAGAAAGAGCCGCGTCTTCAAACGTGATGTTCACGTTTCCACAGTCGTCGCTCGCAGTGATCATGATGCCACCTTGGTTGTTACCGTAAGCATCGCAGGTAACGCTGCGGTTCTCTTCTGCAGAGATCAAAACTGGAGGCGTGGTGTCCGTCAGCCAAACACGCTGCGTCTCCGTGCTGCTGTTGCCACAGTCGTCCACAAAGGTGTACTCACGGTCATAGTAGTAACATCCCGGAGCCTCTTCATCGTCGGCATCCATGCGACCGGTCACCGTCGTCCAGCTGTAGGAAACATCGGTGTCACAGTTGTCCGTACCGGTAGCCGAACCGTACTCGGTGGCACCGTTGTAAGCAGCACAATCGATGGTGGCACCCAAAACAGCTCCTACTGGTGAAATGGTATCCACAACGTAGATGGTCTGGGTGTCACTGTTGCTGTTCAGACAGAAGTCAGTGGTCTCCCATGTACGGGTGATGGTGTAGGACCCTTCAGGGGTATCATCATCACCTGTGCAAGTCACCGCTGAAAGCTCATCGCTGTATTCGAGATTCTCGTCAAGCAAAGCCTGGTCCGTGCAGTGGTCGCTGTAGGTAGGCAAGCCTGTTCCATGAATCACAGAAAACCCAGTGATATCGAGGTTTGCTGCACCCTCGATGCCATCAGTCGACTCTATTCCAAAACCAAGGAGAGTGCCGCTAGCTACTGTAATCGTGAGCGTACCTGAACCGGCGTATGATTCACCATTGATCAAATCGATGCGCACATCATTGAGATAGTAGGCCGGGTCAAACGCTGCACCGTCTACGTCGTCTGTTGAGTAATCCCAATCAAATGTCACAGTGATGTCGCACTGAGTCATGATGCATGCCTTGGCAAGGGAGTTGCTATTTCCTGCATCACTTCCGGTAATTTCCAGAGTAGTGCCATCAGCAGAGAAGTCAACTGAAGCGTCTGAATCATCAGTAACAACCAGCCAGTTGACAGGATCGTAGACGCCTACGAATCCATTCAACTCTTCTCCGATGGGGTCAACATTGCTTTCGCAAGCAGCATCGTTGTAAACGGTGCAGGTTCCTGGTGCCGTGATGGCAGGTGGGGTCTCGTCATAGAGCTGCACGTACTGCTCCACCTCAACTGAAGTGTTGCCGCAGTCGTCTGTGACGGTCCATTTACGGAGCCATGTGGTGGGGCAGCCACCAGAAATCTCATGTGCCTCAATGCTGTAGTCCAGATCGGGGTCACAGTTATCAGCAGCAGAAATGGACACCAATGTGGGATCTTCAGCCTCTTCTTGGGTCAAGATGACGAGGCAAGATTCCATGACGTAAGGCGTGTAATCGTCCCAAACAGGGGCGAGTGTATCCTCAACCGTAATCACCTGCGTGTAAGCGGTGTCGTTTCCGCAAGCATCTGCGGCTGTCCATGTGCGCTCGATGGTGTAACATCCGTTGAGCTCTTCGGGATTGATGGTAACCTCACCCGAGAAGAAGGCCGTGATGACCTCTTGGTCAGCAGGCTCGCAATTGTCGATCGCCGTAAATGTGGCTACTGCAGGGATGGCATCTGTGCACTGGATGGTCACATCAGCTGGGGGATTGCTCCAAGTAGGAGGTGTATCATCCAAACGCTGCGTAACAGACGCACATACCGTGAATTCGTTGCTTTCTGTGTCAACACCGACACAGTAGCAAGTCACATTGGCTGTACAAGGATCATAGGTGTTCTGGTTGCAATCAGAGAGATCTACGAGAACATCACCCATCGCACCAACAGCATGTTCGCCCTTGATGGTTCCTTCCCAGCTAAACCAACCACCTGCTCCGTAATTGCAGTTGCGGTCGTTCGCACCGTCGCCTACCTGGAATCCGAAGAATTGGTTGGCCGGCGCATGGTTGAGGCTCAACAGACTGTTGTCGAGGCTTCCAGCACCTTGAAGGTAGCTCATGCCACCATTCATGTAATAGATGTCCCAATCAACACTAGCCGTGTCCACGGGGGCACATCCAGCGTCATACTTGAGACCACCACCGTTGGCAACGTGATCGTTATCGGAAGTCAAACCTTCATAAACGAGGTAGACGTTCCAAATTTCTGTAGGGTCTTCAACACCCTGAACCATACCAGACAGAATAGCCTGTCCCGATTCAAAACGTTGCAAATCCAAACCTGGGCCTGTTGGCTCATAGTATTGGGAATTGACTCCGTACATCTGAATGTTGTACATCACAAGTGCGCCAGCGTTGGACCCACTGATGGGGTTTGCTGTGGTTGCTGTACATATTTCGCGGTTCGAGTCTCGCTCTGATACCAGAAGGCATGACGCTGTGCCAATAACCTCTCCTTCAGCACCAAGAACGTTGGGGGCATCTGGACAGGCGACGTCGTCAAGGTCGGCAAGACATTGAACTGTCGTGGTTTCGCACGAGGCGTCGATCGAGATTTGCGCCCAACCCTGGGAGCAGCATCCGATCGCAAGAATCACCGCAAGGAAGCGGGGTAACAATTTGGACATGGTTTTTGGTTTGGATAGGTGATGGCTAGAAAGCAGTTGTAGCTGCCATAATTGTAGATACATTCTATTTCAGTTACTTCGAAATTATTATGTAATCCGCCATATATAATCAACGCCCACAAATTGTCAGGATATTTATAGACGAATAGCCATTTTATCTCTTCGAAACGCCCTAATAATGCGACTCAAATGGGAATGACTGGCCCAATAACCCCGCTATCAGGGCGATACAGGCCCAACACAGTCTCTTCACCGGTATATTTGACCAGTGAGCCGAGGAAAAAACAAGTGGAAAGGGAGCCATCGTGACCTTCTCGCCCCAAAACAGTACTTAGAAGGGTTCAAGCTCATGAGTACAAGCCGGGCCATGGCGGACCTTTTCGAGGCCCATTCCAAGCTGACCTCGAAATACGTCCATGCTTGCGCCAATGGCCATGAAGCCATTCAAATAGCGGCAGGTTTGCAGCTCGAGCCGCAAGATTATCTCTATGCTTATTATAGGGACGATGCCATGTTGTTGGCCCTAGGAATGACCCCAGAGGAGCTGATGCTGCAGTTGTTTGCCAAAGCCGACGACCCCTTCAGCGGTGGCCGCACCTACTATGGACACCCTTCGCTCAAACGCACTGGCCTCCCCCGTATTCCGCACAACTCATCTGCCACTGGCATGCAAGCCATTCCAGCCACGGGCGCTGCCATGGGGCTGCAATACAGGGAAGATCAAAACCTGTCTCAAGAGGTGATTGGAGACCACCCTCCCGTCGTGCTCTGCTCGATTGGAGATGCAGCCATGACCGAGGGTGAAGTTTCGGAAGCACTCCACATGGCCACCTTGAGGCAGCTACCTATTATATATGTCGTACAAGACAACGAATGGGACATCTCAGCCCATTCAAGTGAAATTCGATTTGGCGACGCCACCACTATGGCCAAGGCTTTTCCGGGATTGGAGGTGCGCTCTGTGGAAGGTCATGATTATACAGCTTCCGTCGAAGTCATGGCATGGGCTTTCCGCACGGCGCGGGAAGAACGAAGGCCTGTATTGGTCCATGCCAAGGTTCCTTTGCTGGGGCACCACACCAGTGGCGTCCGTCGGGAATGGTACAGAGATGATTTGGAAGAGGCAAAGCAACGCGACCCTCTTCCTCACCTCAAAGAAGCCATGCTCAGCAGTGGTGCGGAGGGACATGTCATCGAGGAAATCCAAGAGGAGAGCAGAGCGCTGGTTCTAGAGGCTTTTGAGCGCGCGCGCACTGCCAGTGAGCCGGATGCTTCCAAACTGATGCTGACCGCGATGGCCCCATCCTCTGTTTTCGAGGAAACGGGAGAACGCGAAGGCCCAGATCCAGAGCCCCAGTTGATGGTTGACCAGGCCTTGCATGCGATGCAAGAAATCTTGCATGGAGACCCCCTCACTTTGCTCTATGGTCAAGACGTGGGAGGCCGACTGGGTGGGGTCTTTCGTGAAGCCGCGACTCTGGCCCAAAAATTTGGGGACGACCGCGTATTCAACACCCCCATTCAAGAGGCTTTTATTGTGGGAAGCACGGTGGGCATGAGCGCTGTGGGACTCAAGCCGATCGTCGAAATACAATTTGCCGACTACTTGTGGCCCGGACTCAATCAATTGTTTACCGAATTGTCCAGAAGCCATTTCTTGAGCAATGGCCAGTGGCCGGTCAACAGCGTCATACGGGTTCCCATAGGCGCATATGGCTCTGGAGGGCCTTACCACAGCTCAAGTATAGAAAGCGTTTTGACGGCCATTCGAGGGATTAAGGTGGCCTACCCGAGCTGTGGTGCGGACCTCAAAGGTTTGCTTAAAGCCGCTGTATTGGATCCCAACCCGGTGGTGGTGTTGGAACACAAGGGCCTCTATTGGTCTAAAGTGCCTGGCACCGAATCCGCCAAGACGGTCGAACCAGACAGCGAATACGTCCTGCCCATTGGACGTGCCAAAACGGTGTTAACCTGCGATGAAGAAGCGCCAACCAAAGTCGCAGTCATCACTTACGGTCGTGGTGTCCATTGGGCTTTAGAAGCTGCTGTAGACCACCCAGGGAGCATTGAAATCGTCGACCTCAGAAGTGTTTCTCCTGTGGACTACGACGCCATTCTTAACGCTGTTCGGCGCTGCCACCGATGCCTGGTCGTCACTGAAGAACCACCACTGAGCAGCTTTGCCCAATCATTGGCCGGGTACATCGCCGATCACGGGTTCGAGCATTTGGATGCGCCCGTGCGTTGCTTGGGCTCGATGGAGGTACCAGCCATCCCTTTAAACTCTGAATTGGAAGCTGCCGTATTGCCAAATTCGGAGCGCGTCTCCGCAGCTTGTCAGTTATTGCTTAACTTCTAGTACGGTATCGGACACTCCGTTCCCCTATTTACCCCCTTGGTTCCTCTAACCTCAAATTCCTTTGATTTTGGTTGAACCTTTCGGTGTGCAACTGTGTAACTCACATGTACTCAGTAATGATACACTCCGAAAAAACACCATCAACTGCTGAGCAATGGCAACCAAAAATGGTTCCTTGCAAGGTCCGTGCTGTGCGCCGGATGACCCCGCGCAGTGTGGTGGTGACCTTGGATCCCGGACCTGCCCTCCCCCGCTTTAGACACACACCTGGCCAGCGGGTCACCTTTTGTCTGAACGTCAACAATAACAGTTGTTTCCGGAGCTATAACCTGGTCAATCCATTGGGAGAACTGCCCCAAGTAGCCGTCAAGCAGGTTGCAGAAGGAGGTGGTTCTCAGTTGTTCAATGAATGCCTGCAACCTGGTGATGTGTTGCAAGTCGCTCCTCCCACCGGTCACTTTTACGACCAGTCACTGGATTACAAAGCACACCACCTGTTGCTGTTTGCCGCTGGAAGTGGCATCACACCTATGTTCTCAGTGGCACAACATGCCCTGAAAGCAAGACCTGACCATCGCGTCACCTTGATTTACGCCAATTCCACAGCAAGAAGCATCATGATGCAACGGGAATTGGACCGTATGGCGGATTCCAAGCGGTTTGAAGTCTTTCATGTTCTGGGCGATGGCGCCACGGGGGAAGACCTGTCTACGGGCCGATTGAATCATGCCAAGCTGGACCAATTGCTGAAACAATATCGGTCAAGCGAACTCCCAGAAGTGGCCTTCCAGTCGGGCCCTGCTGGATTCATGTCCCTGATTCAAGCCGCGGCAACCCAACAGTCACGTCCTTTCAATTTAAAACGCTACTCTTTTGGAGAACAGCCCTTTGTGCATCCAGATGAACAGCATTCAGACGCAGCTGATTCAGAGTTGGTGGTTACGGTCAATGGTGTGACGCATACTTTGCCAGCTGTCTCGAGGCGCTTGACCCTTTTGGATGCAGCCGATGAAGCGGGCATTGCCATGACGGCAAATTGCAAAAGCGGCATCTGCCATCGCTGTAAAGCCAAGCTGATTTCAGGGCAAACGTTTCAGGCACCAGCCCAGTCGATGGGGCGAAAGCCCGAAAATGGATACATCCTTTGCTGCCAGCAACGCCCGGGCAGCGACAAAGTAGAAATTGAAGTCGGCTAAGTCAGAGCCGATTGTCAATCATCGTCGTTCCAGGATAGCGGCTTTTGTCGAAGGAAAAGGCGCCCTCTGGTGCAGGGGCATCGCCCTCAAATATTTCTACCACGTAGTGCACATCAGTGCCTTCCCTCCCCTTGACCACCAGCTTCACCACCTGCAAAGCCTGTGGGTCGATGAAGCACTGAATGGTATGGAAGCTGCGGTCCTCGGCTCCAAGGGGATGGAGATCGACCCTTGAGCGCTTTTTGCCGTCCAACTCCACTTCTCCTTTCCACACCTTCTTGAAACCCTCTTCCCAAATGGTAAACATGCGCGCAGGGTCCACACCATCCTCAGCAATGGTCTCGGCATCGTCGATGTAGCACTCCCCCATTTCAGGCTCATAGGTCCACACCGTAATGCCATCGCATACAATGACATAGTCGCCCAACTCCAGGTGATACTGCTCCCCCTTAATCCAGACCTCACCGCTTTGATCCATCTGAAAGTCGCTTTGGACATCCACCATTTGGGAGGCGTACTTGGCATGCACAGATTCATACTGCTGCATTTGTGCAGAGACCTTGCTCAACAGCTCATCAGCACGGGCATCTTCAGGCTGGGCCGACGCCTTGGAGGAGAAGGCAAGGAAAACAGCACAAATGGCTGCCATAGGGAACAGTGATGGCTTCATAGGGGCGGTGAAATTAATCGGAGATTTCATCTTCAGAACCACTCCCACGCAACAACTGTTCCAAAGTCATTTCATCGGGCACCAAAACCTTGCGGGCTTTGGACCCTTCAAATGGGCCTATGATGCCTGCTGCCTCCAGCTGATCCACCAGTCTTCCCGCGCGATTGTAGCCCAATTTGAGCTTGCGTTGGAGCAGAGAAGTTGAGCCCTGTTGGTGCAAGACTAAAATTTTTGCAGCCTCCTCAAATAAGCTGTCTCTTTCTTCACTGGCGATGTCCGCCATTTGCTCGCTGTGCTCGTCTGGCACCTCAGGCAAAATCAACGCATCTGGGTAACCCCGTTGGCTGCCTATGAAGTCGGTAATCGCCTCCACCTCTGGCGTATCGACGAATCCACACTGCAATCGAATGAGGTCGTTTCCAGTGGAGAGCAACATGTCTCCGCGACCGATCAATTGGTCTGCACCGCCCGCATCCAGAATGGTGCGGCTGTCCACTTTTGAAGTCACCCGGAAGGCGACACGTCCAGGGAAATTCGCCTTAATCGTGCCCGTGATGATGTTGACCGAAGGGCGTTGGGTTGCGATAATGAGGTGAATGCCAATGGCCCGCGCCAGTTGAGCCAACCTCGCGATGGGCATCTCGACTTCTTTGCCCGCCGTCATGATCAGGTCTGCGAACTCATCAATCACCAGCACGATGTAAGGGAGATAGCGGTGTCCGTTCTCTGGATTGAGCTTGCGCCTGACGAACTTGGCATTGTACTCTTTCAAGTTCCGGCATTGGGCATTTTTGAGCAGTTCGTAGCGCTGGTCCATTTCCAGGCACAGTGACTTGATGGTCCGCACCACCTGGCTGTTGTCCGTGATGATTGCCTCTTCCGTATCGGGCAGTTTCGCGAGGTAATGCCGTTCGATGTGATTAAACAAGGTGAGCTCCACCTTCTTCGGGTCAACCAAGACGAATTTGAGCTGACTGGGGTGCTTTTTGTAGAGCAGAGAGACCAGCATCGCATTGAGGCCAACGGACTTTCCCTGACCTGTGGCACCGGCCATCAGCATGTGGGGCATCTTGGCGAGGTCAAACACATAAGTCTCGTTGGAAATGGTCTTTCCCATGGCAATGGGAAGGGCCGCATCGCTGTTCTGGAACTTGTCGCTGGCGATCAGAGAACGCATGCTCACCACGTCCGGGTTGGAGTTTGGCACTTCGATGCCGATCGTACCGCGCCCAGGTATGGGGGCGATGATGCGGATGCCCAGGGCCGCAAGGCTGAGCGCGATGTCATCCTCCAAGTTTTTGATCTTGGAGATCCGAACACCTGGAGCGGGCACCAATTCGTACAAGGTCACCGTCGGTCCGATCGAAGCTTTGATGCTGGCGATTTCAATCCCGTAGTTCCTCAGCGTATCCTCGATGCGCTTCTTGTTGGCCTCGAGCTCTTCGTGGCTCACCTCCGTCTTGCCTGACCCGTGGGAAGCAAGCAAATCGATGTTGGGCAATTCGAAATGGCTCAAATCCAACGTCGGATCGTATTCGCCAAAGGCTTGAACCTTGGCATCAATTTCATCCTCGGTTAAGGCCGCTTCCTCTGCTGCAACCTCGACCTCCAATACCGTTGAACCCGTCTCCGATGCTGGAGGTTCAGGCGTTTCCTGCTCAGGCGTTGGCTGTGGCGTCTCCTCTGCTGGCCCGAAGGACTCCGGCTCAGCCAAAGGCCGCGCGTGGGGCACTTTGTCGCGTGGCTCCTCCACTGCTTGGTCATGGCCCACTGGAATGCGGTTAGGGTCTAAGTAAGGGTCCCATTCATCTTGACCCTCACTTTGCTGAAGCCCTTCCGCAGGCTTGTTTTGCCCCTGTGAGGCTTCACCATCGAAGGGCAGTTCGTCTTGGATGCTTTCCTCTTCTGGTTCTTCTTCCTCATGAACTGTGGCGCTATCGCCCTCCTCATCCCATGCTGCATCTCGCGCAAAAAATGCCTTTAATCCCACGCTTACAGATGGGTGGGCGATGGCCCAAATGGCATACGAAGCCGCCATCACCAAAACGGATCCCGTTACACCCAATGCGAAACGGCTCCACTGCGTCATCCAGAGTCCAACCGCTCCCACCAGGTGGTCGTTTCCCCAACCGGCAATCAGGCCCGTTTCGACGTCGAAACTCAACGTCAGCAGCCCTACTGTCCATGGCAGCAAAAGAGCCGCCACACACACGTTGCGCAATGCCCTTCCAATGTGCGGCATCCGCTCAGGCGCCATCAACCTCACCCCTGCTGCCAAACACCAAGCCCCAAATATTGGTGCGGCGACACCAAATCCACCGCGCATAAAGGTGAATGCCCACCGTGCACCCAATGCCCCCAGAATGTTTCGGAAACTGCCTTCGCCTGCCTCTGTGCCGCTCTGAATAAACCGAATGTCCTCCGCACCAGTCAGTATTGCGCTCACACCGGAAAGCAACATGAAGCTGCCAAACGCCACGCAAAGCACGCCTCCTGTTTGCTTTACCCGAGGGTCACGCAGCCAAACTGTGCGCTCTTGCCAGAGCTCCTTGCGTTCGATGCGCCGTGCATCCCGCTCTTCCATCCTCAAACGGCGTTCTTCTGCTCTTTGCTCCCGTCGCGTGGCGCCAGATTTCCGTCCCGCGGCCTTTCCAGCCCCCTTTTTTCGGGTCGATTTCGAGGCCACCTTCGCTGCACTGACCAATTCTTCTTGGTCAAGACGCCGGTTCCTCGGCGCACTCTTAGCGTTGGACTTCCTTGATTTACGGGGTACTGAGGCTCGTGGTGACATCATTTCGAAATTAGGTTGGACACCTAATCCAACGAGAAGTGTCGACCTTGCTTATTCACAAGAGGAATGGGAGGGAGAAATACCTATCTTTGCCCTCCATTTTCCCTGAGCATGGCGAAGAAAGGTAACCGCGTACAAGTAATCCTCGAGTGCACCGAGCACAAAGAATCCGGCATGTCTGGAACGTCACGATATGTGACGACCAAAAACCGGAAGAACACTCCCGAGCGGATTGAGTTGAAGAAATTCAATCCAATTCTCCGGAAGATGACGGTGCATAAGGAAATCAAATAACCCCCAATCTGAGAAACTATGGCTAAGAAGACCGTTGCATCGCTGCAGAAAGGAGGTGGAAAGCAGCACACCATGTGCATCAAAATGTACAAGAGTCCCAAGTCTGGGGCGTACGCTTTCCGTCAAGAAGTCGTGCACAACGACAACATTAAGGCTTGGTTCGCTAACTGAGTTCGCACCATCCCTTTGCCCCAATGGGCACCCCGAGGGCCGTCTTCCATACCCGAGAAGCCGGCCCTCGTTGCATTCACCCCCTACCTTAGACGCATGTCATTCTTCAAGAAGCTCTTCAGCTCGGAAAAGAAGGAAACCCTCGACCGGGGTTTGGCCCGCACGAAACGCGGGGTACTGGAAAAACTGTCCCGCGCGGTCATGGGCAAAAAGGACATCGATGCGGACGTCCTCGAGGAGTTAGAAGAAGCACTGATCACCAGTGACATTGGGGTCAAGACCACTACCCGCATCATAGAACGCATCGAAGACCGGACCTCCCGTGCCTCTTCCAAATCGGTAGACCTGCTGCTCCCCATGTTGCGCGAGGAGATTGTGGGCATGCTGGAGAACAACCGCGGCAACCAACCCACGGACCTGTCCATACCTGCCACAGAGGGACCTTATGTGTTTTTGATCGTAGGGGTCAATGGCGTGGGGAAAACCACCACCATTGGCAAACTCTGCCATCAATTTGCCGCCCGCGGACTCAAGGTCACGGTGGGGGCTGCGGACACCTTTAGGGCTGCAGCTGTCGACCAGCTTCAAGTGTGGGCTGAGCGATCCGGCGCGCACTTTGTGTCACAAGGCCAAGATGCCGACCCCGCAGCCGTGGCATTCGACGCCGTCCAAAGCGCAGTAGCCAAGGGGCACGACGTCGTCTTGATCGATACTGCAGGACGCCTCCACAACAAAAAGCACCTGATGGACGAGCTGTCCAAAATCAAGCGGGTGATGCAGAAAATTGCCCCCGGTGTCCCCCACGAAGTGCTGCTCGTTCTAGATGGCTCTACAGGCCAGAATGCCATAGAGCAAGCCAAGCAATTCACTGCTGCCACAGAGGTGTCTGGCCTCGTGCTGACCAAACTCGATGGAACGGCACGCGGAGGTGTTGTGATCGGCATCGCCGAGGAATTCAAGATCCCCGTGCGCTTTATTGGCGTCGGTGAACAGCCCGAAGACCTTCAAGTATTCAACGCCATGGAATTCGTCGACTCATTGTTGCCCGTATCCTTCGGGCCTGAAAACGCCGCATCATGAGGGCGCGCACTTCTTCTCGCCGCCGGGCCCATGTGGTCACCCTTGGTTGCGCCAAAAACACATTTGACTCCGAGGTCCTCATGCGCCAGCTCGAGGCCAATGACTTTGATGTGACCCACGACACTCCAGTGGATGCCGCACCTGTGGTCATCATCAACACTTGCGGCTTCATCGAAAGTGCCAAGCAGCAGAGCATCGAAACGATCCTTCAGTTTGCGGATGCCAAGCAAGATGGTCGTGTGGAGCGCGTATATGTGACCGGTTGCCTGAGTGAGCGTTACCGCGACGAATTGGAACAGGAAATTCCAGATGTAGATGCGTATTTCGGCACAAGGGAACTCCCCAAGCTGCTGAAGACGCTCAATGCGGACTACCGCAAAGAACTTGTAGGTGAGCGCTTGCTTTCTACACCCCAGCACTACGCCTACCTCAAGATTGCCGAAGGGTGTGACCGCCCTTGTGCGTTTTGCGCGATTCCTTTGATGCGGGGCAAGCACCGCTCCACCCCCATCGAAGAACTGGTCAAACAAGCCGAAGGGTTGGCGGCAAAAGGCGTAAAGGAACTCATCCTGATTGCACAAGACTTGACGTATTACGGCCTCGACCTCTACAAGGAGCGCCGCCTGGCCCCCCTTGTGGACGCGTTGAGTGCTGTTGAAGGCATTGATTGGATCCGCCTCCATTACGCCTTTCCAAGCGGCTTTCCTATGGACGTG
>Ga0206129_10005100_pt1 | contig 14079 bp, 10 predicted proteins | sample Helgoland_Spring_8_FD_148616 | JGI IMG/M metagenome (GOLD analysis project Ga0206129, IMG submission 148616) | Pelagic subsurface seawater microbial communities from Kabeltonne, Helgoland, North Sea - Helgoland_Spring_Bloom_20160502_2 | ecosystem: Environmental > Aquatic > Marine > Epipelagic ...
GCAAACTCTGAATACTGTAAGTCAGAGTACCCATATCAGAGTCAGGATCATCCGCAGAAAGAGTCAACGCGACGGGAATCTGCTCAACGGCATTAACTACTTGAGGAAGAGCCACCGGCGCCTCATTCACTTCTTGCACAGTCACCGTCAGTAACTTTTGCGCCCAGTTGTTATCCTCATCATTAACCAAGATAGTAACTTCGTATTGATTATCGGCGTTGACATCAGCCGGATTTTCGTAATCCTGTCCGAGCATCAATAAGGAAACAGTACTTTCATCAAAAACAAATAAATCTGCATCGGCACCAGCCAGCTGATAGCTCAGCGAACCGACGGCACTTCCAGTAACAGTGATGGGCACATTTAACACTTCATTTTCGTCGATCAACTCATCGCTATTCGAAATGAAGAGTGAATTTATATTGTAAGTATCAATGTAGCTAACTCGGTTATGCCATTGACCGTCTAAATCTGAAATATCCTCTGCCGACACCGCTGCGGCAGCCTTCACTACACCGCTCGGATTGGAACTCGCGAGATCAAAAACTCTATTAAGTTTTGGCAAAACTTGGACTAATTGATCTGCATCGGGTCGAGCAGACAGATCAATTCCAAAAATAAAACTATTACCTAATTGATTTAAAGATGTCGCAACCGGCGAAATAGCCGCGCTACCGGAGGAAACTGACAACACAAAATCATCGACACCTAAATCACTGCCATCCGATGTCAACACGGCCTCTGAAAAGGTGACTGTCAAATGTTTCGGCACATCGACACCATTATCTGACAGGGTCGTTCTAACCATCGCTGGAGCACATTCAAGGCCGCCATCTTCAACTTGCGGATCATCCACCAAGCAATAAGTATTGTTGCGAGCATAAAATGCTAAGTCAGCCAAACTGAGCGCTCTGTTTTGCAGTTGTGGCTGCCAAGAAGCGATCAATTTATCATAATTGTCCACTGACAACCGCGCGTCTCGAAACAAAAAAATCATACTCAGGACATTGTCGATTTGCCAAGCACTAAGGTCTTGATTAAATGCTTTGGCACCATCAAACATACTGAACAAACTCGTAACCTTTGACACGTCCCATGATTGATAACTACCTTCAACCAACCTCGAGCCTATGTCTTGATTAAAGTTTGACGCCTTGTAAAACATCAGGGACATGGAGGTTACATTCGAGGTATCCCAACCACCGATATCCTGATTGAAGACCGTTGCACCATAAAACATGAACTCCATATTATTGACCGATGAGACATCCCAACCGCCAATAGCTCGATTAAACGTTGATGCACCATAGAACATGTATGCGGTTGAGGTAACATTTGAGACATCCCAAGTTTCAATCGCACCATTAAAAGATGAAGCACCTTGAAAGGCACGAGCTAAATTCTCAACAGATGAAGGAACTGTCATCGGCACCGATGTCAAGTTTATATGATTGCGAAAGGCGCCTTCCAGGCTAGTGATAGTAGGGCCATTATTGTAAGTATTCCATTTGGTCACACTATCGATGGCTTTTACATTATTGAGATTGACCGGCTCTAAACCTTGCCAGCCAAAACCAGTAAAGGAGCCAGAAATTAATATAGAGTAGGTCGTATCAGTTTCTGCATAGGTATGGCTAGCAACCCCCGCCTGAATCACATCTGTGGTCGTTCCATCACCCCATGAAATAACAACATCTTGTAGATTGCCAAAAAAAGACAAATCCACAGTCATGGAATTATCAGACTGAGACGGCGTGACATTTATCACCATATTGTCGTCTGCTAGGGCCGCGGGAGAGAGCAACAAACCGAGGACTAAACAGACAGGTCGAAGTAATCGAAAGAGCACATTCATGAGCATGAGAAAGCTACTTCACGATCAGTTTTACGGCTAAAAAGTGAGGGGGTCGGATACCCCAGAAGATCAGCGATCAGTTTAATGCATAAATCTTCTGAAACTTTACCCAAGAATCACCTCTCTTAATCAGGGTTTTTCGCGGCATAATCACGAAGTAGCAAAATACCTATTGCCGCGAATAGGTTTGTATGAGCAGCCCGATCACAAACCTTCTTGGGAGGCAATTAGAACACTATGCAATTTCGCATTCTGTGCGCTAGGTAACAATTTAATCATTTATGAATAATGATTCAAGCCCCTTTTCGGCAATGAAAAAAAAAGCTAAAGATTGGCAAATTTCTCGCATCGACTTAACAGTAATATCACGGCATAATTCATAGGAATTTCCCTGCTAAATTACACTCAAACTTTACAAGTTAATCTTGAAGCTGTTTTTTACCACTGCAAAAACAAGATTTACTCAATCCTTAAGAATTTTAAGGCATAATAGCCAAAAAAATGTGAGTTCAACATACGATGTGTATCACCACCCAAAAGAGCGTTGTTTTGATAGGCATGCCCTGTTCTGGAAAAACCACTATTGGCGCCCTTCTCGCGGAAGAATTGGGTTTGGAGTTTGTCGATACTGACAGGCGAATAGAACAGCGTATTGGTGATACGCTGCAAAACGTTCTGGAAAAACGAGGCTACATGGCTCTTCGAAATATAGAGGAACAAACGCTATTGAAAGAAGACATAAAAGACAAAGTTATAGCCACAGGTGGAAGCGCAGTCTACTCACATGCTGGCATGAATCATTTAAAATCTGACGCCACTGTCATCTTTCTCGATCTTCCGCAACAACAGCTCGAGAACAGAATGAGTAATTTTTCCACCCGAGGGATTGCTAGGAAACCGGGACAAAGCTTCACTAGCCTGTTCGCTGAGCGGCGAGAACTCTACCTTCGCTACGCAGATATTCAGGTTGACTGCTTCGGCCTCACGATTACACAATTGCTGGATAAATTGGTTTTACTCGCTTGTCCGCCTCAGCGTTCTAAAAGCTGAACAGGAAAGGCCCTCTATTCCAACACCGATTGCAACGCATCGGTCAGATATCCGACATTGTTCGAGTTAACTCCTGCTAGATTAATTCTAGTCGAGGAAACAATATAGATACCAAATTCATTGCGCAGCCGTTCCAACTGCGGCGTCGTGATACCCAAAAACGAGAACATCCCTTTCTGCTTCTCAATGTGACTGAAGTCTACACCCGCCGCATTATCTTTCAAGCTGCCACATAAAAGTTGTCGCATCGATACGATTCTCTGCCGCACTTCTTCCAATTCCATCTGCCACTGATTACGCAATGCTTCATCACCGAGCACCATCGATACCAACAGGGCTCCGTGAGCCGGCGGCATTGAGTATAAGGATCGCGCTGTAGACATAGCCTGGGTTACCACTACATCAGCACGCTCGGACGTCTCCGCAATAAAGGTAATTGACCCTGTACGCTCCCGGTACAAACCAAAATTCTTTGAACAAGACGATGCGATCACCAGCTCCGGTAAGCGCTCCGCCATCATGCGCATACCATAGGCATCTTGATCAAGCCCATCGCCGAGCCCCTGATAAGCGGTATCAATGAATGGAACGAACCCTCTCTCTAAAGCCAAATCAGCAATGGCATCCCATTGCTCAGGCGTTAAGTCTGCCCCAGTAGGATTGTGACAGCAACCATGCAAAAGGACCATATCTCCCGCGGGTACCTGGCGCAAGGTCTCCATCATCGCCTCAACATTGACCTGCCTAGACTCGATATCGTAATAGGGGTACTCGCGAATATTGAATCCAGCGCTACCCAGCAACGGTATATGATTTGGCCAGGTGGGCACTCCCACCCAAAGCATTGCATCTGGACGCGCCCTGCGGATGACTTCAGCACCTACGCGCAGCGCGCCAGATCCCCCGGGTGCTTGAATACTTTTAACTCGCCCGGATGAAAGAATGCTGTGATCAGATCCAAACAACAGATCCAGCATACGCTGGTTGTAATCCGGATCACCAGCCATACCCTGATAAGCCTTGGTATTTTCCACCACCATAAGACGGGATTCAGCTTCTTTTACTGACGCCATGACCGGCGTCCGACCGCGATCATCTTGATAAACACCGACACCCAAATCAATTTTTTCCGCACGCTCATCGGCCTTAAATGCCATCATGAGGCCAAGAATAGGGTCAATAGCAACGGGCTTTAAACTTTCAAACATGGTGGGTTCCTGATGTAATTTTTGAATAGCTTTAGTCTAGCAAGATTTAGCGCATTTGTTCAGTGGCGTTGAAGAAATTCAGCCACTAAAGCATTAAATTCTTGTGGTTTCTCCGCATGCAACCAATGTCCGACACCCTCTATTGTCGCCCTGCGATTATTGGGAAACATTCTATCGATTGTTACACCATGTTTGGTCTGGATGTACGCAGATAACTCACCCTTGATAAACAGAGTTTGGCCTTTATATGGCTGTCCCGCAGGGGCAGCCACTAAGGAGGTCGCATAATTCTGCAGAATAGATGCCATATTCAGCCTGAGTTTGTAGTGTCCATCATCTGAGCGAGATAAGTTCTTTAACAAGAATGCTCGCACCTGGGGCTCACTGACATACCGAGCCATAATCTCATCTGCCTCGCGCCGATCTTGAATGTCGGCTTGATGCAGCGCCGTCAACCCGTCGAGAGCAGCATCTTGACGCGGCGCATAGGTCACAGGCGAAATATCGGCGACAACCGCGTTGGCAATTCTATGAGGCTCATCCATTGCCGCCTGCATAGCGACCTTGCCACCCAGTGAATGGCCAACCAATGCAGCAGTATTCATATCCAACGCATCCATCAGCGCAACAATATCCGCTGCCATGGAAGGCAAATCCATTACCTGATTATGAGGCGATTCACCATGATTGCGCAGATCGACGCTAATAACTCTAAAGTCAGATGACAAATGGCGCGCCAAGTTGCCCAAATTAGACAGTGAACCAAACATACCGTGGAGCAAAATAACCGGGTCACCAGAACCCTGCTCAGAAAAATTTAAAAGCATCTTCGACTAACCTATATTACCGTATTTCTATTCCGATATTTTTCTTTGTTCTTTCGTCCTTTAGCGTAAAGGCTTGGTCTCAAGAGACGTCTTAATTTGGGAAAAAGGTAACTCATGGTTACGAGCTTACCACTTGAAGCCGGCAGGGTTATTTCAGTTTGCTCTCCCCGAGCGATCGCGAGAATAGCATCGGCCACACCTTCTGCAGAACTCATTGGTTGCGAAAACACAATATCTTCAACTTTATCAATTTCGCTCATAATGAAACCGGTATCTATGGGCCCCGGAGAGACAACGCCCACGTGGATATTATATTCTCTAAGTTCGTCTGATAAAGCATACGCAAAAGCGCGCAGTCCAGCTTTGGTGGCAGAGTATGTGGCAGCACCCTGCAGTGGTGCCATCCCAGCCAGAGAGCCCACCATGACGATAGCTCCACCGGCAGATTTTTTCAAAAGAGGAATCGCCGCCGCAGACAAAAACAATGGCGCTCGCAAGTTAATATCCACCATAGCCGCCACATTCTTAGGATCGACAGTCTGCAAATCTCCTCGCTCATGCAAGCCCGCATTGTTGACCAAAACATCAATACCACCAAATTCAGTGACAGCCTTACTTATAAGCGCCGAACACTGACTACTATCAGAAACATCCATAGCGACAGTGAATACTGTGCATTTAGTTTGTAACTCTCGAGCAATATTATCGAGCCCCTCTTGACCTCGTGCCACCAAGACTAAATTTGCTCCCTCAGCCGCAAAAGCCCGCGCACAGGCGGCGCCAACACCGGCGGAGGCACCGGTTATAACCACGGTTTTTTTATTAAAATAGTTATTCATGTGAATCCTTATAGTTAGGCGACCGACGATTTTTCTAAAGTATACATTTAATCCTTTATCTGACTAAGAATTTTTGTCATTGGCAAGCTCAGAACCTACGATATTCTCAAGCGCCGGGGGCAATCGTTGATAGATAAATTCAAACCCCGTCTGCGTCAACTTTTTCGGAATCACCTGTTGACCTTGGAGCAATAACTCAACGCCCATCTGACCAAATAATAATTTGATCATCCAACTTGGCATTGGCAGTGATGCAGGACGCCGCAATACTCCGCCAAGAATACGAGAAAAATCTCTGTTTCTCTCAGGATTTGGCGCCGTCGCATTAATTGCGCCAACAATGGTATTGTTGTCAACACAAAATTTTATCACTCGAACCATGTCTTCAATATGGATCCAAGACATAAACTGACGGCCATCTCCGACCGGACCACCCAAGCCCAGCCTGAAAGGCGGCAGCATCTTAGAAAGAGCGCCCTGACGACCAAGCACAATGCCCGTTCGCAACAGACAAACTCTCGACCCTAGTGACTCAAATTGGCGAGCACTGTTTTCCCATTGACCGCACAGTTGGTGAGAAAAGCCATCAACCACATCACTCGTTTCATCCACTGCTTCCTCACTCGGACCGTAATAGCCAACAGCGGAGCCGCTGACAACCACTTTGGGTACCTGCTGGCGCCCCGCAAAGAACAGATAAAGTGTGTCGGTGAAATCAACTCTACTACTAAAAAACAAAGCCTTACGACTCTGCGACCAACGCTTGTCGCCAAGTGACTCACCCGCCAAATTAACGATGGCATCTATCTTTTGATCCACCTCGATTTGTGACAAGTCAGAAATAAACCTAACCGCGGCGGGCATAGTGACTCTGGCCTTTTGTATATTGCGAGTGAGTACAATAACTTGATGACCCTGTGCTACTGTCGCCATGCAGAAATGACTACCAATAAAACCAGTGCCACCGGTGAGTAAAATTGTTTGCATAGGCAAACTCCTGAAATCCTTAACCAACTGGGATAAAAATAAATCAAACATGTATATTAACACCAATATACCCTTTACCGAGGCTCTTCAGACCAGTTAAAATATTCAGCTTCAAATTAGATTGACACCAACTGTCCACTGAGAGGTCTTAAGATTTAACATGAGTCTTGCCGATAAAGTTTTAGCTGAAAATAACGATTTACCCATTCGCACTGATCTCCCAGTTCACAGCGGAAAAGTTCGCTCGGTATACTGGCTTACCGAAGCCGACAGCCGTCGACTGATTGCCGAGAAAGACTATGATGTTGCTCCGGATGCACCTCTGGCTATTATGGTGATTAGTGATCGAATCTCTGCTTTTGAATGTATTTGGCGAGGCGAGGGGGATATGCGTGGCGTACCGGGCAAAGGTGCGGCCTTGAACGCGATTTCTAATCATTGGTTTACATTGTTTCGCGAGCAAGGGCTCGCAGATAGCCATATCCTCGATGTTCCCCACCCCTTGGTTTGGATTGTGCAAAAAGCCAAACCGGTTATGATTGAAGCGATCTGTCGACAGTACATCACTGGATCCATGTGGCGCTCTTACGAAAAGGGTGAGCGAGATTTCTGTGGCATAAAAATACCTGATGGCTTAGCACGTGACCAAAAGCTTCCCGACCTTCTCATCACTCCGTCTACCAAAGGCATTCTCAAAGGTATTCCCGGTGTCCCAGAAGTCGATGATGTCAACATTTCCCGACAGGACATTGAAAAAAATTCATCAGCATTTAAATTTCGCAACCAAAATGATATTGCGGTCTACGAGAAATTACTGCAAGAAGGTTTTGCGGTTATTAGTGCCGAGCTGGAAAAACTCGATCAAATATTTGTCGATACTAAATTTGAATTTGGTTACGTTACCGATGCCGAGGGTAACGAGAAACTGATTTATATGGATGAGGTGGGAACCCCTGATTCCTCGCGCATTTGGGATGGTCCGAGCTATAGAGACAACAAAGTGGTAGAAAACTCAAAAGAAGAGTTCCGACAACTACTGTTGGCCCACTTTCCTGATCCAGATATTTTGTTAAACAAAAATCGTATGAGCGAACGCTATGCGCTTGCCAAAGACAACCCACTGCCAGAAGCGGTAATGATGCAAGTCTCAGAAACCTATAGAAACTTAGCTGAAAAAGTCACTGGGCAGCCACTAGTATTGTCTGATAACCCTCGAGCTGAAATATTAACCACCCTGAAAAAAGATTATGGTTTAATCGACTGAGACTTATGTATTGAGAATAAACTTAATGCAGTGCAGCCTTCACTTTTAATGACTAAAACAATAACTGAAGAACACTATGACTGAAGAAAAAAGCGTAAAAATAGATTCAAGAAAACTGTTCAATATGGGTGTTAATCTCTTGGTGGCGGGATTTGTTCGGCAGTCACCAGACGATATCAAAAAACTGTTTAAACAGCTCAAACAGGGTGACCTTGTGCAATCGGGCCAACTTACGTCTGAACAAAATAACATGGTAATACCCGTAAAATTGCAGCTAGACCGCAGTGAGTATAGAGGGCAATTTAACTTCCCCAACTTTGAAATTTCAGTACGGGCGATGCTGCAGAAATTTGAGACAGAGGCTCGTAAGGACAAAGAATTAAAAGATTTGCATACGCTTACCAATGAGGCTACCGGCGGACTTCTCTTCAATCTGCCCACTGGGATTAAAATTGGCGACGATCTCAACGTGCTGATGATGGCAGTAGAGCCGACGGAAGATTCCATGGTGGTCAAGCTGATGTTTATGGATCCGGATCAGTTCTCAAGTTAAGACTTACTGCAGCTGAGTGAGAGTAATTACTCTTATATCTCTAGCTAATGCATAAAACACCACGGATTCAACAGACAAAAGCTCATGCCTAACCCATGGCAAGGATATCGCATTAGCTGCTACCATTAGAATTTAGTTAGCCCAACTTGGAGGTTTCGTTGACACAGAATGGATAGCCACCTCGCTTCTTTTAGCCTTCGCTTTGCTCCTATCATGCCTGAAATAGGTAGCACGCGACTCGCACCTCTCCTTATGAGCATGCTCAAGGGTCTAGTTCCCTTTGATAACGCCGTTGTTGTGCACTACCAAGATGGCCTTCAACCAGTGGTTCATTACAATGACATCCCACCATTAGAAAAACAAAGTCAAATTGAAGGTTTCGTTGCTGGCGCTTTCTTACTTGACCCATTTTATCGCGCAGCAGTTGATCAGCGTGCGGCTGGACTTCATCGACTAAGCGATTTAGCGCCGCAAGGGTTCAAAAACACCGAATACTATCGCAGCTATTTCAAATTCACAGAAATTAAAGATGAAGTGGGTTACATTATCCATCTTAACGATGATCAGTTCATCAACATATCTTTGGGTCGGTTGGGTCTGGCACAGCGCTTCAACCGCGTGCAAATAAACGTTCTGCACGATATAGCGCCCATCATCAACAGAGTCTGTCAAATGCAGTGGGGGCAAGGAGAAAAGCCAGCCAATAACAACCTCAATCAATTGCCCAGCCAACTTGACAGCGCCTTGAAATATTTTGGTACAGCCTATTTAACCGACAGAGAAACACAGGTAGTACAATTATTTTTGCATGGACATTCAACAAAATCCATCGCTGAACGATTGGGAATATCACCAGAGACAGTTAAGCTGCATCGCAAAAATAGCTACGCAAAACTGGATGTCTCATCTCAAGCGGAGCTGTTTTATCTGTTTATCGACTCTCTCGCCAGCCTATCCAACTACGCCGGTGGTGATCCTCTGGTGGGCTACCTCTAAACCGTCTCGAAGACAGTCTCTTCGCCATTTAGAGAGCCTCTAATGCAACTTCCAGGCACAAATTCACCTGCTAACAACGCAGTAGCGAGAGGGTTTTCAACCAGTTGCTGAATCACTCTCTTCAGTGGTCGGGCACCATAGATAGGATCAAAACCTGATACTAAAATGTGGTCCAACAGTTTATCGTCCAGTGACAAGGTAAGATCATGGGGCACCAAGCGCTTTTGCAAAAGTGTCAATTGCCGGTCAGCAATGCCCTTGAGAGCCTGTTTGTCCAGTGGGTGAAAGACCACAGTCTCATCCACTCGGTTGATAAACTCCGGCCTAAAGTTGGCCGCTACCACATCCATCACAGCCGACTTCATCACGTCATAGTTTTCCTCTCCAGACAACATCTGAATAACGTCGGAGCCCAAATTAGATGTCATTACAATTACAGTATTTTTAAAATCCACAGTACGACCCTGCCCGTCGGTCAGACGACCATCATCTAAAACCTGTAACAGAACATTGAAAACATCTGTGTGCGCCTTCTCAACTTCGTCCAATAATAGCACTGAGTAAGGTCTGCGCCGCACCGCTTCTGTCAGGTAACCACCCTCCTCATAACCGACATAACCCGGGGGAGCGCCGATCAATCTTGCCACCGAATGTTTTTCCATGAATTCAGACATATCGATACGAATCATGGCGTCCTCGCTATCAAATAGGAAATCCGCCAAGGTTTTACACAATTCTGTTTTGCCAACACCAGTGGGACCCAAAAACAAAAATGATCCATTTGGGCGTTGCGGATCAGCCAGTCCTGCCCTAGCGCGCCTAACCGCATTGGCAACGGCCTGAACAGCCTCATCTTGACCCATAACGCGGCGGTGCAAAACATCCTCCATTTTAAGCAATTTATCGCGCTCCACACGAAGCATTTTGCTTACTGGGATACCTGTCCAACGTGCCACCACCTCGGCAATTTCCTCCTCCGTTACTCGATTACGCAATAATTGTTTGTCCATGGGCTCGGTATCAACAGACGATGAAATCTGCTTCTCTAACTCTGGAATGACACTGTATTGTAGTTGCGCCATTCTCTCCAAATCACCACTTCTACGAGCTTGCTCCAAATCAGACTTTGCCTGCTCCAACTCACTCTTTATGTGAGCAACATCTTGGAGAGAGGCCTTCTCAGCTGTCCAAATTTGCTCTAAATCGGCGTACTCTTTTGCCAATTCATCAATGTCTTCATCCAGTTTATCACGACGTTTTTTTGCCGCTTTGTCGGTATCTTTCTTGATGGCTTCACGTTCAATCTTCAATTGCACCAAACGTCTCTCAAGACGATCCATTTGCTCTGGTTTAGAATCAATTTCCATACGAATACGACTGCCTGCCTCATCCACTAAGTCGATGGCTTTGTCCGGCAACTGTCTGTCAGTAATATAGCGCTGAGACAGTGTCGCTGCAGAAATAATCGCGCCATCGCTGATCTCTACACCGTGATGCAGCTCATAACGCTCCTTGAGTCCCCTGAGGATAGCGATAGTGTCATCAATATCAGGTTCTTCAACCAATACTTTTTGAAACCGCCGCTCCAGAGCAGCATCTTTTTCAATGTATTGTCGGTATTCATTTAAGGTTGTAGCACCAACGCAGTGCAACTCGCCGCGAGCCAGTGCCGGTTTTAGCATATTGCCAGCATCTAGAGATCCCTCGGCTTTGCCAGCACCCACCATGGTATGTAGCTCATCGATAAATAGTATAATTTCACCCTCTTGCTTTGCTAGATCTTTGAGCACAGCCTTTAAGCGTTCTTCAAAATCGCCACGAAACTTCGCTCCTGCCAGCAGAGCGCCTAAATCAAGGGTTAAAACACGTTTCTTTTTTAGCCCCTCAGGCACCTCTCCATTAATAATGCGTTGGGCCAAACCCTCAACAATGGCGGTTTTACCGACACCCGGCTCTCCGATCAAAACCGGATTGTTTTTAGTTCGACGCTGCAACACTTGAATGGCGCGACGAATCTCCTCATCTCGACCTATCACCGGATCGAGCTTGCCTTGCTCCGCCGCTTTAGTTAAATCAACAGTGTATTTTGCCAGAGCCTCTCGCTGCTCCTCAGCCTTTGCATCGGAAATAGAATCACCCCCACGCACGGCAGATATGACGTCAATGGCTTTGGACTTATCGCCAAAACTTGCCACCAGCTTGCTCAAACGACTGTTATCTTCAAGCAGCGTCTGAAGAAATATTTCGCTTGAAATATACTGATCACTATTTTTTTGCCCCTTTCGGTCGGCTAAATTCATCAACCGCCCAAGATCTTGAGAGATGCTCACCTTACCTGTGGGAACGGACATTCGTGCCATCGAGTCTAATTCCAAGTTGAGCTTATCTTGAAGACCATTCACATCAAAACCAGCGCGATTAAGAATCGGCCGCACGCTGCCACCCTGCTGATTTAGCAAGGCGAGTAGTAAATGGGGCACATCAATCGTCGAGTGATCACTACCCACGGCTATAGACTGAGCTTCCGCAAAGGCTTGTTGGAGCAGATTGGTCAGTTTTTCAATAAGCATGGTGTTTCCTCTTCATATTGTCCTTTTCAATAACAAAGTTGGGGATGAAATCAGAAAATTTCAACACCTTCGTGAAAAAGGGCGGAATACGGGGTCCACTCGTGGACAATCTAAAGAATCCTCAACTCTGATAAAAACAAGGAAAAGATGTGAAGCTGTTAGAATAATGACGAACCAAAACGCCTGCTAGGAAAAAAGTAAGCGAGGAACAATGCCGAGAGCGGGAAACGAGTGGACAGCGATAAACTCCGACTATGACAGCCGGAGTTTATCGGGCGAAACTTATAACTGATTTAGCGCAGTCGTCATTTCTACCACCGCTTTCTTCCCGTCGCCATAGACCATTACAGTATGATCCATCGCAAATAGAGGATTGGGCAATCCAGCAAAACCCGGGCTTAGAGACCGCTTTATCACCACCACATTCTTGGCTTTGTCCACATTGAGGATGGGCATGCCATAAATTGGACTACCTTCTGCTTCGCGAGCCATCGGATTAGTGACGTCGTTGGCGCCGATAATAATAACCACATCTGTCTCTTCAAAGGTCGGATTGATGCGCTCCATCTCTACCAACTTTTCGTAGGGAACCTCGGCCTCAGCTAGCAGCACATTCATGTGACCGGGCATGCGCCCCGCTACTGGATGAATGCCGTATTCCACCTCTCCACCCTTACTTTCAATAGCATCTGCAAGCTCTCTCACTGCATGCTGAGCCTGCGCCATAGCCATACCAAAACCAGGGACTATCACCACACGGCTGGCGGTCTCTAGCATTAAAGCAACTTCATCGGGTTGTGCGCTGGTAACTTTACCGGCATATATTTCATCCGCATCCACGGCTTCTCCGCCAGCTGCCATTTTGCCAAATAACACATTAGCCAGCGATCGGTTCATGGCAACGCACATAATTTGTGTCAAAATGAGCCCAGAGGTGCCCACCAGAGAACCAGCGACAATGAGTACTGTATTGCCTAAAATAAATCCAGCCAGAGCCGCTGCGATCCCCGAATAAGAATTTAACAATGCGATCACCACCGGCATGTCAGCGCCACCTATCGGCATCACTAGGAACAAACCAAGCAGTAATCCAAGCCCAAGCACCATCAACATAAGGCCTGAGTTGCCCGGATTATCAATTAAAAGACATATTGAGACTAGCGCAGCTGCCAGCAAAACACCATTACCCAAAGGCCCGCCAGGAAGACCGTAGCTCTTTTTCATCAACTCCTGCAGTTTTGAAAAAGCTACCAGACTGCCGGTGAGTGTTACCGACCCTATCAGCACTGTCAGTCCGATCGAGGCCACTGCAATAATACCGAGCAGTCCGTTACCAAAAGTTGCGCTGGTCGCGGGCAGCGACTGCGCCAGATCGGTTAAAGAATTGGGTGACAATCCAATTATTGAGACATATTCCGCGAGAGCGATCGTCAAGGAGGCGCCACCGCCAAACCCATTGAGCAGGGCAACCATTTGCGGCATCGAGGTCATTTGCACTCTCAACGCCATCAACGCCCCAATCATAGAACCCACTAAAACACCCGCTACGATGTAGGTAAAATCAACATTGTTGACTGTCACCAGGGTCACAGTAACCGCCAGCAACATACCTGTAGCGGAAAGTAAGTTGCCTCGTAGGGCAGTCTTGGGCTTAGTCAGACCTTTTATTCCGAGAATAAAGAGTATGGCCGAGACAAGATAAACGAAATTGACAAAATCTGCGTTCATCATTATTTCCTCTTGAACATTGCTAGCATTCTATTGGTCACCAGATAACCGCCGACAACATTAATGGTGGCTAAGGTCACGGCGATAAATCCCAACCAATTCACCAGCGAGGGAGAGGCATCTGTCCCAGCGGCCATTAAGGCTCCCACCAGGGTAATACCCGATACTGCGTTAGTTCCTGACATTAGAGGCGTATGTAGTG
>Ga0206129_10005106_pt1 | contig 14070 bp, 19 predicted proteins | sample Helgoland_Spring_8_FD_148616 | JGI IMG/M metagenome (GOLD analysis project Ga0206129, IMG submission 148616) | Pelagic subsurface seawater microbial communities from Kabeltonne, Helgoland, North Sea - Helgoland_Spring_Bloom_20160502_2 | ecosystem: Environmental > Aquatic > Marine > Epipelagic ...
AAAGATATTGCACCAACTTTTTTAGATGATGCAAAAGAATACATCAAAGAATACAATGAACTAACAAATGAGAAAGCATATGTATAGTAATTGTTGTGGTGCAGAAGCATCTTATTTAAGTGATGAATTATGTGGCTCTTGTTTAGAACACGCAGTATTTAACGAAATAGAAGAATAGATATGAAAAAGATAATAGATAAATTTCTAATTAAAAGAAGCATCAGACCATACAAGATAGTACCTTTATCAACTGGTGTAATTGTAGAACATTACCGTAATGGTAAATTAAAAACAGAATATTATGGATTGGTATAGCCCACCAGAATACAAAGAATATGAATGCACAGAATGTGGTGCAGATATAGAAAAGCCCGGTGTGTGTAGTGGCACTTGTCACGAAGCAAGTATGATTTAGTTAAGTTGAGTTTTGTTTAAGAGGTGCATCAGAAATGGTGTACCTTTTTTTATTATATTTACCTTACTATAAAAAACCATTTTAAAAACGTTATATAAGTATGAATATCAATATTACAGTACCAAATGATTTAAGTGAAATTACTTTAAGGCAGTATAAGCACTTTCTAAAAATACAGAAAAATGTAGATGATGAGAGTTTTTTAAATGCAAAGATCATTGAAATATTTTGCAAGTTAAACCTTGAAGATGTAATGAGGTTGAAGTTTAATGATAGTGAATTAATAGTAAGTACACTTACAGAAATGTTTGAGCAGAAGCCTAACCTAGTTAGAAGTTTTAAGCTAAACAATATTAACTATGGGTTTCATCCACAACTAGATGATTTAACTTTAGGTGAGTATATAGATTTAGATACCTTTATTGGTGATTGGGAAAATATAGAAAAAGCTATGGCAGTTTTATATAGACCAGTAGTAAACAAGATAAAAGACAAATACACAATAGAAGAATATAAAGTAGGTAAGGATCAAGAAATTTTAGATATGCCTATGGATGCAGTATTATCATCAATTTTTTTTTTGTGGAATTTAGGTCTGGACTTGTCGAAAACTATGATGAACTATTTGGACAAGGATCAAACACAAGCCTTGACGCAGTATCTAACTTCACAACCAAATGGGGATGGTATAACTCAATTTACGGACTTGCTCAAGGAGACATTACAAGATATGAAGATATCACTAAACTAGGAGTACACGAATGTTTTATGATGCTATCCTTTATGAAAGACAAAGCAGAAGTAGAAGCCAAAAGAATTAAACAAAATTTCAAATGAGCCAACAAGGTATAAGAGGATATTATCAATTAACCTCAACAATAGAAGAACAATTAAGAAGTACTGAATTTACTAATACAGTTTCCATTGGTGACATAAGCAAAGTAAACCTAAACAAGCAAGACATATTTCCTTTGGCACATATGATTGTAAATAGTGTTTCAGCAGAAGAACAAGTGTTGAGGTTTAACATAAGTATACTAGCTTGTGATATTGTAGACCAATCAAAGGATATAACAACAGATAGATTTACTGGTAACGATAATGAACAAGATATTCTAAACACGCAGCTACTAGTCTTAAACAAGCTTATACAGAAGTTAAGAATGGGATCATTACATACAGATATGTACCAACTAGATGGCAATCCAAGTTTAACACCGTTTAATGATAGGTTTGAAAACCAACTTGCTGGATGGAGTGCTACAATGACTATATTAATTTACAATGATATATACATCTGCTAATGGACTTCAAAAATGTAGATGAGGTTTTAAATGCTTATGCTGAATATGTAGTAGATAGTGCAAAGAAAAACCTAGTAGATGAAAGAAAAAGTTTAGGTGATTTATATAAATCAGTTAGCTACAAATATGAAAAAAGCCAAGATCTGTTTTTGTTAGATTTTCTAATGGAAGATTATGGAACTTTTGTAGATAAAGGTGTAAGGGGTAAAACCTCAACCTATCCAGAAACAAGTGCAGCACTATCACAATTTCAATATGGTAGTGGTAATTTTCCAAAGGGTGGTTTAACAGAGGGTATTAAAGGTTGGTTAGAAAAGAAAAGGTTTCAATGGAGAGATAAAAAAGGTAAATTTATGAGTTATGATACAATGACTTATTTAATATCAAGATCAATTTATAACAAAGGTTTAAAAGCAAACTTATTCTTTACTACACCATTTGAACTAGGTTTACAAAAGTTACCAAAACAATTAACAGATGCATTTTCATTAGACATAGAAAACGCAATTATACTAGGAACAAAAAAATAAGATATGGATTGGACATTAGGCATAGCATTTCATTTTCCACATAACAGATTTATGTTAGGTTGGGAGTACATAGCAAAAGATGAAAGGTACACATACACAACAATAAGACTATATTTATTTATAGCTACACTAACACTAGATTTTTAAAATGGCATTACAATTAGCATTAAGAAACCCACAGTTTAAATTTATAGTAGCAAGTGCCGGAGCAAGGTCTGTTGTTTGTACAGTTACTATTGATGGTACATTAAGGTATACACTAACAAAGAATTTACCTTTATCTTTAGTAGCAACTCAAACAGTTAATTTTGATATAGCAGAACTTGCAAGAGATTACATAGAGATTACCTACCAAAGTAGTTATGTGCCACAGACTGTTGATATTGAAACAAACCTAAAAAGCTATAATGCAATAAATGGTGGTGGTACTGTAATAGATGAACCAGCTACAATAACAGATAGAGGTTTTGAAGCCTATGGAACATTTGAAGAAGAAGTAAATCCAACCATACCTTTTGGCAGAACTAAACCTACCTACCTAATTCCTATAAATGAAGATACAGATACCTTTACAATATTTGCACCTAATAACAGAGCTGGCAAATTACCAAGCATAACTGCTTTAAATAGTTTAGTGGTAACACCTTATACAAGCACAGACACAAGTATAACAAATGTTGATGGTGTTGTATGTAACATTAAAAGAATAGATTGTACAAAGTATGGTGAGGGTAACAAAATTATCTACATAAACAAATATGGTGTGCAACAAGATTTATGGTTCTTTTTAAAAGAAACTAAAAACCTAGCACGAACTAATGAGGGTTACAAATCAAATACAATAACCTATCCAAGTGGTTCAAGTGCTACATATAATGTACAGAATGCACCAAACAAAGTATTCAACACACAAGCAAAACAAACACATACTTTAAGTAGTGGATATTATCCAGAGTTTGCTAACCAACAATTTGAAGAACTGTTATTAAGCGAATACGTTTGGTTATCGACTGTTAGAAAAGGAAGTGGGATAATCATACCAGTTAAAGTTAAAACCTCATCAGTAGCTTTTAAAACAAGCGTAAATGATAGACTAATAGAATACACAATGGAGTTTGAAGAAGCCTTTGATTATATAAACAACATTAGATAATGCGTAGATTACAATTATATATTGGTACTGATAGGGTTGATTTATTTAAAGATGAAACGGTTTCACTTACACAAACAATACAAAATGTAAAGGATATTGCAAAGGTGTTTACCGAGTTTACACAAACATTTGCAGTACCAGCATCTAAAGAAAACAATATAATATTTCAGCACTATTATAATTTTGATATTGACTTTGGTTTTGATGCAAGAAATAAAGCAGATGCAAGATTAGAGTTAAATGATTTGCCTTTTAAGAATGGTAAAATAAAACTTAATAGTGTTGATTTAAAAAACAATGTTGCTCACACATATCACATTACTTTCTTTGGTAATACGGTAAACCTTAAAGATGTTTTAGGTGATGACTTGTTAAGTAGTTTAGGTGCATTAGATGATAATTCACAAGTATATGATTATCCAAATATAAGAGATATACTGCAAGGTTTTCCAACTGGGAATAATAACATAGTTGTGCCTTTAATCACACATACAAATAGGCTCATATATAATAGCGGTGAACACTCACAGTTTGACCCAGAGGCAACAACAAACAATATATTTCCTCACGGAAGTGGTACGCAACAACAAAATGGTGTTGATTGGAAGCAGTTTAAATATGCGTTAAGAATACAAACTATAATAAGTGCAATAGAAACTAAATATACTATTGCAAATGGTTATGGTTCAGATATTGTGTTTTCAGATGATTTTTTTAATGATACTACAAATGAAGAATTTGATGATTTGTTTATATGGTTACACAGAAAAAAAGGTAATGTAGAAACACCTAGTTTTGGTGATGCAAGTTGGACAAGAGTTACAGAATTAGGGACAGAAACAACAACTGGCGATTATGATGTAATGACACCTATTGCAAATGTAAGTAATGGTGAGTTTACTATTAATTCATCTTTTGGTGATTATGGTGCTTATGATTTTGATTTATTATTTAACCCAACTGCTGGAACAAGTTTATTACCTTATGATGTAAGAATTACAGAAACTAATACGGGTACTGTTACTATTGAAAATGGTATTGTAGGTTTATATAACTTTTATCAAAACCAAGAATTAGATGATGGAACATATACAATAGATATACGTTCAGAACAATTAGTTAGCTTTGCTGCTGATGGTATAAAGTGGACAGCAGATGTAGAAGAAAGAGATGATGAACAACAAACATTAAATGGTACTGTTTCATTTAGTAATGCAGCCACATTTTCTACAAGTGCAGTATTTGAATTTAATATCACACAACAGATACCTAAAATAAAAATCATAGATTTTCTTTCTGGAATGTTTAAGATGTTTAACTTAACTGCTTTTGTTAATGATTTAGGAATTATAGTAGTTAGGACATTAGATAGTTATTATGCAGCGGGTTCACAAACACCAATTAACATAGATAAATATTTAGATACTAAAACATCAAAAGTAGATGTTGCGTTACCTTTTAAAGAAATAAATTTTAGCTATAAAGGATTAGGAACTTTATTTGCAAAACAATTTGAACAGATTTGGAATTCTGGATGGGGTTCTGAAAGTTATAAATTAAACAATAGAATATATGATGCACCAACAGAAAACTATAAAGTTGAATTGCCATTTGAGCATATGCAATATGAAAGACTGTATGATATAAACCCAAGTGGTACTGGAGCATCAACTACTTTTCAATATGGTTATTTTGTAGATGATAATTTTGAACCTTATTATGGTGAACCTTTATTGTTTTATCCTATCCTAAACAATGGTACATCAATTAGAATAAGAGATGAAGAAACAGAAGATGAAGATGATATAACAAGATATTTTATACCATCAAATAGTTTGGCTCTAGATTGCTCTACAAGTAAAGTAAACATACATTTTAAAAATGAATATAATGAGTATACAGTAAGAGAGGTCGGAGACCCAGCTTGCTTTACAGACACTTTATTTGAAACTAAATACAAGACTTATATTCAAGATGTGTTTAATGAAAAAAGAAGATTAACAAAAGTAACAGCTTACCTACCAATGAAAGTATATTACAACTTACAACTAAATGACTTAATAGAACTAGGTCAAGATAGGTACAAGATAAATTCAATGAAAACAGATCTAACAACTGGTAAAACAGAATTTGAATTACTAAACACAATACTATGATCAAGAATATAATTGACTTGCTACAAGTTGTTGAGGCTGATACTGAAAACATAAGGATAGCACAAGGAAAATATAAATTAGCAGAAACCTTAAAAGAGGGTTACAATCAAATTAAAAGAGATTTAAAATGGCAAAAGTAGTAGAGGTTCAATTAGTTGCTAAAACAGATGATGCAGTTGCTAGTGTAAATAAGGTTGATGATGCAGTAAAGAAAACCGCAAAGACTACAAAAAAAGCTAGTAAGGAATTATCTGGTATGCAACAAATTGGTGGTGCAGTATTAGGTAAGTTAGACCAAATGACTGGTGGTCTTGCATCTAAATTGGTTGCGGTTGGTAAGGCTGCAAAGTTAAGTGGTAAGGCTATGAAAACAGCATTAATATCAAGTGGTATTGGTGCAGCAGTTGTTGCTATTGGTTTAATTGTTGAACATTGGGATGCTATAAGTGAAGCACTAGGTTTTGTGAATAAAGATTTAGAAGAACAAGCAGACCAGCTAAATAAAAATATTGCATTAAATGATGAACAACTAAAATCATTAGATAATCAAGAACAGATACTTATTCTACAAGGTAAAAGTACTGGAAGAATAAAAGAGGATAAAAAGAAAATATTATTATTACAACAAGAAGAAAACAAACTATTACTTGAAAATTATAAAACTCAATTACTAAAGGAACAACAACAACAATTAGAATTAGATTGGTGGGATAAGCTAAAGGTTGCGGTTGCTAATGCAAGTGGTATTGCTGGTCAAGGTGCTATAGCTAGAGCAAAAAGTTTTGAAAAATCAGCAGAACAAATTGAAAAACTAGCTGAAATTCAAAAACTTGTAACAGATGCAAAAACAAGGGATGAGCAATTAACTATAAAATTATTACAAATAGAGAAAAAGGCAGCAGATGAAAAAATTAAATCATCAGAGAATGCAGCCAAATTAGCTGAAGAAGCTGAAAAGGCTAGAATTGATGCTATTGAAAGAATAAGAAAAGGTTTAATAGATACAGAGGCAGAAGAACGTGCAGAAAAATTAAGGCTAATTAAAGAAGATTATAATCAACAAATAGCATTAGCAGCAGAATTTTATGGTACAAATTCAATAAAGATATTAGAATTAAAAGCAGCACAAAAAGCAGCAGAAGATCAACAACAAGCAGAATTTGATGAGCAAGATAAAGCAAGGCAAGATAAACTTGACGAAGAAGAAAAAAAGAGAAAAGAAAAACAATTAGCAGATGACAAGAAAATATCTGATGCAGCTATTAAAATTGCAGAATTAGAAGAAGAAGCTAAAAGAACATCATTAGAGGGTTATGCTGGTGCTATAAATAGTTTATCAAATACAATAGGTCAAGAAACTGCTGCTGGTAAAGGTTTGGCTGTTGCATCTTCATTAATAAATACTTATGCTGCTATAACTGGACAATTAAAAACTGCTGCTGGTTCACCGGGTGGTGCTGTACCGGGTTATGCTATCGCACAAGCTATTGCAACGGGTGTTGCTGGTTTTGCTGCTGTTAAAAAGATTGTTGCTGTACAAGTACCCGGTGGTGGCGGAAGTGGTTCAAGTCAAACTGGTTCGTTGCCTACAGCACCTACACCCCCAGCATTTAATGTAGTAGGAGCAAGTGGAGAAACACAATTAGCAGATGCAATAGGTAGTCAAACACAAAGACCAGCAAGGGCATACGTTGTGAGTAATGATGTAACAACTGCACAAGAAATGGATAGAAACATTATTGAGGGTGCTAGTATTGGATAAATGCAAAATTAAAAACTAAACACGTTATATATTTATGAGGATAATAGAACTTATTTTAGATGAAGAAGATTTGGATGCTGGAGTAGAAGCGATTTCTATCGTAGAAAGCCCAGCTATTGAAAGTGACTTTGTTGCATTAAAGAACCAAGAGATAAAGTTAGCAGAAGTAGACAAAGAAAAAAAGATATTAATGGGTGCTTTATTAATACCAGACAAGCCTATTTACCGAAATGGTTCAGAGGGTGAGTATTACATATTCTTTTCAAAAGATACTATTGTAAAAGCATCTCAAATGTTCTTACAGAATGGAAACCAAAGTAGATCAACACTAGAACACGCACAAGCACTTAATGGTTTAACATTAGTTGAAAGCTGGATAGTGGAAGATAAAGCCAAAGATAAAACTGCATTGTATGGTTTAGATGTACCAGTAGGTACTTGGATGGGATCAGTTAAAGTAAACAATGAAGATGTTTGGAATGAGTATGTAAAAACAAACAAAGTAAAAGGTTTTTCTATTGAGGGTTACTTTGCAGATAAAATGGAAGCACCTAAAGAAGCTATAGAAGAACAAATGGCTGCACAATTATTAAATCAAATAAAAGACATAGTAAAATGAAAAGTAACATAGAAAAGGTATACTCTAAACTACCACAGAAGAAACACAACTTGGGTAAGCATAAGGTTGAACTAGCGGTTGGCGATGAATTAGAAAATTTATCAAACGAAGCATTTAAATACCTTGATGAATTGGCAGAAGAAATAGATGATGCCTTTACACCGGTTAGAGAAATTGAAAAATTAATGGCTAGAATGTCACCAGAAATAACTGGTTTAAATAATTTCACAAATGCTTTAATGAAATTTGAAGAACAATATCAAAAAGATACTCAAAGAATTAACGAACTTGCTGATGAATTAGGAATGCAAATACCTATACCGGATGCAATTAATGAAGCTATAAATAATTTAGAAAGATTGCAGATGTTTGAACAAGGCGCAAGAGATGATATTAATGAATATAATTCATATCTTAAAATGTTATTTAATTAAAAACAAATAAATAAAACCAAATATAAAATGAAAAGTAGATTAGAAAAAGTTTATAGCAAACTACCAAACCAAAAAGTAAACCTTAAAGCACATAAAGTAGCACTAGGTGTAGCTGATGATTTAGAAGATGCAGTATCAACATTTACATCTGGAACTTTAGAAACTGCTCAAAAAGTAGTAGACATAGCAATAAAAGTAAATAACATTTTAAATAATGTAACCGATGATGTAAGGTATTATAATGATTACGCAAAAATTACCTATGAAGATTTAGGCAGACACATTGATTATGTACAAGAACTTATGGATAAAGCAAGTGCTGCTGCAGATGAACTTGGTATTGATGAACAAGAAATTAGAGGTTTTAATGATGCCAAAAACTTTCTTATTGATGCACAATCTATGAGTGGTTATATGACTACTCATACACTTGACTTTGATATATAAATGCAAAGAAACAACAAAAATAAAACTTTTATACCTAGTAGAACATCACCTACTGGGGGTGGTCGTGCTTGTTTATGTTGGGATACCAACAAGTATTCAATAGAATGTTGTGATGGTTCTATGCAAGCACAAGGTATTGGTGTAATAACAAGAACAGACTGAAAATGCAAAAAGTAAATTAATAATCGTTATATAAATAGTATGGAAAAAACAAAAATGTTAAATCAAATTAGAACACTTCTTAACATCGAGGTAAGACTTGAAGAAATGAAGTTGGAAAACGGTACTGTAGTAAGTGCTGAAACATTTGAAAAAGGAAGTGAAATCTTTATTGTCACAGATGATGAGAAAGTAGCAATGCCAGTAGGGGAGTATATCCTTGAAGATGGTAGATTAGTTGTAGTATCTGAAGAAGGTATGATAGCAGATGTCAGAGAAGTATCTGATGAAGTACCAGCTAAAGAAACAGAAGATCTTGAAGAAGTAATTGAAACTGAAGTACCAGAAGAAGTAGTACAAGAAGTTGAAGCAATTATTGAAGCAGTAGTTGAGGTTATTGCACCAGTTATTGAAGAAGTAAAAGAAGAAATTGAAATGCTGAAAAAGAAATTTTCAGATATGGATGTGAAAGAAGAAGAAAAGAAAGAAGAACTTTCAGCAGCTAGAAAACCAATCAAACACAACCCAGAAGCAAAAGCACCACAGAAAAAACAAATGCAATTTGCTAAAGGACAATTCAACACAACACTAGATAGAGTATTAAACAAATTAAATAAATAAAATGAAAAGAAGAAACGTAAATTTAGCGACAACCACTAACATAACTACATCGTATGCTGGAGAATTTGCTGGTGAGTATATCGCAGCGGCTTTATTATCTGCATCAACTATTGATGATGGTGGATTAACAGTAAAGGCAAACATCGCTTTTAAAGAAGTAATCAAGAAGTTAGCTACAAATGCTTTAGTAGCATCTGCATCTTGTGACTTTGATCCAACATCTACAGTTACACTAACTGAAAGAATTATTGAGCCAGTAGAACTACAAGTAAACCTACAACTTTGTAAGTATGATTTCGTGAACGATTGGGAGGCGCAATCTATGGGTTATGGTTTAGGACAATCTTTACCACCAAAGTTTTCTGACTTTATGATTGCTCACGTTGCATCAGAAGTTGCACAGAACACAGAATTTTGTATCTGGCAAGGTGATACGGCAGCGGGAACAAACAACTCTTTTGATGGGTTTGAAAAACTAATTGCAGCAGCAGCAACTGCGGGAGATATTCCAGCAGCACAACAAGTAACTGGTGTAGCACTAACATCTGCAAACATTATTGATGAACTTTCTAAAGTAGTTGATGCAATACCAGCAGCACTATATGGAAAAGAAGATTTATTCTTATACATCGGAACTAAAGCAGCTAAACTATATGTACAAGCACTAGGTGGTTTTGGAGCAAATGGTTTAGGAGCGAATGGTGTAGCAAATATGGGAACACAATGGTGGAACAACGGAAGCCTAACGGTAAACGGTGTTAAAATATTTGTATGCCCGGGAATGTCTGACAACAAAATGTATGCAGCACAACGTTCTAACTTATACTTTGGTACTGGGTTACTAAATTCAGCACAAGAAGTAAAAGTATTGGATATGGCTGACCTTGACGGATCAAACAATGTACGAATGATAATGCGTTTTACAAGTGCAGTACAATTCGGAATTGCATCTGATTTAGTAGAGTACGCATAATTAATTAATTAATCAATAAAAAGGGGTGGGTAGGTAATCTGCTCACCCTTTTTTTTTAAAACATAAAAACAATGGCTTGTACATTAACAACGGGTAGAAAACTACCTTGCAAAAGTGCTTTTGGTGGCATTAAAAAAGTTTACTTTGCTGATTATGGTGACCTTACTGCAATTACAGTAGATGCACCAACTGGTGAAGCAACGTTTACGGGAACACCAACTTGGTATGAATATGATGTAAAAGGAAATTCATCTTTAGAAACTACTGTAACAAGTAGCCGAGAAAATGGAACGACATTTTACACTCAAACTTTAAACCTTACACTTACTTATTTAGATGCTTTAACGCAACAAGAACTACAAACACTTGCAGTAGCAAGACCATATGTAGTAGTAGAAGATTACTATGGAAATAGTTTCTTATGTGGGTTTGAAAATGGGATGGAGTGTACTGGTGGAACAGTAGTAACTGGAGCAGCAGCGGGTGATTTAAGTGGGTTTACACTTACCTTTGAGGGTATGGAAGAAACTGCACCTTACTTTCTTGCAGCAGCAGTAACTGGAGATGCAGCACAAGTAGACCCAACTGCATAATTAATATTTATTTTAAATTGAAAGCATCCTTTATAGGGTGCTTTTTTTTTGTTTTTACAAATTACTATTTTTTATACGTTATATAAGTAATGATATTATTTAACACAACTGCCACAAATCAATTTACTATAATACCTAGAGATTATGTATCAAGTGCATATATGACTATTAGAGATGATAGCACAAATGTAACTGTTGATTATACATTAGTACCTAGAGTTGCTGGTGTTGGTAATATTGAAATTGTAAATGATACCTACAATGTATATAATGATACCTATTCAAATTTAGTTGAAGGGCATTTTTATGATTTAACAATATATTCAGATGTAGCAAAAACAAATGTAATATATAAGGATAGGATTTTCTGTACTGCACAAAAAGCAGAAATTGATGCAGATAACAATTATTTCTATAAAGTAAATAAAGACCAATATACAGAATACGATGGTTTCAATAATGACTATATTGTAATATGAGAAAAAGAAACGAAAAAGGACAATTTAGCAAAACAAAAGTATCAGAGTTTGGCTTTGTAAATTTAAGTACATACACATCACCAGAGGTTAAAGAAGTTAATGGTGCTGATTGGATTGAATACGGTGCTGATAATAACTATTTTCAATTCCTTATCGATAGGTATAATGGTTCACCTACAAACAATGCTGCTATAAATGGTATATCACAAGCTATTTATGGTAAAGGTTTAAATGCAACAGATAGCAACAAAAAACCTAATGAGTATGCACAGATGATTTCTTTGTTTAGAAAAGATGTTGTACGTAGGGCTTGTTATGATCTTAAACTTATGGGACAAGCTGCTATACAAGTTATCTACTCAAAGGATAGAAGCAAGATTGTTCAACTAGAACATATGCCTATTGAAACATTAAGAGCAGAAAAATGTGATGAAGATGGTAATGTACGAGCATATTACTATTTTAATGATTGGGCTAACATCAAAAAGACTGATGAACCTTTAAGAATACCAGCCTTTGGTATGTCTAATGAAGAAATTGAGATATACTACATCAAACCATATAAGAGTGGTTTCTATTACTACTCACCAGTAGATTATCAAGGTGGTTTGCAATATGCAGAACTTGAAGAAGAAGTATCTAACTACCATTTGAACAACATAATGAATGGTTTAAGCCCATCAATGTTAATCAACTTTAATAATGGTACACCTAACCAACAAGAAAGACAATTAATAGAAACAAAGATTGCACAGAAGTTTTCTGGAACTAGCAACGCTGGTAAATTCATTTTAGCTTTTAACGATAACAAAGAAAGCCAAGCAGAAATAACACCAGTACAATTAAGTGATGCTCATAATCAGTACCAATTCTTGAGCGAAGAAAGCACATCTAAAATAATGGTTGCCCATAGGATCGTATCACCTATGCTTTTAGGTATAAAAGATGGTAGTGGTTTAGGAAATAACGCAGAAGAAATAAAGACTGCATCTTTGTTAATGGATAACACCGTTATAAGACCATTTCAAGAACTTTTAATTGATAGCTTTGATAATATACTAGCTTACAATGAAATCAGCTTAAACCTATACTTTACAACCTTACAGCCACTAGAATTTACAGAAGTAGACCAAACACTACAAGACAAAGAAACTATTGAAGAAGAAACTGGTGTTGAGATGTCATCTGATAAAAACGAACTTACAGATGAAATGGCTGATGCTATTTTAGAAAACCTTAAATATGAAACTATTGGTGATGATTATGAACTTGTAGATGTAAGAGAGGTATCAGATCAAAATTCAGATGTTGAAGAATGGGCAAATTCAAAGATAAAAAAGAAGCTATCTAGGATACAAAAGTTTGCTGATTTCATTAAATCAAAACCTAATGAAGAAAGTAAGTTAGATAAATCATTTTACAAGATTAGATACACATACCAAGAAAGAAAATCTTCAGCTAACAGTAGGGATTTCTGCAAAACAATGATGTCAAGAACTAGTAAGGGTGTTGTGTATAGAAAAGAAGATATAGACAATGCATCTTTTCAAGGTGTAAATAATAACTTTGGTCATAAAGGGCAAAACTATTCTTTATTTAAGTTTAAGGGTGGTATTTACTGTGGACATTTCTGGCAAGAAGAATTGTATAGAATGAAAAGTGAAACAGAAAAATACATTTCTAAAGGTAAAGAAGTAGATACAATACCAAACTCATACCAACCAAAAGGAAGTGAATATAAAGATGCAGCAGAAGCACCTATTGATATGAAAAACAGAGGAGCATACCCAAACTAGAAAAATATGGCAACAGTATTATTTATAAATAGAACAGATTTAGTAAGAAACTCTATCATTGATGGGAATGTAGATACTGATAAATTCATACAGTTTATTAAGATTGCACAACAGATAGACATACAACAAATTATAGGTACAAATATGTATAATGGTTTAACTGATGCTATTGTTGCTGGAATTAATGAACCAGCTAATGCAAGATGGAAAACTATATTAGATGATTTTATTGTTGAAATGCTTATATGGTATGCACAAGCAAACTATATACCTTTTGCTGCTTACCAAATTAAAAACGGTGGTGTATATAAACACACATCTGAAAATGCACAAACTGTAGATAAAAACGAGGTTGATTTTTTAGTAGAAAAAGCAAGAACTAATGCAGAATGGTATTCAAGACGTTTTATAGACTTTATGAGTTTTAACCAAGCTACATATCCAGAGTACACAAATAACGTCAATGATGATATTTATCCGAGTTATGAGGCTACGTTTAATGGATGGGTACTATGAGTTACAAACCAAAAGCAAAGAACATAGAGAAATTAAAGGTATTTCTTAAAAAGAAAAAAAAGAAGAAGTAATGGCAAACGAAATATATTTTAAAAGTTGGTGGGGTAGAGGTG
>Ga0206129_10005116_pt1 | contig 14057 bp, 4 predicted proteins | sample Helgoland_Spring_8_FD_148616 | JGI IMG/M metagenome (GOLD analysis project Ga0206129, IMG submission 148616) | Pelagic subsurface seawater microbial communities from Kabeltonne, Helgoland, North Sea - Helgoland_Spring_Bloom_20160502_2 | ecosystem: Environmental > Aquatic > Marine > Epipelagic ...
TCCAGACGTAAACACCTCAAAGCCAGACGCATCTGATGTGGCTGAGTTAAGGTGCAGGGAGACAAAGATGTCAGCACCCCATTCGTTCGCCATACGGCAACGCTCAGGCAGGCTAGTGAACGTGTCATCTTCACGTATCATCTGAACATCCAGATGCGGCACAAGCAAAGCTCGTAGCCTTAAGCCTATGTCGAGGACTGCGTGTGATTCAAAGTAGCCGTTGAATGATCCAGTCGCCCCCGAATCCTCACCTCCGTGACCACAGTCGATAGTGACTTTCATGATTCTCTTCCTTTCTTGTAGCTGGAATACGCACGAACAGCCATGTAATACAGGCGAGCCTGTAACCGTAGTAGCGGATTCCAACCTGCTATCTCCTGCATCCTCTCCAGAAACACCTTGTCAGCTTGCTCCATGTCCACCCCAGCATTATGGTCTTGATCGTGCAGGTAGCAGGCTGAGTTGAAGTGGGTAGATAAGATCTTACGTAGCCACAGAGGCATGAACTTATTGACACCGCAATGATACCCCTCCTTCACTTGCCCTCCCCTATGACTATGGCTCTAGAGTAGCTCCACTGTGAGTAGAACCTCTGGTCTTTGTTAGGTGTAAAGATACCCTCCTTAAACTTATAGCTCTCGCCCTTCAGCATCGTCACCGATGGCGGTGCGTATAGAGCTGATGTATTGGTGAGTTCGTCTCCTTCGTTTTGAGAGGATTTCAATCCGCAACTGATCAGCAGGGGAAGCATCAATGGATAGATCAAATATTTCATCATCAAAGAAGTCTAGGTCGTTATAGAGTCTGCGAAGGTGCAACAGAGGCAGCACCCTCAGATATGCGGATGCCGCCATTAGTAGCCCCTTGAACACACTCACTCGGCGGCTGGGAATAAAGTTACTTTACCAGAGGTTGCCAAGCGTAAGGCGAAGCCTACAACGCCAAGGACGCTAAGGATTGTGCCAGAGTTAGCTGACACCCACTCGCCCACTGCTGGAACAAAGAAGGATACTGCACCAGATACGGTGGTAATGAATGCCAGTGCGGCGGTTTTACTTTTGAATATACTTTTCATGGTTTTGTTTTTAGTTAGAGATTGTGTAGTTCTGGTCTTGGTAGGCTCATATTATCCAACGATCCAAGCTGTTCCGTTATAAAATACTGGAGTTACTACATCTGCACCACCACCACTGGCGACCGCTGATAGAAATGTTGGAGCTTCTGCATCCGTAACCATAGCCACATCACCCTGTGCTGGCGTTGCTGGTAGGGTAGCTACCGTGTAGACTGGCTTGGCTGGGTGCGCCCAGTTACCAGATCCGTTAGCGTCTGAAGTTAGGACGTTACCCGCGCCTTGGTAGGTGTCCACCAGTCGGAGCGCTGCTCCTTGGATGGCGAACTCGTTAACTTGTATGGAAGGGAAGTCTGTATCAGCTCCGTTAGCGAAGACCCTAGCACCATTATGTATAGCCCTGCCGTTGTCTCCAGCCACAAGAGAACCTGTTCCACTTGCTGTGCTGTCTTCCCCGCCAAGTACCACCGCACCAACTCCAGAGGCAATGTTTCTATTACCAGCAAACGTGCCAGCGTAATTGGCAGAAGCTTCGTTACCACCACCACCAGCGATGATAGCATTAGCAGCCGTCCCTGTAATATCATTACCAAAACCATTAACAATAGCGTTACTATTTCCTGTTGAGGTTATGAGGTTGTCAAGTCCACCAGCTATAACAGAGTAATTAGTTGAGCCACTAATCTCATTATTGTTCCCTCCAATTACGGCAGACGCATACGCTTTCGCATCGTTATTTCCTCCACCGATAACAGATGATTGTGCGCCACTAGCGGTGCTTAGTTTACCCCCAACAAGAACAGAGTTTAATCCACTGGCAACTTGTGTTGCGGTATCACGCTCCATCTGTAAGTCTACGCTTTCCTCACCCCGCACGTTACCAGCGATAGTCCCTTCGTCTGATGCTACGATATTGAGCGTGGTAGCTCCTGTGCCTTGGACAGTGCCGTTAGTGGTGTCAGCCCAATTACCAGATCCGTTTGCATCTGAGGTAAGCACCTTGCCAGTCCCTTGGTTACCATCATCGAGTCGGAGTGCCGATGCTTGGACTGCGAACTCTTGGTCTGCTATGGAGGGAAATGCTGTAATGGTTGAGTCAGCGAAGACCCTAGAACCGTTGTTTGATGCTGTTGCTTGCTCACCAGCAGCTATAGTAATATTGCCACTAGCTGTGTTGGTTAATCCACCAATGGTAACAGCATATGTGCCGCTCACAGTGTTATTTTGTCCACCCACAATAACCCCGTTTCCTAAAGTTCCTGTTATGTCGTTGTTTGAGCCACCAATGACTGCGTTGTTTAAGCCAGTGCTGGTGATGTCGTTATTAATTCCTCCACCCACAAAGCCCCTTGCGGAACTACATGTGTTGGTGCTGCCAGCGACAAAAGAGTAGTTGCCAGTTGCCGTGCAACCCTGTGATCCTATAACTGCTGATCCACTACCTACAGCCTTATTATCCCACCCGCCAACAAGGACGGAGTTTGCTCCAAAAGCTACTTGATCAGCAGCGGTGCGAGAGGTTTGTAAATCTACACTGTATTCACCCCTAGCGTCACCAGCTACAGTTCCCTCGTCTGCTGCTGCGATGTTTCTGGTGTTAGCTCCTGTGCCTTGGACTGTGCCGATTGGCAGCGCATTATTATCTGGATCGTAAGTTGCCACGACCATGTCACCATTGCCAGCAGTGGTGTTCACCCATGCTGATCCGTTCCACGCCAAGACTTGAGACGTTGAAGGTGTCGTGATCGTTACGTCCTGTAGCTCAGAGAGTGGAGAACCAGTTACGTTCTCAATGTATGCTCCAAGGTTTGAGATGTCTGACTCAGTGATAGCGTCAACCGTAAGGACTTGTCCTGCCAGCGAGATGTATGTGCCAGCACCTGTCTTGGTTACGTCCGTGGAGTTGTCTGTGCCAGCAGCGTCTACGCCCAAGTTAGTCCGTGCCGTGGCTGCGTCATTCAGATCTGACAGGTCGTTAGCTGTCTGTGCGAAAGTTGTATTGGGAATCTCGGCAATGTCGCCACTGCCATCAAAGCCCAGCAGGTTGTCTGCCGTGCCTGTTGATCCGTTCGCCTCGTCCGTGTTGAACGTCAGCACGTCCTGTAGCTTACGCCACACTCTGCGCACCTGCATGTTGAGACGATCAAAGCCCTCGACCTCAATCGTCTTGGCGGGTAGCGAGCCTGTCTCCTGTAGCACCACTGGCTGATCTAAGGGGATGTCCAGCGTGATAGCCACCTTAACTGTGTCAGCCTGTGCCACGTTGGTTGTGATGTATCCAGTGCTGGTAGTTCCGTCACCGCCCATCACGTAGTCTGCGCCAGCACCCTTGGTCTGTAGCACACCATCGAAATACACACTGATGTGGCTCTCCTCGAAATACTTAAAGGTAATCGGATACTGGGTTACGATAGAGTTATTACCTTGGTAGGAATCCTTCGTTGATGTGGTGGATATGGACATTGGTTATATGGCTTAATATTATGATATGGATAGGTTTAGAAGTCAACCCGTAACTGTTTGATGATGTATTTCTCGATCCCCTTCTCGCTTTCTTTTTGCATTTTAATGAACTCACCGCGCATCTCGTCACCCATCTCCAGCATGATCTCTCTGGATCTGCCTATGATTTCCTCCTTGCGCTGGGTGTCTATTGATCGGATCATTCTCTTGTCTTTGTTGTCTTTGGCAGCCTTCATCTCATCCTTCGTTTCTGCGTGAACCGAACGAACTACATTCTTGATTCTCTTTTCGTAGATGTCCAAAGTGTCAGCCTTGCTGAACCCTTGGCTTAGGGTGTTGTTCATGAAGCCGAGCGCGTCCCTTGATGCGTTGGATACCTGTGACAAGAATGCTGTCTGGGGTGCTACTGAACCAAGCATCTGTAGTCCACGCAGCAGCGCGTCTGCGTTTTCGCTTGCTGATCTTTCATCCCACTTAGCTGTGGTCGAGAGCATCTGTCGAGCGCCAGTGCCGAAAGTCCTCGTCAGCGGGTTACTGCTGGAGGAGAACACATCCTGACCCATGAACCTCTTGACTGTTCCAGATATCACCTCGCCAGCAATGGGTATTCCAGAGAAGGATTCTGAAAGCATCATGGAGGCAAGCTTTTTGCCATCCTTCATGTCGTTAATGAACCGCTCCTCTGCGTCATCGCCCTCGCCGTATCCCTTAAATAATGCGGCATACAACGAGCTGACAACGTGGATCATTAGGTTAACGCCTACCACCTGAACTAGCAACTGTTGTGCGGCAAGGGATCTGCTTTGCACGCCTTTACCAGACAGCAACTTCCTTACTGCTAAGGAGTTAATTGCCATCTGCTTACGAGCCTCGGACTGGAACATAACAAGAAAAGTCACGAGCGGCATACGCCTATTCTCAAACATGGACTTGCTGAGCCTGTCTGTAGGTTGCGCATATCTTGCCATCAGGTCGTCAACGTGGTCCAATGCTTGCGCCCTAGCCTCAGCGTCAACCACGCCCTCTGAGCGCAACTTCCTAAGTCTGGCAACGTAGGCAATAGCCATAGTCATATTCGATCCTGTGTCAGCTATGTTGATGCCCTGCACCCCGACCTCCGCTAGTCTTTCTGTGGTGGTAAACAGGATGTTGCCTCGCTTGCCTCCCTCAAGGGCATACCTAGTAGCTACCGATGCTCCCATCTTAAGCCTTCTCTGGAACGTCTCGGTTTTCAGTAAGTCCTTAGCCTCTCTGAATACCTCTGGTCTCAGTCCCGATATTAACTCCCTAGCCTCAACGCCTAGCGCCACGTTGGTCAGTGCTGTAAAGTTTTTCCATATGGTAGAAAGCTTCATGCCAAGAATACCTAGAGACATTCCCTTGCCGAGTGACCTTGCGAACAGGTCAGACTCTAGCTGTATTTGAGCTACGGCAGATCCCTGTGTCTCAATGTCGTCCAGTCGCTTGTTGAGGTGAGTAAGAAAGCCCTTCCCCTTGGATGCCTTGATTGCCCTCTGAACCTCTGCGTTGCGTAGCACGCCAGCCCACTTTCGTAAGACCTCTGCGTGTGACTTCCAGAATGCGTCCTGCATTATGTGGTGGTTGAAGGTGTGGGCTGCGTTCTGTCTCTCGGGATCTGAGTTGTGGTTGACCCTCATCTTGTGGGCGGACGGGCGCTTGCTTACCCCAGCAACATCAATGCCGTCGATCTGTAAGCTCGTCTCCTCCTTGCCCCTGTGTTCAAATACCGCTGGAAAGTAGTTCTCCACGGTCGCCATAGCCAGACCATACTCGCTCCTGTGTAGCTTCTCCGTGTCTGGTGTCATCTCTCTGAGCTTGTTCTGCATCCACATGCCAAGCTCCTTAACGTCATCGTCTAAGACATCATCAAGCTGAGTCCTGTATTGCTCGTCATGCCCTGCGGTGTCATACTTGTCCTTAAGGTCTAGCTGCTGCACGGCAAGCCAGTCTTTGAGTAGGTCAAGCTGGGACATGTTGCCCACGCTGATGCGGCTGTCGGGGTTAAATCTGTCCACCACCGTGACGCGGCTGCCCCAATCAACTGCCTTAGCTAGTGAGTTAAGCCTAGCCTGCACCCTAGCGGTCTTATTAGTCCCCTTGATGCCAAAGATATCAGAGAACACTTGCTTCATTTCCTCCTTGTGCTGAAGCTGCGCCCACTCAAACGAGTTGTTCGCCCTCCGCAGATCGTCCGTCATTTCTCTCACCACGGCAGCGCCCTCGCCCTTCATGTCCTCACGCAGAAGGTCGGTGATATTGTAAAAGCTTAACTGCTCCCTAGCTGCGTTGGCGATTTTACTGCTCATGCCGCCAGCGTTATTCTTCTCGGTAATAGACTTGCCCATCTTCTTCAGTGAAGTGACGATTGCCTTAACCTTGTTATCCTTCCACTCCCTGCGCTTGGCGAGAACATCCAGCCACTGCTTGCGACCCTCGTCCCAATTAGTTTTCATGAGACCCTGCATCATGGTGAGTCTGTTTGAGTCTGCGTTAGCGAAGTCCGCAAACACCTCGTAGATGTATGCAACATCCTCATGCTCCTGCGTCTCCTCTATGGTTGGGTCTTCAATCTCTGCTAGTGTTTCCCTCTCGTCCTGAGCGGCACGGGCAGCTTGCTCTGGTGTCATCTTCATCGCCTTAAGTGCAGCCTCGGCTACCCTATGCCCAACGTCACCGATCTTGCTTTGACCAGAGTCAGATGCTTTACTCTTGGACATGGGTTGGCTTTTCTTGACCAGCTTGCTGACCGATGCACGCAACTCCCTGCGTAAATATTTTTCTAGTGCGGTGTCTACTGAGTCCAGCCTTTTAGATACATACCTTGCAAACCCCTTGCTTGTCTTATACTCTGAGGCACGCTTCTTTGTGCCAAGACTTCTACGAACCTCTGGCGGCAACACTCTTTCAATAGCCTCAATCTGAGCAACGCTAGATATGATGAACTCCCGCTCATCCATTTCCTTGTCAGCCTCGCTCATGGATTCTGGTGTGATCTTTCCGTATGCTATACGCTTGCTGTAGATGCGCTCACGAACCTTGCGGAGTCTTGTCGCCATGTTCTTGTAGACAGCAAGCTTGGAGTCTGGGTCTCGCATAAGAGCGGTTATGCGCTCCATTACAATGTCCTCTGCTGGTGCGATGGACATAGTAGTATCAACCACATTACCATTCTCCTCGGTAATGCGGATGTCCTTGTCGTTAAAGATCACGTAGTTGTATGTGCCTTCTCCGTCTGCCCTGCTATTACCATCCAGATACTTGATGCCCTTGATGCCTGCTTTGTGGAGTGTTTGGGATGCTCCCTGCACATTCTTACCTAGCACATCACTTGAGTCATTTAGCTTTGATGCTAGTTGATTATAAAAGGAACTCCCCGCCGCAAAATCTGGGCGAATACCTTGTGATTCAAAATAATCCTGTATGTGTTGGGGTTGTTCTAATAAAGCCTTGTCCCAGTCCAGCAGTTCGTCCTGCGTCACGTTGAGTTCTACTTGGTAGAGTGCGCCTAGGTTTGTTCTATCAAAATCTTTATAAGAGCCATCTTTTATAGCGTTTAAGAACTCAAGCCTTCTGCCCTTAGGCTCTCCGTTTTGAGTTAAAACCTTAATAGCCTTAGTTTCACTACCCCAGTGTGTCACCAAGTTACTGGCATACTCTGATGCGTGTGCAGTGTTATAGTCCAGAACCGATTTAGAGCCGCCTACTCCAGAGGTTAGCGTGTCCCTATACCCTTTAGCCACCCCTTTTGCCTCCGCAAAGTAAAGCCCCCACCCATACGCCTGTGCGCCCTCGCCAGTGCCAATCTTCTCAGTGCTGAACTCGTCCACCTTGTGCGGTGTGCCGTGCCATGCTCCGATACTAAAGCTCGCCTCGCCTATCACGCCACCATCTTTAGTTGGGAACGTCTGCGTGTTAGCGGTAGGTGTAATGTCTGCTCGCCCGATAGAGAAGCTGATGTTGCCATCTCCAAACTCACCAAGTGAATCCTCGCTTTGATAGACTGGGTCTTTTACGTAAACTCTTGAGCCTATAGAGACAGACTCGACACCACCAGATACTATCTTGCCATTCCGAACGTCCCTAAACTCACTTGATCTAGTAGGATTGTAACCTACCTCTGCCCATGTTTTCAGTTCTTCCTTAGATGGTAAGTCTTTGGGGTCAGTAGTTACAAGTTCGCCACGCACTGTCGCCAGTGGAAACTTACCGCCACCCTCTGCAATAGATAACGCACCTACGTTTTTAGCGGAAGCTTTGGCGGTAGGTCTGGCGAAGAACTCTGGGTTAGTAATGTGAGCGGCTGGGTGGTATGCAAGCACAGCACCCGCCTTGTCTTTTGAATTGGTCTTTTCATGCAGTGTGACTGCATAGACTGGGTTGGACGGGTCAGCTTTAAGTGATGCGTTGTAGGTCGGAATATCAATTCTTAACTCAACCACGCTCCCCTCCTCTACATCCAGACCAAGTTTGTCGGATTTAGATGCGATAAGAAACTCAGCAATTCTGTCAATAGAAGGTATGTCCTCCACGCCCTTAACCATGAACGGATCGACTCGGTCAACAATCTCTCTGAACTCTTGTCGGTTAATGTCTTTGTTCCTAAGCCTTGTTGCGGCTACCGCCAAGAATGGGTTGCGATCTTTAAACTTGGATGCTTTATCAAATGCTTTTTGCTCCTGCTCGTTTTGCGGGGCAAGGGTATCCTCTGCGCTTGCTCGACCAATAGAGAAGGTAATATGCTCCTTAGCATCATACGACTTATTCTGCTGGCTCATCATCTGACCAGCTATAGATGGATACATATCCTCAATGTTGTGGATGTTCTTCATCTTAGCTACTGGCTCACCCTTGACTACATAGTTGTAGCTCAAGTGTTCGGTTACGCCAGCCTCCGTAGCTGTCTGGATAGGAGAACCCTTTTCTATTGCATCAAGCTTAATGAGTCCTACAACGTCACCTTTCTTCATGCCTTTGAATGCAGGTTCTTCTATGGCTTCAACAATCTCTGATGCGTTAGGGTATCCCCGCTTGTTAGAGAGCTGAACTCCTAAGAGTTTGCCATACATGGTGTCACCCTTCTTGTTCTTGCCGTCCTTGGTGTCAGCGGAGCGAGTTGACCTCGTAAGGTAGTGAGACCCCCTGTCGGACTGACCCATGTCTAGCATGAACTTACGGACTTGGTCATAGCTTGTGACACTCTCACCATCTCTGTGGTAGGTAGCTAAGGTCATTTCATCGACTGGATCTACTGGCTTCTCGCCTTTTTTCTTGGCGGCTACGGCGGCTTTCTTCTCCGCATTGCGCTTCTTATTGACAATAGACTTTATGGCAGACAAGCGAACCTTTTGGAACTCAGCCATAAACTCAGCCTTCTTTTCATCCGTGTCTAAGATGTTATCCATGCGGTTAAGCCATATGGTAGCGAACGTCTTGTTGCCGACCACGTTGCCCTCGGTCATGAGAACCAGCTTGACGTAGCCGCCGTGCTGAGCCGCCCTGTCTACCACAGTCCTAGCTACACCTACAGAGTTGAAAGCCCACGCCACCCTCTCCTTAAGGTTCTCTACAATAGACGGGTAGAACATACCTCCCTGTAAGGATACGCCTTCAAATTCACCAACCCTCATTCTGTCGATGTGAATAGCTGATGTGGTGTCTGTCTCAGACAAAACCTTTCTTGCGATTTCCTCAGTCATCAGAGGGAACACCTCTGGCAGATGCTTTGGAGACACGCTGTATGATGGGTCAGTCCAGTCTATTTGAGGTTTGCTGTCGTCTGGTAGAATTGTTTCGGCTGGAGAGTCTGGGGCTGGAGTTCCAGCTTCCGTGTCCGCCCCTTCGCCTACCTGCTTTTCTTCCTCTGACATCTCTGGCGCTATGGACAAAGTCTCGCCCCCTAGCATCTCCTTCTGCACCTCATCTGCCTGCCTGTCAATCTGCTCATCCATGTCCAGCCCGACAGAGTTGTCTAGTAGTGTCTGGAAGTCCGCATCAATCTTACCCTCGGTCTGAAGCTTGAGTAAGTCCTCAGCTACCGTGGCAACCTTTGCAAAGAAGATGCGCAGTGCGTTGATGATAGATCCAAGGCTGCCAGTTTGGTCTTGCTGGTGTGCGTTATAAAAGTTTCCTACGGCAAGATCGGAGAATGCCTCAATCATTTGCTGGTCGCTCATGCCATCAACATTGTCGGAAGATGTGAGCTTGTTACCAGTTTCGTTCTGGTAGTTAATGATTTGTTCCTTGACCCACTTACTGTCGATCAAGCCAGCCCTTATGATATCACGCAGGAATCCCTCGCTGCCTTCCTCTACCAAGTCGGCAATGTTTGCGCCCTTTGCGAGCCTAGCCACGTAGCCTCTGGCTTTCTTTCGTAGCCTGACCTCGCCCCTTGTGTGCCACTTGTCTAGGTCTGCCCTAGTCGCTGGTCGCACCTCGCCAGTCTTGATAAGCTCATGCTCAATACGCTCAAGAGCCTGAGCCATGTTCTTTTCTGACTTTTCAGCAAACTCCTTCAAGCCTACAATGGACTTGCCGAGCTTAACCTTTGCCCCCTTATGCTTTTTCTCCAGTGTCTTTTTATGCTCAAGCATAGCCTGCACGTTGGCAGACGCAGATGATAGCGCATCAAGGTATCCCTCATTGACTTCCACCTTATGTGCTTGTACGGCAGCGTCAGCCTCCTCCTTGGTGTCGTATGTTTCGGCTGGCTTATTCTCTGGGAATGTAACCTTAAACTGCTCGCCCTCCTGTGTGACCTTGGCATCATACCGCTTACTGTAGTCCCTAGCAAGCTTCTCAACCTCAAGCTGGGTCTTTTGCTCCTCAGTCCCGCTTGTATTGATGCGGTCTTCGTAAGCTTGGAACGCCTCAGCTTCATCCTTTTCGATTATACGATCCAGTGCGCCACCATTGACTGCCTCATCTGAAAGGTCTTTGCGCTGCTCTTGCGTCTTAGCGCCAGACCCCTCTTTAAACATATAATACCTCTTAAGTGAATCCGCTTCACCCGCAATGCTTTCAGCTTCCTCTCTGGTAAACCCGTGAACCATTACCCTGTCAACATCAGATAGCATCTTACTAGATGCTTTAGCTCCGATCATGTCGTATGCGGATTTTCCACCCGCACCCAACACGGCTAATGGAAGTGTTGCGAAAAATGTTCTTTCATCATAAAGAAACATGCTTTCCTCCCAGTCCTCTTCACTTACGTCTGGAATGTCGTCAGCAAAAGCTCCCCAAATAGATTGCATTACTGGCAAAGCCCCCGACTGTAATGACTCCTCCAAGTTTTCAACGGCAAGTATTCCCGCGCCCCTCATGCCAACCATGCCGATTTTCCCAAGTGCGCCCTTGCCTGCCATATACTTAGATACGGATGGGAACTTCTTAAAGGCTGTTTTAAATGAAGCACGCTCAATGGCACTCTGGACTACGGCGGCACTAGATGCTACGCCCCAGCGTTGTGAGTGATCCATGTCTGGATAGAGCCTGCGTAACTTAATGTCGTTATCAGTAGCCATTGCCAAGCTGTTTAAGAACACGCCTGATCCATACGGCAACATAGCAGAAAGCTGGTAAGGAAGCGAACGAGCCGAATCGTATACACCTTGAACTATCTTGCTGTCGCTTTTGATTTCAGATACAATTTCCTTAATGTCCCCAAGGTCTTGGCGCATTTCACGCTTTGCTCTGTTGTAGTCTCGACCCCTGCCGCCCAGTGTAGTCTCGATGCCAGCGTCTACGGCGTCATCTACGTTGGCTATGTATGAATCCAAACCCCTAGCAAACGATTCGCCAGTCTTTCCAAAGAAGCCAGCGTCAAGCTCTCCTGCGTTGTCCTCAGCCATCATATACATCAACGCTAAGGTCTTGCGTCTTTGCTCCTGTGGCATCAGGACAAGCTGTTCGATGGCGTCCTTTTGTTGTTTAGGCATCTCGTTAAATGCAGATATCCCCTTCAATACGCCGCCCATCATCTTAATGGGCATGATGTCGAACTTCAACTCAGCCCTTGCTTTATCGCCCCTGCTTTCAGTTTGCGTGAACTTCTCATAGAACTCTGTAGCCTTAGGTAGCTCCCTGCTATACTGGCTCATAAAGGCAGACCTAGCAGCTCTGGTCACCTTGCCGTTTGGATCGTTTTCTGATCCAGCAATCGCCTCGTTAAGACTGAGACCATTCAATACAGAGCTGATGCCATTCTGCCAATTAGTCTTGTCGCTGTCACGCTGGGTTTTGCGCTGTGTGATATCACCCTTGATGTGATCGAATACTGACGATACGTCTGGACTTTCCAAGTTGTTGGCTTGTGCGTAGCTTGACGCAATAACGTCCATGTTCTTTATCACAGAATCAAATTCTAAATCGCTCGTTTCGGCGAAGTAGCTGGCTACTGCTAGATTTTGGTATTCGCTATCCTTAAGTTCTGGAAATTCTTCTCGCTTTTCACCGCTGAACATTGGGTAGTAATGCTCCTCCTCCCTCATGGTGCGATCTATATACTGATCCTTGTTTTGCTTTTCGTCAAGATTGCGAAAGGCATCTTCATTATCTAAAAGATACTTGTCTAGAATGGGTGTAAACCTGCTGTTTGCATTTGCCTGCTCTGGAGTCCGAGCGTTAAAGTGATCCTCTTGCAGCCCGTAAAGAGACTGCTCAAATCTCCACGGCTCAACCTGTGATCTGTATTCCTCAACCTTATCCAAGTCAAGTGGATCACCAGCCAAGTCTCTGGCGTAAAAGTCAAAATCATCTTGGGCTTGCTGTCTTGCGTTATTAAGGTTTTCCTGCTCAATGCGCTTTCGCTCATTAATGTCAAGGATGCCCTCAATGCCCTTTACGTCATCTAATTCGATTGCCATAATATTATTGATTAGCTTTCCACATCTCCCAAGCGCTCATCCAGTCAGCATCGGTCATGCCAGCAAAGTCGGGGCTTTCGTGCAGTGCCATCTTCTTAAAAAAGTCTATAGCTCTACTTGAATCATTCAAGAAGTTTTTGTCAATAATTTGATTATCTTTGTATCCATTTGGGACTGGAGAATCTTCGCCACGCCATTTCTTCATTGCCTTTTTAAATGTCATGTTAGTGTAGTTGTCAGCGAACAAATCAAAATTAGCCGCAGCGCCGTGTATGGGGCTTGGGAATTTGCCTATCCTGTGTCCTCCACCTATAGTTCCGTAACCTTCAATGCCATATTTTTCATCTTCTTTTCGTGGATATGCCGCAGAGGGATTGTTGTATCTTGTGTTAGCCGCACCAAGTGACCTATCAACATTCACCTTCTTTTGCCAATTACCCCTCATGGTTCTGCCAGATGTTCTAGTGGAAGCCCCGTAGCGGTTTTTGTTTTGTGCGCCCTTAGGTTGCGTGGCTCTGTTGATCCTTTCGTATGCCCTGTTAACCCGTTGCGCCCCTAATACCTCACCAGCCTTGTTTCTAATTATTTCATTAGTAAGTTCACCTTCGTAGTTTTCTATGAATTCAAAAAGCTCTGCCTCAGCGTCTGCCATTTTCTGTCTGGATTCTTCCTGCACCTTTAGCGTCTCCGCCTTAAACTCCCCAGTATCAAGTGGGGGTTCAACTTCAAAATCTGGCAAGAACTTACCCATTTCGATGGGTGCGGTGTAGGATGGTAAAAATTCACCCATCTCTTGAGACGCAACAAGAACTTTGGTTGCTTCCTTTTTGGCAGCCGTCTTGCTTTTAGCCGCTGCGCTTCCAGTGTCTTTTGAGGCTGGGTTAATGCTGCGTAAATATTGCGAGACCCACGGCTTGGCTTTTGCCTCCCGATAAATCTGAGCCTCTAGGTTGTTATAAGCCTCGGCATACTCGTATTGATTCATGTTGGGTCTTTGCTTTTCCAGTTCGGTTATGCGCTTATATGCGCCCATTACCTCGTCTTGTGTTACGGGCGTGTCACTCTTTACGCCAGCCCTTAGCTTTGCCAAGTTAGCGTCTGAGTATTGACTAAGTTTGCCATCCTCAACAAAGTCCTCTAAGTCCTTGCTTGTGAACTTGGTTGACGAATACATCGCAACGGCAAGATTGTCTGCCTGCTCCCTTGCCTGCATAGCCTGCCTGCTGCGAGCTTCAGACATAAGTTTTTCTCTGGTTTCCCTATCGTCTTCATAGTAAGCGTAGTGACCCTCTCCGTTTTCGATTTTGGAAAGTTCACCCTTGGGGTCGGCATCAATCATGTTCATGCTGTCCTTGTAGACTAGCTGTTCACCATACTTTTCGCGCCCTCTGGCGTTCAAAAGTTTTTGCTCTGTATGCTCTGCTGTTGTTATCAAGCCCTCCGACAATGCCTTATCCCAGTGCGCGTCCGATGTGTCGTAATCATCCCTTATCCGTGCATCAACGGCAACAGCCCTCACGGAGTCGCGTGCGTTCTCCAATAGAGCCTTGTGTGCCGTGTGTGACACACTGATGCCCTGCTTGCCAGAGAATCCCTTGACGTATAGGTTGGTCTGGTCTCTCAGAGTCCCCGACATTTCC
>Ga0206129_10005121_pt1 | contig 14037 bp, 7 predicted proteins | sample Helgoland_Spring_8_FD_148616 | JGI IMG/M metagenome (GOLD analysis project Ga0206129, IMG submission 148616) | Pelagic subsurface seawater microbial communities from Kabeltonne, Helgoland, North Sea - Helgoland_Spring_Bloom_20160502_2 | ecosystem: Environmental > Aquatic > Marine > Epipelagic ...
AAATTGGGAAGAGTTCTATGATTTTTTTATTGTTTTACATTACACGGAACGTTTAATTTGAGTGTCTATCCCCCGCACAAACGACTCGGCCCAGTGGTCCTGGCAGGTCGTCTTCCACCGGAACCGGTTCACTTCTGAATTGCGCCCGCTCGCGTGGAAGGCGTTGGCATAGCCATGAGTGTCGCCGCACATGTGTCACCGAGCACACACGAACGACGTGTTAGACGTTGTAGCGCACCGTACCGGCGTGCACGCCGACGCCATACGAAGCCAGCTCAAGCACATATAGCCACAACTCAATCGGCATGTGCGTATGTTCTGCCAATGTGTGCTGCAGTCGTAAGCGGCACGCCATTACCACAAATCGTGTGTCCCAGGCCCCTGGATCAAACATGTTGGTAATACGTGTCATCGGCGAGACGGATATTCCGGAATCAAAGCCGGTGTCGAATTCCACGGCCGTGCCCTTGTATCGCGATGTCGCACGGACAGACGACAAAGCCGAGCGAAGCTGTGTTTCTACGAGCACACTTCTCGGGAGAAGTGCGGCCTTCGTGGCCTCGTACGCGTGGGCTGCAGCACCGGTCCCGTCGTGGCTATGGCACAGAATATCGAAGACACTGCTCAATCGCACACGCGTTACCTCGACGCCGTGTGCCTGCAGAATTGCGCGCGTTACGTGCGCTGGCATGGTGACAATAATTGGAGTGGAACAGAGACGTCGAAATCCGAGTCCTGCCATAGAACACGCCGTTATTGCCTCAGGGCCAGCGTGCTCCGCATCAAACAACCATTTGAGGAGAACACAATGCACAATACAGCCAGTTCGCACCCAGGCGGTGGCTGCGCACGGCGGCATTTCTGTATAGCGCTGGAAGCCGTTGGTGTGCAGTGCTGCCATCCTGTGCATGAGCTGCGCCGGAGCATCCGCGGACCCTGTAGCCCATACGCAACAAATGAAGTCCCAGTCTGCGAATCGTTCAGGAAAGTTGATCTGGTGGTTCGTGGCAACAATGGCCTCGAATGCCTGCTCTCGGAAAAGGAGGTTGGACCGACTTGCAATCGCCGCTGTGTGCGTGTCCATCTCGTTGTTGTATTTTAATTCCCTCCGTCCCGCCGAACACATTGCTACCAGCTGATCAATATCGCACTGCGTATGATAAGCATCGGACCACAGGAGGGCATGCGGAAGGACGACGGGCAACGCGGCGATGATGCCGATGTCGCTGCACCCGAGAAGCAATGCGATTACCCACCGCTGGTATCCTTCTTTGGCTGTCGCGCGCCGGGGTATGCCGTTGTTTGGATCACCGAAATAGAACATATACCCCGACGCAACCCTGTCAATAACAAAGTCCAGAAACGCCGTGTCCCATGTCTGCACTGCCCATCTTAGATCGCTGTGGGAACATGCATCGTACTGTCTTATCGACATCGACAACAGCGGACGGCGATTCTGGGTCATACACGCGGCAAGCTCCGCAAACGACAAGGCCAGGGGTGTTTTCGCGACAACAGAACACATGGTCCTGCAGCACGCCTGCATACCCTGTGGTGATGTCGCAAGTGCGACAACCAGCACAAGACCGATACCAGCAGCCCGCGACGAAAGTATTTCAACCTCTGTGCACGAACTCGATTGCGTCGTTGTCGAGACAACGACTCGGACCTTGCTGGTAGTGGCAGACCTAATACATACAAGGCCGGTGGTAAACGCGCGCGTGCCGCGCCAAGTGCACGGCACCACGTCCCCAAACACTGCCGGCACGGCACAGCAAGTATCAACAACCTCGCCATCTAGTACAACCGCCGTCGACATACAGTGTGCAGCAAGAGGGGATGTCATTTTCGTGAGACGTGTAAAGACGCTGGGGCTGGTTGTGTGACATTTTGGTGCACCGTTTTGCTATTGCAGATTGCTCAAATACATGGAATGCCGTAACAGAATTATACACCACATGTCAATAAAATAAAGATTGCACCAAGTGCTAGCTTGTGATCATTTTATTACGGTGCTGGTTGCATACGCTGGATGGTTTTGATAGCCCCCCACTGAGCATGGGAAATTGAGTAATCATTTTGCGAAAATATTTGATCATCGCAAAGTGTGCAGCAGCTCGAAGAGACTATAATAAAAATAAAATTGGAACAACTTAAAAGATACGATTCTAGCAAGAAAATCGCGATGGATCAACAGTGAGGCCACCTTGCATTAAGAGGTATGTTATACAGATAATCATGATTATCTGTATAATATATGTCTTATTTATAACTAAAGTGCACTATGATACACGATCAGTGTTCCAATAAAGGGATATAATAGTGTATAATTTCAATATATCATCCTCTTTGTATCCTAACGCTCTATAAAGAAGCGGGCGTTTTAAATAAAGTATTTGAGCAACGAGGCAGAGTGCCACGGCTGCCGACTTTTGGCCGACGGGGGACATTTGCAAGTTTTAAAACTGGCGTTGATCGAACAAAACCTCGGCATGCCCGTGCCGTGTTCTACAGCTCCTTCTTGCAGTCGCCCAAAAGTGCTTCCCGTAGACCAGTCGGGTATACATTGCAGGTGTCTGTACGTCCGCTGACCATATCTAATACCAACTCCGACGCGACCACGTCATTGGAGTTGGGCCTCCGGACGGTCCATATCTCTCTGCCAATCCTTGCATCGTACAGAAGGACTACCTGCCACGCTGGCTCGTTGCCGACACGCTCGGCGGATTCGCAGGTTTTGAATTTCATGCAATGGGAGACAAGGTATTGCCTTGCCGTTTGTCCGTGGATCATCATCGCGATCTGGAATAGGGAGATGCCAAACACTAGAACAAGATTGATGACAATAACGGGGACGTACCAACCCGTAATGTCGACGGGTCGGTGAAACAAACGCCGTTCTAGAGCGTCGCCGAAGACGTCTGTGTACTGCGTGATATTGAGAATATGAAAGCTTGAATCAACATCCCTGCGCCTTCGCACTGGGCCAGCGACGTCCTGGCAGTTAGCACCGCCCTTGCCTGTAATCGTTTCGCCTATTTCTTGGTTGACTGTGTCCTGTAAAAGCACGGTGGTGTCCTTGTCGTACAAGACGGTGGAGGCACCTGTTATGCGCGCATAAGCAGCGGCGAACCTGACGTGTGCGGATTCACTGGTGCATACGCGAACGGTCAGTCCGTTCGTGTCGAGATACGGCGTACTTGGCATAAACGAACTAGCGTCGCCCAGCACCGCGACTGCGACAGCTAGAGTGCACGATATAGAACAGAATACACGTACACGGATGACCGACGCCCGTGCAGATAGGCCAACCAGGTACACTGGCACCTGCATAGGCGGGGGCAGGGTATTACATCCGTCCATATTGAATGACACGTTGTGGAGGTGGAATCCCTCGCGTCCGGCATAGAACCGGGTGCACGTACGGGCGGACAGCTTTCGCGTTGCTGTTTCAGATCTGGCCATCACGATAGTATGGTTGTTGGATGCGGAACGGATTGTCAAATTGGCATGGACGACACGGATGCCCATTTCTAAAATCGGCGGCATCATCTCCTGGATGTTCACTGTCCTGAACATCTCTTTCGACCCCGGAGACGGGAGTATGTTAACGGTTGTACCCGCGAGAGTGTTCATCATATTTGTTACGAGTTGGATGGCACGCGACGCATTGACATCCAATTTGTCCAATACATGCGTATAGAATTCCGGAAACGCGTGCATTGGATGCAGGCTCTTGTCAGCAAGAAAGGTGCCGTTTTTGACCGTTGGTCCGATGTAAGGCGACAGGTTGTCCTCCCGTACCGTGCTCAGCGAAAAGCGATACGCAGACATCGACTCATACATCGTCACATTGAATGGGCTGATCAGCAGAGTATATCCTGTGAAATCACGATCGACACGAAGAATATTGGCGATTGTACCCCAGTCGCGCGACCCGGGAACAACAAAGCAAACCTTTAGTCTGCTGTTGCACACGTCGTCCAGCGACCGATACCCAATGCTGAGGCTGTAGACGATATCCGTGTGTGTTGTGTCCGAACAGAACAACGTCCGCTCAGATAACGCCATCCCATCATTTGCGCAGTGTGGCAGCTGACGACGTACTTTATTGAGCGTGATGTCTGCGCCCGTTGGGCTTGTTTCAATCAGCTCGCAGTAATTGATCAGCGCGCCTTCGTTAAACTCATAGTCGCGCCCGTTTGCTGCATGCAAATGGTCCGGAAAATACACCTCTCTGTATGCCGGCTCAAGCTCAAACTGAGACACCTGTCCGTATGGCCACCTGATGCAGCCGTGTGGGAACGACGAGTTGATTATATTGGTTCCTTTCGGATCATATTGCAGCGTTTCGAGTATGTCGCTGGCTGGTGCATTTCGAGCAAAGAGCATAGCCTGGACACGGTCACGGTAATACGGTACTGGTCCTTTGCCGTTGCTTGGAGTGTTGCGCCGTACATCAGCCTCGTCAAGTATGTCTCGATCAGACACGACAATCGGACTCTGACGCGACTGAAGATACAGACCAATGGCGGGCGTGTTTACGTTAATCATGTCTTTCCAACCAAACCCGCACCATTTTAAGATCGACGACGAAGGAGCCTTCCCATTGAGTCGTGCCAGAATTTGGTGTGCAATCGCATATCCTCCTTTCTGAATAGCCTCAGACCACGGCATGCTGTAGCAATAGTAGGCCGGTTGCGTTGATCCACAGTCACACGGCGTATCCATCGTACTCGGCGGAACGGCAGTCTTGGCAATTGTAGCCAGAGGCGTAGAGGTCAGGGGTTTATATTTGGCCTGTGCACCTGTCACATCGAAATGTGTTTCCAGCTTGTCTTTGAATATGTGCTCTTTCTGATCAAGCGCGTTGTTGTATTGAAGCCCCGCCCGAAACGAAGTGTCTGAACGGCTTGTTACACACAAACCACTGTTGTAGTCCACGTTCCGTGCATCACAGCATACGGCTTTGGTTGGTGTGCGATGTGCCTTTTCTGGTGCTTCGGGCAGCCATGCACAGGGCCCCCCTGTGTTGCCGAACACGGGACAGACCGTATCGTAGATCGGTTCTATCAAATTCATAGTGTAATCTTCGTATGTGGCGTAGATGCCGTCGGCGTTTGCGCGATCGCCATACGTCTGAGGGTAGGGCTGTTTAAACACAGTGTTGTCTTTGTCTCCATAGGTGGCACTTAGCACAGGATCCTTACCAGGTAAGTCTCGACGAAACATCATCATCGACACAGTCGACCCGGAAAGAGACCTCATGCTGTTTTCAAATACATTGACGCCAGGCTGTGTTGCCTCTTTGTCGAGCGGGGCGTTGCAATCCTCCACATCCTGAACGGAATACAGGAGCTGGTGTGCCTTGTGCAAAGGGTCTGTTTCTTTCGCAGCGTTGCCGTCCGCCGGCTTTTTAGGCGTCGTGCATTGGACGTCCAGAATGTAACCAAGCTCCTGAGGCATCCCTTTGTCGTACTGTAGCTCGTGCAGGGAGGCTCCGGCGTCTGCTTTAATCCCTATTGGACACTGGTAGTGCTCGTACTTGGATGCCTGAAAGTATGGATTGAACGGCGTGTACCAGGGAGGATCCGCTGACGTTGTTACCGCCGGCGCATTTTTTATATTTGGATTTGGTAATTCGTAGTCATAGAGCCATGGCTCTTTTCCCCAGGTGGCTTTTAGCGGCAGAGCGTCTGTAACCCACCCAGCTGGATTTTCAAACTCGTACGCATATGGATAAGGGCCGTCTGCGCGGTAATCCAACACCTGTTCCCATTTCAGTGTACTCTTCGGTGCGCGTGGCCTCTTATTGTTTCTACCCCAAATTTTTTGGTTGTTCTGCACATTTTTAATCTCTTTGATGGAGCACCCACGTGTCGCCGATCCAAGAAGTGTAATCGCAACAGGTTTGTCGGTAGAGGTGTTTAAAAATGCACGATGTATAGACCATGTCATGTTTTCGTAGTTGTCCGCAACAACCAACACCTGTGTGTTGCATCCGATATGTGCATTCGTACTTGACGTGCCATATTCAGTTTTATGACCATAATCATCTGATTCGTAGTTGCCGCCAGCAGTCCAATGGCTATTGCTAAGTCCCGGTTGATAACTTGCTCCATTAGTTCCCGGGCTAGCTGCGACTATTTTACGATTTCGGGCGGTTCGGTAATCGTCGTCGTCTACGTGTGTGGCATACTGCATTGTGGTGCACTGCTCTTGAAGACGCTGGTTACTCCAAAAATATTGCGAGTCTGTATCTATACCTTCTCCTGCGTGTAGGTAGGCATGAGGCACCATCGTGCCAAAGCGAAATAAGCAGTCGGTAATCTCTCCAGTCGGGTAGTTTCTTTCTGGACGCGTGAAGGCACCCGCCTGGGTCGAGTTCATGCCCATGCACCGAGTCATCAAACAATACCCAGGAGAAGAAGCAAAAAACGGATTTGAATCGTCGTTTGCCATTTCGACAAGACCAGTTTCCTTTAACCGATTTACCGACCATAGGTCCCACTCGGACACCGTGTACGGCCCTTGGTCCGAGGACCGATTAAACATTTCTGCGACGTTCATGCGTATCCATTTATTAGTAGCCGATGTTTGATTTACATTTGTGGTGTTCGTAGTGTCTTCATCCTTCGGCGGCTCAAATAAATTAACCGGGGCGACTGTTGAGCCTCCCTTATAGTAAACGACGAAATGTGCAGACGTACCGAGATGCGGTACGATATCCGTGTCGCAGCCGAGTAAAGGTGTGCCAGGCGTGATATCCATCCGCATGTTCATATCAAAAAGGTGCCCATATTCGGTCTTTTGTCCAGTTTTGCGGTAGTAGCAAGCGTTTACCTTCTTTGACCTGTCTATTGTTCCATCTGTCCAAATCACGGAACTGCGCGAGTTGGAATCCGCAGTCTCTTCGTTATATGTAACGTGCGTTTCGTCATAATATCCGTACGATTGACTGGATTTGGTGGATTTTGGCCCCCATGGCACCTGCGCCGGTTTAGTGGCATACTGCGAGTTGCCTTTCGTTGATGCATTGCTTTTTGTGTTCGCGCACCCTGGGACTGTTTCTGGCATATCGTTTTGTTCGCTGCCTTTATAGCCTAGTCTGTCTCGTACCAGCATCTTTAACTTTACACACCGGTGCAGTTGCGCAAATAGGTCGGTGTAACTGGAACGATTTGTCGTCGAGTCTCTCGTAATGGCCTCTGCCAGAGAATTGTCAACATTATTTTTGACTTGTTCAATCGTTTGAGTTGTGGTGTCGTTGTTAGAGGATGTAAACGGCATCACACCCACAAGAGTGCCGGGGTCTGAACTACTCGGGGCTGTGCCTAGTTTGTACGGTGCAACAAGTCTACTGGAGCACACTAATTCCTTCCCCTGTTTGCTTGTGGATTCCCAGTCGGTCGGCGTGCTGTATGCCCAGACCGGCAAATCGTTTACCGTTATGAGGTTTGCATTTGGCATAGAAAGGCGAGCACCGCTCGCTTCCCCACTATATTCCATAGCACTGTTGTTGTTCGCGAACGGAAGTGCATCAATTGTTGACGTACCCTTGTAACCAAACATTGGATTGCACATTGACCAGCCATAAAGGTCGACTTCTGCCAGCGGGGCATTTGCGTTTGTCGTAACAAAATGGCGGTTCTTGCCGGCGGAAGCATCTAGCGCGCTGGCCGAGACATAGTTCATCTCGATCACTCTGCACGGGTTGTGGATGCATGCCATGACAGTGGGATCGCACCCGCTGGTTGCAGTTATGTTCATGTTACGGACGTTGTTGTGGAGCTCCATGTCCGAAGCTTGACGTACGACCGCATTGCCTTCAGGTAGTCCGCGTTTCACTGTGTATTGAACCTGTATGCCGGGGAACTGATTGCTGTTGTATGTTGCATCGAAAAAAACCTTGGTGATCCACCCCGACATGCTTTGAATTTGTCTGTCAAACCCTAATTTGTCAAAGTCTGGATCTATCATTAGAAAGTCCCCTTCGATTGGTACAAGCCATGTGCCAATCGTCCCTGTTGCAGTAGCTGCTGCCGCGGACGCTAGCACCGCGACAATATGGACCACCATGCTGCAAAGTGGTGTGTACAACACTATCGTATTTTGCTTTATATGTATGCTCGTACGATATGCGACAGACAGAAACAGAACAAACAAAGGAAATAAATCGCAACTTTTAATACAGCGCCCAGAATCACAGATTATTTAAATTTCTTCCTGATACGGATTTTTCTTGCACGGGGGTTTGTTGCGGCGAGTGCGATTGTCGAGCGGGTTGCGCGTGCTGTCTGGACGATACTACACGGAGGCGAAGTCGTTGATGGCAAAAGAGACACGCCAGGGGACACACTGGAGCCAAGTGTATGTTGGTCGAGTGGCCTCCGTACGGGATCCTCGTTGTCAACGATGTGTCCTTTATGCGGTGGGAAACCAGGAGGAGGCCTGGTGTGCGGGTGATTGTCGGCTGCCTTGCGCTTACGCGAGTCTTGGCCGGTTGGCGGATCTTCCACAGAGGTGCGCGGCGAAAGGTTGGAATCCAGTGTGGTTTGGTCGGGTGGCGCCAGGAAGGTATCCGCGCTGTCAACGATGTGTCCTTGATGTGGCGGGAAACCAGGCGGAGCCCTGCTGTGCGGATGATTGTCGGCTGCCTTGCGCTTAAGCGAGTCGGCGTAGGCTGGCGGATTTTCCATGTGCAACCCGAACAGGGTGTCATCATGGACGTCTGTGCCCTGGTCGTCCGTGCTGCACTTCGCCGCACCCGGCGTGCGTTCGGTTTGGCATTTTTTCGTTGGAGGCCTTCCTCGGGGTTTGCCCGGCTTTGCAAGTTTCGCCGTGCCGTTGTCTATCGCATCCAAGACCATTTCGCGGTACTCTATGGAGCGATTCATTCTGGCGCAATGTCGGGCAATAAGTTTGTTTGCCATGGCCACTCGCCTTGCTTTGCATATGAACGCAGAGAGTCCGAACTCCTCCATGCCCAAGGGTACGGGATTGTCGGTGCATCTTAGTGTTGGATGTATCAGGGCACCGAACACGAATTTTGGGTTGTGAAGTGCGTTTGGCGTTTCAAAAGCAAGCGGGGCGGTGTGCTGCCCAAGGTCTGAAACTTTGTGGTAGTATTCAAGTTCCATCTGCGCGATGTGCCAAATTCGATCTTTTTTCGTTCCACTGCACTGTAAATGCGGGAGAAATGGGCTCGTGCGCAAAAACGCAGCAAGCACTGCGTTTTTCTGCTCTTCGCGCTGTTTCTTGCTCAAGTTGCCACAACACTCGCAGACGGCGGACTTCCCCATGGTGGTGCAAGCAACGGTTCGGGAGGGGTAGAAAGTGCGGTGTGTGGGAGTGTGGTTGTGACAAAATACCAAGTGAAGCTGGCTCCGTGTCGATGTGTAACAAAAAACGACACATGTTACACGCTTGGCGTTTGGGCCTCGCGCTTGGTATTTGGGCCTCGTAACAAAAAACTACCACATGCCGTGGCGTTTGGGCCTCGTAACAAAAAATGATCTCTGCTATGTGCTCTTGGCATTTGGGCCTCGCGCTTGGCATTGGTGCAACAGGTTTGGATTGGAGCTCGTGCAGATATTTTGCCACAACATCATCCCATGCCTCCTCCGAGCCCTCGACGCGGCTACAACGATCGACTGACTCTAGACACAACGGTGTGACACCCATTTGCCTGTTATTGTCTGTGATGCCGTCGATTGCTTAAGTCGAGTACGGTACAAGCGCTCTGCGCAGACAAGTGTCGTGTGCGGCTTCCATGGTGTGCTGCTCGTGTCTGTACGCATGCTCACGCCTGTATCTGCAGTGCGCAGCAAGGCAACTTATTCTGCCAACCTTCCTCCAACACGGTTTGGTTTCGTAACTATTCGCAGCAGACTCCACCATGGCCGACAGCACCGCCTTCGTTGTTCGTTACGTGAAATGCGGACATGGTCGGCTTGACAACGACCTTGTGAAAGTGGCAGATTACCAGATGCGGATGTTTGATGGCGACCGACTCCTAAATTTTCCCACCATGCGCGGCGTTCCTTGCTCGAGCGGACCCATGTCGAAAAACGCCCGCGGACGCCGCGCAGAGTTCAACATCTTGCATGATGTCTTTGTAGGCAACTCGTCAGATGCACGACTGTGCCACAAGCTTGAGAATGCACAGGCATGCTTTGATGCCAACCGCCCCATCACACATATCCATGTGCATGCGCACACGTCCTTTGTGGCTGTCTGCATTGACGACATTCATCGCAGCACAGGCCTGCCCCGCTGCTACAATGCCGCGGCCGACTTTACGGATGATCTTGTTGCCAGCTTGCAGTGGGACCTGCTTGACTTCGCTGGTCACACACAGCCAGACGCATGGGACCAGCACTACTGGCGACTCCGCAAACACTACGAGGACCCAGACAATGGTCTTACACTGACACCCGTTCGGTGGGATGTAAGAAAGTCGAAGTTCTTTGTCGCGCGAGGTGACAAAGTCTGGGACGGACTCGGCGAACCCGCTGCAAAACGTTGTAAGACCAGCGAGCCGCCCGGCGTCTGCAACCGCGTTGAGCTGACAACGCCTCGTCTACCAAATACTTTGATACCAACACAATCATCACCGGAGCTGTTTGTCAGTGCCAAGTCCGCGACTCCTGTGCATGCTGACACTCGCTGCGATTCAGCACATCCAAGTGTGGTCAGCCTGGAAATCGGGTTTTCCGATTATAGTCGGGACAATTCAGATCAAGCCGACGTCCAACCACTGACTCACGAAAACCTGCATCGGTTCACAAACCAGTATGACGAAACGTGCTCTTCGTTGCAACGCCCAATCGCTACACGTGTTCCAGCAGGCACTTGCGCGAGTCTCAACAAAGACGAGTTGGCGATCTCTAGCGCGAGCAACCAAGACATCCTCGAAAGAGATACACGTAGGTCGTATAGCACCTACGACCACAATGGCCGTGCCTCATTGCAAGACCCAAGACCATCCGGGTCTATCGCAGGGTGTGGACCTGCCACAGCTCTCCGTTCCACGGCGCCGGACTCAGCAGGCGCCGTAGATGCAGCGGACGGTTCTGTGACTTCCGACAAGACGTGTTCTCCGCCGCCAGTCTCCGTGCCACCAGCGCAGTCTCCCTTGGCAACCGACCCCGCGAATGTGGTCGTCGATGTAACGTCAACGGCATCTCCATCGATGACTGTAGAAAAGACCGTACGCCCTGACGGCTGCATGTATACCGTGTCTATCAAATATCCGGAATCCCCAATTGACTCGGGTGCCGTTCCGGATGTCTACGCGACTGACGACCCCGAGTTACTCGGAACCTCCAACTACCACGGACACGGGCAGGGTAGACTCTACATCCCTCTGGAAGCGGTTCCAGGATTCGACGACAGCTCCGTTGAGTGGCCGACGCATGGCATCACGGCGGCACGTGTTCTAGGTCGATCTATCCACTTCCGAATTGGGTGGGCGCCGGTCGTGTGCACGTATCAAGCTATTTCGGGCGGGGCAGCGACGTCCCGCATTCACTTCGCGGACAGCAATTGGGTACCTATGAGCATACTAAGGTCCAACGCCGATGGTGAACCAGACGATATGCTGGGAATGTTCGAAGCTACCGTGTTTTCGGAGTACACCGCAACCTGGGAGAAGCATATGCGCAGCAGGCAGTCGCCATCTTCGCTTCTCGTATCAGCTCCAAGCAAGGCGGACAAAACGCTGTTCACTTTCTTCACGGAATATGTTAAGGCAGCGGGCCGGTATTCCCTCACTAACCAAGTCTCTGCGTTCCATGCACGAGAGGATAGGGCACAGAGAGCTCTTCGCAGACAGACTACACCAGTATAACGGTCGCCCGCCGCCACACACGCACAATTTTGGTCTTGAGACCCATAGCAAGTTCCTTGGGTTTTTTTTTGTATGTAGTCTAAATCAACAATAAAAAAATACGCTGGGAACAGTAGTTATAGATGGTTGCCTTTGGGTCAATTTCGGCAAAAAAAAAAAAAAATTTTGAAAACCCACAAGTAACTTAGACTACAGCAGAGTTTGCTGTACATAGCACAATCGAAGATTGTATTATCTATTGGACCAACGGACATCGCAATACCGTACTCCGGTTGTATATATATATATATATACACATATATACATAGCAACACTTCCCAATCTTTCTCATACAGGGCACGACCGATCGTAGCATGCAATGGGATGATATTCAGCCGAAAAGCCGCAGGTGGTTACTAACGACAAGTCCCGCACGCACACACACTATCATTACAGGAAATCGCCTTCTTTTTGGTTCATCCCACGCTGTATAAAAAAAAAACAAGCGGCGGAAGTAAGCAACCCAATCTTTTATTTTGGACTCGTAGTCTGACTAAGACTTTTTTTTTGACAAGAGCGGGCAGTCCGATTTGTTTATTGGGCGAATAAGAACAATATTATATGCACTGTCGTGATTCCGATGCTCGCACGCAGAGAGACCAATACATGCACAGCATGACCGCCATGCCAAGGTCGTCTTCTTCACCGCCGGCAGACTTGCCGCTCACTGTGCCATCGGGATGATCCCGAAACCGCTTGAGTTGATCCACGAGTGTATCCATGGGGTCGCCAACATTGCAAGCCTTGTGGCGCGTGTCAAATGCCTCCCTGCCAGAACCAGCAGATGGACAACTTGTCTTAGAAACCAACGAGTATACATGCACTGCCCGCTAGGTCGGTGCACCATAGTATGCCGCATTAGCAAGAGCTGCGTTCGAAGCGCGCTTACCGATTGGCTGTTACAACGCGCACGGAGCGCGACAGCCTCCCCTCCAGCAGCGTCTGGTACGCGTGCTGAATCATCTGCATTTTATTTTCGTGTGATGTCCAAACCCCGAGCCCGTCTGTTATGTATACGTTGAATCTGTCTCCCGTAAAAGGCATCCAGATCGGAGTATGTCTTGAAAAAACCGAAAGTATACTCTGAGCCAGTACCTGCGGGGCAAGTCGCGTGTTTTGAGTCAGGCGATGGCGTTGTGATTGCGCGCACTGAGCAAAGGCAATGGTTTGATTCGTACCTCGTTGTTGTTGCACTCGATAATAGGAACGATCGGACTTGTCCGCGACACCATGACGTGACCACGAACACGTGCAAGAAATGAATTCACCACCTGCTGGACCTGCACGGCCTCACATCGCGCAACGGAGACTGTTGAAAGGCCGATAATACAGGTTGTTGCGGGTGTTATGACAATCGCGCACATTGCCATACAGCTGCGCATATGGGATGCCGGGTCCACGGCCACCCAAACAGTATGTGGCTTCCGCGCCGTTGGCATTTGGTCGATGGGTTTACTCTCGCGGAACGCGTCCAGTAGCTTATGCGGCAGGTACGTGTGCTGCTTCGAGTTTATGACACCGAAGACCTCGGTGGCGTATGCCTCCCGTTGGTTTGCCGGTACCAGGCTCTTCATTGCAGTCAGCCGTAGGATGGATTTCCACGGTGGGATCTACGAACAACGGCAGCAACACGGGTAGTAAGAGATGGCGCACGGAGGCCAACATAATCAACACTGCTTTCAGCCAAATGCTCGATCCGGGCCATCGCTATACACCCTATGCTTTGTTTGTGGACATGCACGGATACGCGGCAGGCACGTACAAGATGTAAATTGTGGCAGCAGCGCAATGCGTCCTCTGCCTTGATGCAGTCCTCGCACGCCAGACTGTGGTTGATCAAGAGAAAAAAAAAGTCGCCGCGCTTATTGGATTGCTTGATCTGTTCAACAAAGGTGCCAAAGTACGAGTCTCCGTGCGGCGGCGTAGTTGTGCATGTAAACACACGGTTGGCGACTTGGAGCAGCGGATATGCAAAGTTGTACCAGAACGCCTCCGTCATGAAGGCTGCTTCGTCAAAGAAGGCACTCTGTTGCACAGACGGAATGAATATCAGCGAGATCACGCAGTCGCGGCATGCACTTACTATTGCCAGCAATCTGTGCAACGAGGATGTCCTATCTGCACACCTACATTGGCTAGCCCCCCCC
>Ga0206129_10005133_pt1 | contig 14009 bp, 10 predicted proteins | sample Helgoland_Spring_8_FD_148616 | JGI IMG/M metagenome (GOLD analysis project Ga0206129, IMG submission 148616) | Pelagic subsurface seawater microbial communities from Kabeltonne, Helgoland, North Sea - Helgoland_Spring_Bloom_20160502_2 | ecosystem: Environmental > Aquatic > Marine > Epipelagic ...
GATTTCTTCCCCTACCCGATGCACCCACACAATGTGCGTGGAAAGGATAGACTGCACCTGATGACTAAGGTGTTGAACTACGTTGAGGACAGCTTGCAGGAGTAGGCATTTGAGGATGAAGAACATTATCAAATTCCTTCCTTGGCTCAATGTTGGAATGAATCTTATCGCGTACTTCCCCCTCACCTTGTACATTATCATCATCGATGGCGGTGCGTTCGGGTTCGGCTATTTGGCTTTGCCCTTGTCCGGCTTAATGAATTTGGGAGGAATTTCGGCGATTATTCAAATCGTTCGAAAATCAAACCGACGATCCTACGCCATCATCAATGGCATTTTCGGCTTAGCAGGAATAATGTTAATGTTCCTGCTATTTATACAATGGTGGACCGCTGTTTTGGAGAAGATAAGTACTATGGGGTAGCGCTACTCTGGCGGACAGTTGATGAAATCATCTTGACCAAAGCCTTCGCACATTGCCTGGCAAGGATTGGAATAACGTAAGATCTTACCATTGCCTTGCACACAAACGGGGTCGTACTCCATCGTACAAATGCAGTTTGGTTTTGAGGGCGCCACATTCTCCACGGGCTGCCAGCTTGAGCATCCATTTAATCCAAGGGCAACCACTGCCAGTATTAGGATTCTTTTCATCATTACTATATCAAATCAATTACCGTATCCGGGATAAATTTTGTGCCAATAAAAAGCCCGCGGACCAGAGGTCCGCGGGCTTTAAGATTTTGATAAAACGCGCGTATTATTTGCGGCGCTTCTTACGTTTCTTCTTTCCTTGCACCACAGTCATCTCATCTACTAAATGACCGGCACCTGCATATTTATCAATGATAAACAAGGTGTAGCGGATATCAACAGAAATACAACGCTGCAGCTGGTCCTCGAAGAAGATATCTCCTGACATCGCCTCCCAGTTTCCATCGAACGCTGTTCCAATCAACTCACCGTCGCCATTAATTACAGGAGAACCTGAATTACCACCAGTGATGTCGTTATTCGAGATGAAGTTCACCACCAAATCACCATTCTCGTCGGCATAACGACCGTAGTCTTTAGCGTTGTACAACTCCTTCAAACGTGCAGGCACGATGAATTCGTCATTGCTCGGATCTTCCTTCTGCATCACACCATCCAACGTAGTTATGTAGTCGTAGTGAACGGCATCCTGCGGATCGTAAGAACCCACAACACCCCACGTCATACGGGGCGTAGAATTCGCATCCGGTGCAAATGTTTTCTCAGGCATAGCTTGACGCAACCCGTCTGTAAATAACCGGTAGCCCTTTTCCATTTTTTCGCTTACCTCAGCATTGCCTTGTTGATTACCGAAGTACGTCATGATGAAGCTCGAAGCGACTTTACCACCCATATCTGCTTTCAGTGCATCAGCGTCCATAGTCTCCATCCAGGATTTTAGAGCTTCCATAGATGCATAAATGGAATTATCGTAAACCTCAGCAGTAAGTACTGTAACGTCACCGCCCATGCTGTCGCGAACTTCAGTGAAGATGCTCGGCTGTTGATCAGCTGGTACGTTTTCCATCCACATGCCCCACACTTTAGCAGCTAAAGCACGGTCAACATCTGCTTGGTATTCTGCGAAATGGTCTTCAGCATAAGCCAATGCGGCTGCTTTGTCTGCTTCAAGATCCTCTGAACTCGAAAGTGCACTTAACATGCGTCCTAAGCGGAACGCATACAGCGGCAAAGAAGCACCACGTATTCCGGCTTCCATTAAATAAACTCCGCCTTTTACAGTGGCGTCCGTTGCAGCATAAGCTTCATTCAATAGATCCAATGCGCCTGTATATTCTGCACGCGATGGGTCTGCTTGAGCCCAATCCATATATCGTGCCTCTATGGCTTCTTTCTTCTCTTTTACACGGTTTTTCTTGAGCTGCTCTGTTTGACCTATGAAGTACTTCCAGTAGTTCGCTGTTGAAGCATAGTTAGAGGCCAATGCGATTCGAACCGCATCGTCTGCGTCCATAGCCTTTTTCATGATGGCTAATTTCTGCGCACGAATCTCTACCACTGTTGGGTTGTAAAGATTGATAGCTTGTTCAATACCTGTAGAAGTAAGGAATCTATCTGTAGAACCTGGGAAACCAAATACCATACTGAAGTCTCCTTCTTTCACACCGTTCAAACTTACCGGCAAATGGTGCTTTGGAGTCAATGGAACGTTATCTGCACTTACATCAGAAGGGTTACCTTCTGCATTCGCATAAATACGGAACATAGAAAAATCACCAGTGTGACGTGGCCACATCCAGTTGTCTGTATCGCCGCCGTATTTTCCAACACTGCTTGGTGGTGCGCCTACCAAACGAACATCTTTATACGTATTGTAGACGAAGAGGTAGTATTCGTTATTGTGAAAGAAGCTGCGTACATACCCGTTATGAACGGTGCCTTCAGTAGCTTCTTTGGCCAATGCATCACCTACTTCCTTCGCTTTTGCAGCGCGCTCTGCTTCAGACATATCCTCTGTGAGTTCGGCCATAACTTTATCCGTTACGTCCTCCATACGAACTAAAATCGCCGCTGTCAATCCTGGGTTGGTACGCTCTTCTTCGCGAGTCATTGCCCAGAAACCGTCGGTTAAGTAGTCGTTTTCAACTGTTGAATGCGAACGGATGGCATCGTAACCACAATGGTGGTTCGTCAGCATCAATCCCTGATCAGAGATGATCTCGCCCGTACAAAAACCGCCTAAAGAAACGATGGCATCTTTTACAGAAGCGTTGTTGATATCATACAATTCTTCTGCGGTCAAATTCAAACCGTTTGCTTGCATCTCCGCCATGTTTAGGCGCTTGATAAGCATAGGCAACCACATCCCTTCATGTGCCGTAGAAACTACAGAACTAAGGACCAAGGCTAGGGTGAGTAGGCCCGAAATAAATCTTTTCATGCGTTGTTATTTCTGTTTGTAAATCAAAAGGAGCGCTGCCCTTTCAGGCAGCGCTCCCAAATATAAGGATTTTAAGGCCTAATTATAAGCCCAAAGCTTTGCGAACATTGCCTTCCATTAGTACTTCTGCAGGATTCTCTAGCGCTTCTTTGATGGCCACCAATGTCCCGACACTTTCACGTCCATCTATAACACGGTGGTCGTAGCTCAATGCGACGTACATCATAGGACGAATGACCACTTCACCGTCAACCGCAACCGGGCGCTGGATGATGTTGTGCATTCCTAAAATTGCACTTTGTGGAGGGTTGATGATGGGTGTAGATAACATCGATCCAAATACACCACCGTTGGTGATGGTGAAGGTTCCACCGGTCATCTCGTCAACCGTGATTTTACCGTCGCGCACTTTCGTTGCAAGACGGCCAATTTCACTTTCTACCCCTGCAAAATCTAAGGTTTCTGCGTTACGAACGACAGGCACCATCAATCCCTTAGGACCACTGACTGCCACGCTAATATCCACATAATCAAAGCTCACAAGCTCGTTACCGTCAATCATGCTGTTGGTAGAAGGGTACAATTTAAGTGCGCGTGTCGTAGCAAGCGTGAAGAAGCTCATAAAGCCTAATTTCACCCCGTGCTTTTCAAAGAACTCTTCTTTGTATTCGTTGCGCAAGTCGAAAATCGGCTTCATATCTACCTCGTTAAAGGTGGTAAGCATTGCCGTTTCATTCTTCACCGTAACTAATCTACTGGCCAATTTGCGACGAAGACTGCTCATCTTCTTGCGTGTCTGCGCACGCTCACCGTGGTCAGATGAACCCATAGAGGCTACTGCATCAATCACATCTGCCTTCGTAATGCGTCCGTCTTTACCGGTTCCTTTCGCTACAGATGCGCCCGTTTCGGCCATCATTTTCTTTGCGGCGGGTGAAGCTGTTCCTGTCGCATAGGTAGTTGCAGCTGGTGCAGCTGGTGCAGCCACTGGCTCCGGGTTTGGTGCTGCGGCCGACGGTGCAGCGCTGCCCTCTGGACGCGCGGCGCTGGTATCGATCAAACAAACGACCTGACCCACCTCTACGGTGTCGCCTTCTTCTGCTTTTAAAGTGATAATTCCACTTTCTTCTGCAGGCAATTCAAGCGTTGCTTTGTCAGAGTCGACCTCAGCAATGGCTTGATCTTTTTCTACATAGTCGCCGTCGTTAACCAACCAGGTTGCGATTTCAACTTCAGTAATGGATTCGCCTGGTGAAGGCACTTTCATTTCTAACATATCTGATAGACTTAAATGCTAAATACTCGTTCAATAGTTTCTCTTTGGCGCTGCACGGCCACCTGATGTGATCCGCTCGCCGTAGCGGCACTTGGCGCTGGACTCACTAAGGTCAGTGGCAAGTGCATTTTCCACAACATGTAGGTCCATGCCCCCATATTTGCCGGTTCTTCTTGCGCCCAAACGTGTTTCTCAGCGTTCGGGTATTTTGCTACTTCCTGCATGATGGCAAGATCATCGAGCGGGTACAATTGTTCAATTCTAATAAGGGCAACGTGATCTGCTCCTTGCGCTTCGCGCTCGTCTGCTAGTTCGTAATACAGCTTACCTGAACAGAAGACCACTTTCGTAACCTTTTCTGGAACGGCCGTGGTATCGGATAATATGGGCTGGAAGGTTCCATGGGCCAATTCTTCCATACTGCTCTGCGCTTTAGGTAAACGCAACAAACTCTTTGGCGACATCACAACTAGAGGACGTCTAAAGTGACGCTTGTGTTGGCGACGCAACAAATGATAGAAATTGGCTGGAGTGGTACAGTTCGCTACTGTCATATTTTCTTGCGCGCACATTTGTAAGAAGCGCTCAAGTCGGGCAGAACTGTGTTCAGCGCCTTGCCCCTCATAACCGTGTGGAAGAAGTAAAACTAGTCCGTTTTGAACTTTCCATTTATCCTCTGCCGCGGACAAAAATTGGTCAATCATGATTTGAGCGCCGTTGGCGAAATCGCCGAACTGGGCCTCCCAAATGGTCAAGGTATCCGGCGATGCCATGGCATATCCGTAGTCAAAGCCCATAACAGCGTATTCGCTCAACAACGAATTGTAGATGGCAAAACGACCTTCTTTCCCCGGGTATTCGTTGAGCAGGTTTACTTCCTCTTCACTGTCCTCGACCTTTAATATGGCGTGGCGGTGTGAGAACGTACCGCGCTCCACATCTTCCCCTGAAATTCTGATGTTATAATCTTCTGAGAGTAGTGAGCCGTAGGCGAGCAATTCACCCATGCCCCAGTCTATCGAATTTCGTTCAAATACTTGGGCCGCGCGATCGCCCATCAAGCGAACTGTTTTCTTTAAGAACTTCTTGCCTTCAGGTAAAGTCGTGATGTACTTCGCGATATCCTTAAGCTTGTCCAGATCAAAAGTTGTGTCCACTGCATGCAGCATTTCTCCTGGCTTAGCGCTAGGGTAGTCTACCCATTCCTTCTCCATGAAAGGAGTAATCACATTGCGTTTGATTTTTTTCGCTTCGTCAAAGTCTGTTTCCAACATGGATTTAAACTCCTCCTGCATTTCACGCACCATCTGCTGTGTAGCAATTCCTTCGCTCATCAACTTCTGCGCGTAAATTTCGCGAGGGTTGGCATGTTTAGAAATGGCTTTATACAAAATTGGCTGAGTAAAACGCGGTTCATCACCTTCGTTGTGGCCGTACTTGCGGTAACACAACAAGTCTATGAAAATATCGCGCTGAAAGCGTTGACGGTATTCAATAGCCAAACGCATCGCGTGGACCAAAGCTTCGGAATCATCGCCGTTAACGTGAAGAACCGGTGCTAAAATCACCTTCGCCACATCCGTACAATACGTAGACGATCGTGCATCCAAATAATTGGTCGTAAAACCAACCTGATTATTAATGACAACGTGAAGCGTTCCACCCGTCTTATACCCGTCCAATGTTTCCATTTGAACCGTTTCATAGACCACGCCCTGGGCAGCAACTGCAGCATCCCCATGAATAAGAATAGGCAATACTTTTCCCGATTCCATGGCGTAGTCGTTGTTGATTTTTGCACGGGCAATGCCCTCTACAACTGGATCAACAGCCTCAAGATGCGATGGGTTGGGTGCGATGTTCATTAGCACCTCATTGCCATCTACTGTAGTATGTAACGTAGTATGGCCTAAATGGTACTTTACATCACCATCGATGGTAACGTCGTCGAAAGCCTTTCCTTCAAATTCTGAAAATATCTGCGTACGCGGTTTCCCAAAAACATTCGTAAGGACATTTAAACGACCGCGGTGCGCCATCCCCAAAACAAACTCTTTCACACCATGGCGTGCGCCGTGATTCACCGCTTCGTCAAGTCCTGGAATCAACGCTTCCGCTCCTTCAATTGAGAAGCGTTTCTGTCCTACGAACTTTGTGTTCAAGAAGGACTCGAAGCTGACGGCCTGATTAAGTTTATGTAGAATTTGCTTTTTCTCTTCTATGGAGAGTTTAGGCTGATTATCGTCTTTGTGGATCCAATTTTTAATCCACGTGCGGCGCTCGGGGTCACGTATGTAGTTATACTCTACACCAGTGCTCTGGCAGTAGATTGCCTCTAAGTGCTCAATAATTTCGCGCAATTTCGTCGCCCCGGATAGCCCCAATTCTGTGGCTGCATTAAACGGGGTATCGAGATCGTCTTTGCTTAAGCCGAAGTTTTCGATGTCCAGTGTAGGCTCGTAACTGCGGCGCATGCGAACAGGGTTCGTCTTTGTGAACAGGTGTCCACGAGAACGGTAACCCTGTATTAAATTTAAGACGTGAAACTCTTTGACCACCTCTTCAGGCACACCACCGCCGTCAAGGTCTTCTTCAGCATAGATTTCTTTGGCGAAATCATATCCCTGAAAAAAAGCTCGCCAGCTTGGCTCAGTGCCGTCCGGATTTTTGAGGTAGCGCTCGTACTGATCTTCGATCAATTGGGCGTGAACGCTTCCTAAAAATGAAAATCTATCCATGTGGATGTATTGGATTTACAATCAAAAGTACAACACAAAACGCGGTCTATAGATTGGAATTTTGCAATATTCCTATAGGCCCTATCTATTGCGCAACAACTAAGTTATGAGTCCAAAAAAAAGCCCCTAGAAAAGGGGCCTTAAATCAATATTCTTCTTCGTTCCAGAGGAAGTCTTCCTCAGACGGATAATCCGGCCAAATCTCTTCTATACCCTCGTACGTTTCTTCCTCTTCTTCTTCAATAGCTTGAAGGTTTTCTACTACCTCCAATGGTGCTCCTGTGCGGATAGCGTAATCAATAAGCTCATCGCGAGTCGCCGGCCACGGCGCGTCACTCAAATAAGATGCAAGTTCTAAGGTCCAGTACATAAGTCTTCAACAACTATTAATGCATTAACATTCGTGCAAAAGTAGTTTTTCTGCTGACTTGTGCAACACCTTTGGAAAAAATGTAAGTGCTTAATACTTAGGTGTCCAAATTCTGTCCGGCGCACCGTTGGAAAAATCTATCCAGCGTGCCATGACGAATAAGAAGTCTGAGAGTCTATTCAAGAACGTAATAATTTCTTCCGTGACCTCTGCGTTATCGTTCAATGCCACTACTCTGCGTTCTGCGCGACGGCATACGGTGCGCGCAACATGGCAATGGGCACTTTTTTCATGAGCGCCCGGTAGAATGAAACTCTTTAATTCTGGAAGTATTTCATTCCATTGGTCCATCTGACGTTCTAATTGACCCACTAAAGCTTCATTGAATTTGGGCATTGGAAATTCCGCGGCGCCATCTAGTGCAAGGTGCGATCCCATAGCGAACAGTTCGCTTTGAATGGCCTGAGCATAAGGAAACTGGTCCGTCGGTAGTGTTGACACCAACACACCTAAGAGGCTGTTGACTTCATCTAACGTCCCGTAGGCTTCTAAACGTAATTCTGCCTTGGAAACGCGGCTTCCGCTCAGGAGCGATGTCTGACCCTTATCGCCAGTTTTGGTGTAAATTTTCATGTTTAGTAGGCTCGTTCTGTTCGACCCTCAACGTAATACATGAAGCTCTTGTTCACAACACGGTTTCCTCCTGGCGTTGGATAATTGCCGGTGAAATACCAATCGCCCGGGTGATTGGGACAACTTAAATGGAGATCTTCAATCGTTTGATAGAGCACAGAAACCTTTGCGTTCACTTCTGGCGGTGTCAACAATTCCGCAATCTTATCACTAATTTCTTGTGCTTCGAACGGCTGGTAGATCTCTTTGACGAAGTTTTGCACTTCATCATCCGCCAAATGAATTTGGGCTTTACACTTTTCGTAGACCTCTTGAATTAAACCTTCTAAACCGCGTTCCTTTAGCAGGGCAATGGCAGCTCTAAAGGCCACAAAATCTCCCATACGGGCCATGTCAATACCGTAACAATCCGGGTAACGGATTTGAGGTGCAGAGGAAGCAATGACGATGTGCTTGGGGCTTAATCGGTCAAAAATGCGGAGAATGCTTTGCTTCAACGTTGTCCCACGCACAATACTGTCGTCAATCGCCACTAGGTGGTCGGTGGGCTTTACAGAACCGTGGGTAATGTCGTAAACGTGGCTGACCAATTCATCTCTTGAACTGTCTTCAGTAATAAATGTGCGCAGCTTTACGTCTTTCCAAGCCACTTTTTCAACGCGCGGTCGGAGGTCTAGAATTTCTTTCAGCTGTTCATTCGATGGCTTATCTAAAGCGGTAATGCGCTCGTATTTCATGGAATTGAAATGATCTTCCATTCCTTTAACCATCCCGTAGAAACTAACCTCAGCAGTGTTCGGAATGAACGAAAAGACCGTATCCTCTACCTCGTCATCGACAAGTTCTACGATCCTTGGAATAAGCCTGCGGCCCAATTCAATACGTTCGTTGTAAATATCTTTATCATTCCCTCGAGAGAAATAGATGCGCTCGAAAGAACACGCCTTAAACTCGGTTGGGGTTTTGATTTCATCAATAGAGACCTCACCGTGGTGCTTCACAATGAGTGCATTTCCTGGCGGCAATTCCGTGATCTCCTCAGATTTCAAATTCAGTGCCGTCTGTATGACGGGACGTTCTGAAGCCACCACAACAATCTCGTCGTCGTAGTAATAGTAGGCCGGGCGAATACCAGCAGGATCACGAAGTACAAAAGAATCGCCGTGTCCAGTCATGCCTGCCATGGCGTAACCGCCGTCCCATTTTTTAGAGGCGCGGCGTAGAATGTCTGCAAGGTCTAATCGGTTCGCGATCTCAGCAGTAGCTTCCTTTTTAGAATAGCCTTCCGCTTTGAGTTCGTAGTATAATTCGTCGTTGGCCTCGTCTAAGAAATGACCAATTTTTTCCATGATCGTGACCGTATCCGCCTTCTCTTTAGGATGTTGGCCCAATTCCACCAACTCATTAAAGAGCTCGTCTACATTTGTCATGTTGAAGTTTCCTGCAACAATCAAGTTTCGAGTAGGCCAGTTGTTCTGTCTCAAAAACGGGTGGCACGCTTCAATGGTGTTTCCCCCATACGTTCCGTAACGCAGGTGGCCCAGAAAAACCTCTCCTGTAAACGGCAAGTTGTCTTTCAGCCAAGGCACGTCAGATAAGCGCGAAACATCGCCTGCAATGCCCTCTGCAATGCGTTTCTGAACTTTGCCAAATATGTCACCTATACTGTTTGTGTCTACCGAACGGTACCGCGAAATGTAACGCGTCCCCGGCGCCATATTAAGCTTAATATTTGCAAGACCCGCGCCGTCTTGACCGCGGTTGCGTTGCTTCTCCATGAGGAGGTACATCTTGTTCAGGCCGTAAAAAGCCGTTCCGTATTTTTCAACGTAATATTCAAGAGGCTTTCTCAGGCGTACGAACGCTATACCACATTCGTGTTTGATGGGATCACTCATAGGAAGTGTTAATGTGGGTCAAAATTACCGAAATTCTCGCAGGTGTACCAAGGATTTTCTAAGGGAGTAAATGAGATAAATCCATTCCCAACCATTCTAGTGCCGCTCCGTGCAGTAGCTTTCCCTTGCGCTCCTCGCTCCATGGCATTCCGTTGATCAGTTTTCCAGGTTGTAATTCCCCGAGCGGAAAAGGATAATCCGTACCTAAAGCCACTCTGTTCTCGCCAACAAGCCCCACTATGTATTCGAGCATTTGTGGATCGTGAACCAAAGAATCAAGCCAAAATTTGCCCAGGTATTCGCGCGGTGCAATAGAATTATCTACAGCACAAAGGTCTGGGCGTACGTCAAATCCGTGTTGCACACGTGCGAGCGTAGCAGGGAATGATCCCCCACCGTGGGCAAAGGCAACGCGCAGTTTTGGGAGACGCTCAAACACGCCACCAAAGATCATCGAACAAATAGCCAACGAGCTTTCTGCAGGCATTCCGACCAACCAAGGCAACCAATATTTTGTCATTTTTTCCTTTGCCATCATGTCCCACGGGTGGACGAAAATGGCCATGTCTAAAACTTGACACGCCTCAAAAATGGGAAATAACTCTGGCGCATCGAGGTTCCAGTCGTTGATATGCGTTCCAATCTGAACGCCCTTCAGACCTATTTCTTTGCAACGACGCAGTTCTTGTATAGCTAGATCCGGTGCTTGCATGGGCAGCGTTCCTAAACCAACAAACCGGGTGGGGTAACGGTCGCAAATTTCTGCGATATGATCGTTTAAGAATTGGGCCACTTCAAGGGTGTCTTTAGGTTTTGCCCAGTAGCTAAACATTACAGGAACTGTGGACAATACCTGCACATCAACATGATGGTGACCGCATTCCTTCATGCGCGCTTCAGGGCTCCAACAATTGTCCTCAACCTCGCGAAAAAACTCGCCATCTTTCATCATTCGAGCGCTGCAGCTCTTGTGGTGATCAAGGGTTATAAAGCCGCCGTAACCGAACTTCTCACGGAAATTCGGAATGTGTTCGGGTAAAATGTGCGTATGAATGTCTACCGTGAAATTTCTGGAGGTAATCTGACACATAACTAAACGAATCTAGGATCACTCTCCATAACGTGCCCACAATTCTTGCACGTACGATTCGATTCATTACCGTAATATTCGCGGAAATGAGGAATAAAATCCTTTTCAACGTCTTTCAATTCAAAATAGGTTTCGTGCAATTTGCCATTGCATTCGTCGCAAAACCACAGCAAACCGTCTGTGAATCCTCTGCCTTCGCGAATTCGCTCAACCACCAACCCAATGCTGCCTTCATGACGAATAGGACTGTGTGGGATTTTCGCCGGGACGGTCATCATATCGCCAGGACCTAAATGCAGCTCGTGTGCTTCACCGTCCACTTGTACTTTTACGGTGATGTTTCCTTCTAATTGGTAGAAAAACTCTTCCGTTTCATTGTAATGGTAATCTTTTCGCGCGTTCGGACCTGCGACCACCATAACGATGTAGTCGTCCGATTCTGGAGTCAAATTCTTATTCGCCACCGGGGGCTTAAGAAGGTCTCTATTTTCATCCAGCCACTGCTGAAAATTGAAGGGTTTTGGTACTGCCATTTGAATTTGCTTTGGGACCTCAATTTATGAAATTCAAAACCGATTTCATCCTGCCTCGCCCTTCCTTATATTCGTACGGACAGATCACAGCTATGGATTTACAGAATTACATCGGAGGAAAGTTCCTTGAACCCCTTCACAAACAATACCTTACCAATACCAACCCCGCCACTGGCGAAGCCTACGGCCGCATTCCCAGATCGGGTGAAAGCGACGTAAAATTAGCAACCGAAGCGGCACGCGCAGCTTTTCCTGAGTGGAGCGCACTGCCTGCAGCGGAGCGAAGTGCGTGGATGTTGAAGGTTGCGGATGAAATTGAACGACGCTTGCCAGAATTGGCCCTCGCGGAATCTATTGATAACGGGAAGCCTCTTTCACTCGCAACGGCAGTGGATATTCCACGCGCCCGGGACAATTTTAAATTTTACGCTACTGCTATCCTCCACGATGCCTATGAAACCCACGATATGGGTGCCAATGGTTTCAACTACACCCTGCGACAACCCGTCGGCGTTGCTGGATGTATTTCGCCCTGGAATTTGCCGCTTTATTTGTTTACTTGGAAAATTGCTCCTGCCTTGGCCGCGGGCAATACTGTTGTCGCTAAACCTTCAGAAGTCACTCCCGCCACTGCCTATTTGCTCTGTAAAATACTTGAAGACATTGAGTTCCCTGCGGGCGTTTTGAACATCGTTCATGGATTGGGTGCAGAAGTTGGCGCAGCCATTGTTGCCCATCAAGATATCCCTATCATTTCCTTTACTGGAGGCACGCAAACCGGAAAGGCCATTAGTGCCGTTGCCGCACCAATGTTTAAAAAGTTAAGCCTTGAGTTGGGCGGTAAAAATGCCAACATTATTTTCGAAGATTGTGATTTCGAAGAAGCCGTTAAAACCAGCGTTCGCGCTGCATTTGCTAATCAAGGTCAAATCTGTCTTTGCGGCTCGCGCATTTATGTACAGCGCAGTATTTATAACCAATTCAAGGAGGCGTTTGTTGCGCGTGTCAAAGGACTGACCGTAGGAGATCCGCTTGTAGAAAGTACGAGAACCGGTGCCGTTGTGAGTAAAGCACATTTCGAAAAAGTTCTTTCGCACATTGCCGTGGCTATTGAGGAAGGCGGAACGCTTCTCACGGGAGGAAGCCCAGTCAAATTAGACGGTCGATGTAAAAATGGCTACTTCATTGAGCCGACAGTTTTTGAAAACCTTGATGCCTCTTGCCGCACCAACCAGGAAGAAATCTTTGGACCCGTGGTTACCCTTACGCCTTTTGATACAGAAGAGGAGGCACTTGCCCTTGGCAACAGCACTTCCTACGGCTTGGCGGCTACCGTTTGGACCACTAATCTTCAAGTCGCCCACCGCATGGCGGCTCGTCTTCACGCCGGTATCATTTGGGTCAATTGCTGGTTACTACGCGATCTTCGTACACCCTTTGGTGGCGTTAAGCAAAGCGGTGTAGGCCGCGAAGGTGGTTTTGAAGCACTGCGATTCTTTACTGAACCTAAAAATATTTGCATCAAATTATGATTCCACATAAACAGTGGGCAAAAGCCCTTCACCAAAGTGCGCGAACACAACAACCCCGCGACCAATTTTCAACGCAAAATACCTATACCCTCAAAGACGCTTACACCATACAACATGCGCTTATTCAAGAGCGCGTCAATGAGGGTCATGCCGTTATCGGTGTAAAAATGGGATTCACTTCGTTAGCGAAAATGAAGCAAATGGGCGTAGACGATATGATTATTGGCCAATTAACACAAGATATGCGCATCACTAGCGAAACGCCTTTAGTTCGCTCTCAATGTATCCACCCGCGCGCGGAACCTGAAATCGCCTTCCGTCTTTCACAAGACATCAACTCCCCATTAAGCGTTGATGAAGTTTCTCACGTAGTGGACGGCGTTGCTTCAGCCATCGAAATCATTGATTCACGGTATGAAAATTTTAAATTTTCTCTTGAAGATGTAGTGGCCGACAATTGCAGTTCTTGCGGCTTTGCTTTAGGTCCTTGGTGCGAAGTGCCGCTTGGACTTAACGGATTAGATATGGTACAAACTTTTGATGGTTCTACTGTTGCCGAAGGAACAAGCGACGCCATTCTTGATAACCCTTTTGAAGCACTTGCCGCAGCAACCCGACTTGCGCTACAGCACGGCTTGCCTTTGAAAAAAGGAATGGTTGTTTTGGCCGGCGCCTCCACAGCAGCTCACTTTATTGGTGATGCAAAAAAAGTAGAAGTAGCGGTTGACGGATTGGGCACCGCGTATTTCGAAGTGGTGTAAAAAAAAACGAGCCACACCGGGGTACGGAGTGGCTCGCTGAACAAAACCATGTCGCATCTTAATGAATTACTCGCTTACACTCAATTGGGATGCGAACAAATGAGAATCAAAATCTATGCCAAACGCTTTTATCTTCTCCATTATAATTTCGCAGATAGGCTAAGTAGCAACTGCGAGCGGTTGTAACTCAGTGGAATACCATTCCAATCACCTATGTGATTTTCAAAACTGCTGTAATACACT
>Ga0206129_10005137_pt1 | contig 14000 bp, 16 predicted proteins | sample Helgoland_Spring_8_FD_148616 | JGI IMG/M metagenome (GOLD analysis project Ga0206129, IMG submission 148616) | Pelagic subsurface seawater microbial communities from Kabeltonne, Helgoland, North Sea - Helgoland_Spring_Bloom_20160502_2 | ecosystem: Environmental > Aquatic > Marine > Epipelagic ...
GCTAGAGCCCAAAACATTAGGACTTCATAGATCGTCCATATCGTTACTCCACTTGCTAGCGTCCAAAACATGTTGTCTTTTATTTGTCCTCCGAGGGTAAATTGACGACCGTTTTTCATTAAAGGTCGTGGATCAAATCGTAATTTTTTACCTTGTTTGGTGAAGGTATAAAAATATAGATGGAGGCCACCTGCAACGGTGGTCATTAATATTATATTTCGGACATACATCTCAAAAATCCAGCCAAAAGCCAGTGTTTTTATTTCACTAAGTGGTGGTTGAAACCAATAAAAGGATATGATTGCAATGCAAACAATAATTAGTTTTTCAGTAATTAGAAACCACGAATTCCAAATCCATACGACCATATCTAATGGGCGTAATGGCCATGTAAAAAATGGTGAAACTTTTAATGGTAAAGTCGGAACATGGTTCCAACCTTTTAATTCTGAATTATCCATCCAATTCCACTCCCCATATAGATTAGGATTTAATGAATAATCTCATTAGTATGTTTTTTCTACAAGTACCTTATATTATTTATTTTTGAAAATTAACAATTTCGATCCATTAGAATTCTTTATGCATATATTTCTAGAATAAATTTTTCTAATCTAGATCATGTAATTAAGTTAATTATAAATATTTTGACTGGGATATAAAAATGAATCGGAATGAATTTCATTTAAAATTTGGTAGTAAAAAGCCAATAGTTTTACCAGTTATTCATGTTTTAGATCATGAACAAACACATAATAACATATCTACTGCGATTGTTTGTGGATGTCCTGGTGTATTTCTTATTAATCATGACTTTGAAAAAGAAAAACTTATACCAATTATTAAAAGTATTCGTGCTGAGTTCCCCGACTACTGGATTGGAGTAAACTTTCTAGCAGTGACTGGTGAGTTTGCGTTTCCAATTTTGGGAAAAATGCAATCAGAAGGAATTTTTGTTGATGGATATTGGGCAGATGACGCTTGTATCGATGAGCGATGTGCGGAAAATAACCAACTTATTGCAAAAAAAATCAATATCATTCGTAAAGAAAGTGGCTGGCAAGGACTTTATGTTGGGGGTACGGCTTTTAAAAAGCAACGCGAAGTAGATCCATCTATGTATGCATATAGTTCGCGGCTTGCTACAAATCATATGGATATTGTCGTTACATCTGGCATCGCCACAGGCCATGCCGCAGATGTAAATAAGATTAATATTTTCCGAGAGAGCTGTGGTGAAAATACCCTTGCAGTTGCATCGGGAATAACGCCTGAAAATGTTAAAGAATATATAAAAAATGTTGATTTATTTATGGTGGCGACTGGCATAAATTTTGACAATGATTTTTATAATATAGATCCTAATAAATTAAATAAATTAATGAATGTTATCAAAAATGATGGAGAAAATTATGAGCATAGATAAAGGCCCAAGAGATGACCGATGGTATTTTTCAATAATGGCTCCCAACACCAAGGGGGATAAATTTGCATGGTTAGATCCAACATCAATTTATATTAATGGCAGGGCATACCATGATTTGCTTGATGATCTTTGTGATGAGTTAAATCCTGAGGATATAGATGTTGTGGCTGGCCTAGATGCAATGGGATTTGTTTTGGCGGCAGGGATTGCTGCTCGTATTGGATGTGGATTTTTGCCAATTCGCAAAGCAGGAAAATTATGTGTTGAAACCGATAGTGCCTCAATGACAAATTATTCTGGTAAAACACAGTCAATGGAAATGAGATTACCTGCATACGCTCCGGGTACTCGTGTGCTTTTAGTAGACCAGTGGGTGGAAACTGGCGGCACAATGCATGGTGCAATCCAGTTGATAGAAAGACAAAAAGGAATTGTCGCTGGTATGGTAGCTGTCGTGATGGAAGATAACAAAAATACTGAAATATATAGAAAAAAATATAAATGTATTACAGCAATTTTACCAAATACAAAGTGGCAAGATCAAGCAAATGCGCAATATTTAGATAGCTTTAAAACTTATAATCCTGAAGAAGCTTTTCCAAAATAAATTTGTTTTTGGCATATTTTGTGTACTGTAATTTTTCTAGATGTCTGTAATTAAATTACTAATATTAGATTAATATAATAACTCTAAATCTGTCTTTAATTTATATTTATATTATTTATAGTGATTTCATGAAAATTATTAATCTCCCGACTGATCTATTGCGTACGTTTGTGACTGTTGTTGAAGTTGAAGGTTTTACAAAAGCAGCAGATATTTTAGGGCGTACTCAACCAGCCATAAGCTTGCAAGTGCAACGGTTAGAACAGCTTGTTGGGCATAAATTAATTTTGCGAGTTGGAAAAAATGTTTCTCTTACTGAACAAGGAGAGTCACTAACTGTATATGCCAGGCAAATTTTACGCTTAAACGATATTGCAATTGCTCGTTTTGAACCACGAAATAAAGGTGAGGTCATTCGCGTTGGGTTGCCGTTAGATTATGCGGTGAATTTATTGCAAGAAAAATTAACTAAGATTATAATCAAACACCCAGAATTGAGAATAGAAATTCGTTGTGATCTTTCGAGGAATTTAATTGAACTTTTAAGAAAAAATGAAATAGATATTGCAGTCGCTTTGTTTGAAGGGAACGACCAACAGTTTTTATTTCAAAACTGGACAGAACAACCGACTTGGGTTGGAGCGCAAAAGTTTACACCAAATGTTGATCAAGAGATTCCTTTAGTAGTCCATCCACATGGGTGCGTTTACAGAGAGCGAATGATTACTGCATTAAAGCTAGCAGGATTGAGATGGCGCATTGCATTTTCAAGTCCAGGTATTGGGGCGCTACAAAAGGCTGTATCTGATGGTTTGGGGCTTTCATGTTTGACAGAGCCAACTCTTCAGAAAAATATGGTTAGTTATTCTATCAAAGATGAATTGCCAGCTTTGGAGCCATTGCATATCGGTTTGTTTGCTCGACAAGCACAGTTGGGAAGTGAAGGGTATGTGATTATCGATCAGATAGAGAATACCTTTTCCAATAAGCTTAATTATTAATCTTATGCGCTCAAAAATTGAGCTTTTATGTATTAATAAAACTTATAGAATTATATAAATGATAAATTTCCTTTTGTAATTTTCATTTAATAGTATTGTATTAATATGGCCGTTTTGGTCTTAATTAAAACGTATATATATATATGGGGGAAATATAGATGTCGAATTCAATTAAAAATATATTTAAAACGCCAAATAGGCGCAATCTTTTAAAAGTAAGTGGAGCTGCTGTTTTAACTACACCTTTTGTGAGCCGGGCTTGGGCTGCTACAACAGAAATAAATATGTTGGCTTGGTATGGCCATGGTGAGCCAGATATTGTTGCAGAATTTGAAGCTGCAAATAATGTTAAGTTTGTGTCAAAATATTATGCTGGTGGTGATAATATGATGGCATTGATAGCTCAATCACCTCCTGGGACATATGATATTATTTTATCGGATGGGGAATTTGTACAACAACTTAACGCTGCTGGTTATGTCGAAGAGATGAACGCAGCAGATTATCCATTTGATGATATGCTACATGACGATTTTACAAAATTTCCAGGTCATTGGTCAGATGGAAAGCTGTACTCAGTGATGGTTAGAGGTGGGCACTTAGGTGTGTCTTATAATAAAAATGCAATTTCTGCTGAAGAAGCACAAAGCTATTCATGTTTTTGGAAGCCAGAAATTAAAGGCAAATTAGGCCATTTTGATTGGCATCTACCAAGTCTTGGGATGATAAGCCTGTACAATGGTAACGGCTCAAGTCTGTGGGATCTTGATAATTCTGCGTGGGCAGCAGTTCAAGAAAATACATTGAGTCTTCGCCCTCAAGTTGGCGGGTATTTTGATTATGGTGGGACATTCAATGGCCTTAAAAACGGTGAAATGCTGGCAATGTGTGGTATTGGTGATTGGATAACAGGTGTTCTAGAAAAAGATGGTGCTCCAGTTGGCTCAGTAATTCCAAAAGAGGGTGGTATTCAATGGACAGAAAGCTATTCTATCGGCAAAGGGACAGAGAAGGCTGATATTGTTAAGAAGTTTATCCAATATATGCTCTCACCAACTGGACAAGTTAAGTCTGCTCAAATGTTAGCTTATCCAGGTTTTTGTATAACAAAAGCTGGGCGAGCTGCTTTAATTGAAGCTGATCCTGCAGAAGCTAAACGCTCTCATCAAATGGACGGTATGGCTAATGAGCCAATTTCACTAATAAATGATGGGCGAATTCATTATCGTGATATTCCAAAGCAGCAGTCTTTAGAGGATTGGAATGATTTCTGGTCTGAATATAAAAACTCTTAATTGATATTCATAAAGTTTAGTGAGCAAAATTAATTTTTGCTCACTTTATTTGGAGTTATTTTTTTATGCTTATTAAAAAAATACAAAAAATTAATGTTTATGCAATGACTTGGCGTTTGCCAATTATTGTTTGGCAATTATTATTTTTTGTGGGGCCAGTAATATTCATGATTGCAATGTCGTTTTTTCTGGTAAAAAATTACCGGATGACTGAGGCGTTTGAATTTGTAAACTGGTCTAAAATGTTTTCAAAAAATTATTTCTGGGATAGCTATCTTCATACAGTGACTATCGCAAGTGTTTCAACAGTATTTGCGATGATTATTGCTTTTCCAGCCTCATTTGCACTTGCGTTTAAGGCATCTGAAAAACTTCGAAGATGGGCTATTTTTCTTTTAATTATTCCATTTTTTACAAGTTACCTTGTAAGGACATTTTCATGGTTTGTTATTTTATCTGAAAACGGAGTAGTTAATGCATTACTCGGTTATATTGGATTTGGACCTTATACAATGTTAAATACAAACTTCGGTACTTTAGTAGGATATATGACACTTACTTTGCCTCTAGTTGTTATCTTACAAACGATAACAATGGCTAGTATAGATAGAACGCTAATTGAAGCAGCGAGAAACTTGGGGTGCAAACCATTAGCAACAATATGGAGAGTAATTATTCCTTTATCTAAAGCTGGACTAATTGTTGCTGCAATTTTTTGTTTTATTTTATCATTTGGTGATTTTGTTGCACCATTTTATCTTGGAGGTTCACAAGAACCTACTTTGCCTATTCTTATTTTAGACACTACAAAATCTGGTCAACAGTGGCCTCGAGCGGCTGTTGTTGCAATTGTAATGATGATTACTTTGTTTTCTGTAGCATTTATTGGTATTGCGTTGGCATACCGAAAGAAAGCAAAAAAATGAATTCAAACCGAATTTTAAACATTGCTTTGGGTGCTTATGTGGTTGCAATCTTCGTATTTGTTTTTGCGCCAATTGTATTTAGTGTGGTGTTTTCTTTTAATTCGCAACGTTTCCCAACTATTCCTCTAGGAAGCTTTTCTACTGAATGGTATGTGAAAATCTTAAATGACCCCGATATTTGGAAGGCTGCATTAAATAGTTTAATTGTGTCGTCTTCAACTGCAGTAATTGCAACAGTACTTGGTTTTTGTACTGCTTATTCTGATTTTCGATATAATTTTCGTTTCAAAGGCCCATATATTGCGCTTATTTTACTTCCACCCACTATTCCTTTGATAATTATGGCACTTGCTATGCTGGCTTGGCTCTCAAAGTTAGGAATATCGGGGCAGCTTTGGTCAGTTGTAATAGCGCATAGTGTTTTAACTGCACCATTTGCGATGGCAATCATTCGGTTACGCTTGAATCAAATGGATCCTGATCTAGAATCTGCATCTTGGAATTTGGGAGGATCTGAATGGGCAACTATGCGATATGTCATAATACCATTTTGCAAACCAGCAATCATATCTGGGCTTTGTCTAGCAGCCGCAGTTTCATTCGATGAGTTTGCTGTTTCTTGGTTTGTATCTGGCTTAAATAAAACTTTGCCAGTTGTTATTCTTGAAATTGTACAAGGGAATATTGATCCCCAAGTTAATGCAATTGGTACCTTTGTATTTTTCACCTCCATGACGCTCGTAATCCTTGCGCAAATATTCTTTGTCCAACGCCAAATAAAAAGTACAAAATCATGACAAAACCTCTCGTTATCTTAGAAAAAGTTCAAAAGCATTTTGGGGATTTTATCGCTGTAAAAGAAATAAACCTTGAAATAAATGAGGGTGAGTTTTTAGCTATAATGGGGCCTTCTGGATGTGGAAAGACTACAACACTGCGAATGCTTTCAGGTCTTGAAGAGCCTACAATTGGTGAGGTTCGAATGAATGGCCAAGTTATGAACAAGGTTAAGCCTCATGAACGTGATACGCCTTTGGTCTGGCAGTCATTGGCCTTGTTTCCCTTTCTATCTGTTATTGAAAATGTGGAATTTGGCCTTAAGATGCGTGGGGTAGATAAGTTAGAACGTAAAAAAAGAGCATTAGAGTGGTTGGAGAAATTAGATATATTAGAATTTTCAGAACGTGATATTTCTACATTATCTGGGGGGCAAAAACAGCGTGTTGCTTTAGCCAGATCATTAGTTCTGGAGCCAAAAATTCTATTATTGGACGAGCCATTATCGGCACTTGATGCCCATTTAGTAATACGGATGCAGGCTGTATTAGTTCAATTGCAACGTGAACTTGGAATAACTTTTGTCTATGTAACGCATTCGCAATCTGAAGCATTTGCTATGGCTGATAGAGTCGTGATTATGGGAAATGGTGAGATTGCACAGGTGGGAACGCCTAAAGACATTTATCGTTCACCACAAAATAAGTTTGTTGCGGAATTTGTGGGACGAAATAATATATTAACTGGAATCGTCTCTGACGTTAAAAAAACTAAAGCTAAGATTGAAACAGGTTCTGGGGTCTTTTCAGTAATATTAGAAAACAATTCACTTAAAAAAGGTGAACAAGCAAGTTTTGTTATTTCTGCTGATCTCGTTCATCTTTCGACTTCTGAGCCAAAAACTGATAATACTGTATATTGTAAATTAATATCTGAAGAATTTGTGGGTTCTATGGTTACGTTGTTTCTAGAGGATCAAAATAATCATGAGTTTAAAGTTCAAATGCAAGAGCGCGAGTTATCCAAATTTGAATTAAAGCCAGGTAGTAAGATTTGGTTGAGTTGGAGTTTGAAAAGTACTCACCTATTGGAGGTAAACTAAAGCGATGATACGCAATCCCATTCCGTGGCCAAATGGAGCAAAATGCGCAGTTGCAATCACATTTGATATGGATGCGGATAGTCTTATCCATGTTGCAAAACCAGATGACAGCATTGATAGATTGTACCCAATTTCAATGGGCCGATATGGACCACAAGTAGCTATCCCTCGTATTCTAGAAACATATAGACGGCTTGGCTTAAAGCAGTCGTTTTTTATACCAGGTTGGTGTCTAGAAACTTACCCAAATATAGTAGAATCAATTTTAAAAGATGGCCATGAAATTGGACATCATGGTTATATTCACGAGGATCCGATAAACACGCGTGGACATCAGCGAGAATGGTTTGAACGTACTTTAGAAAGTCATAAACGCATTTGTGGCATACTTCCAAGAGGATATCGTGCACCTGTTTATAACATTACTGATGAAGTTATTAATTTAATGGTTGAGCACGGAATGCGATACGATAGTTCAATGATGGCAGATGACATCCCATATCAATTAGAAACACCAAAAGGGTCATTGTATGAAATGCCTGTACATTGGGGAACAGACGATTGGCCACCTTTTGCACACTATGATGAAATTGGATATATGATGCCAGTTAAATCACCATCTGAGGGCTTATCTGGTTTTTGGGAAGAATTCGAAGCTCAATACGCTTCAGGGGGTTTTTTTATGATGATCTTACACCCATTTTTGACTGGAAGGTTAGCACGATGGAAACAAGTTGAGATATGGATTGAGAAAACTATGTCTGAGAAAAATGTATGGATTGCCACATTAGATGAGATCGCTGAGCATATGGATGATCTGATAGAAAAAAATATCTGGAAGCCCAGTATTGAAAAGTTACCATATTATAAGAATACTGTGTTTAATAAAAAAGGATAAGTTTTTATGAATGATGATGACAAAAGGTTATTACGCATTGCTTATAACGAAGCTAAGCTGGGCTTTGAAGAAGGTGGGTGTCCAATTGGTTCTGTTTTGGCACGAGGTGCAGAGATTGTTTCACAAGGGCGAAATCAAAGAGTACAAAAAGGTGACCCAATTGCACATGGAGAAATGGATGCTTTACGTAAAGCAGGGCGGCAAAAAACTTATCGAGATACAACCCTCTATACTTCATTAAGTCCTTGCATGATGTGTACTGGCACTATTTTACAGTTTGGCATTCCAAGAGTTGTCATCGGAGAAAATAAAAATTTTGGAGGTAATGAAGAGTTTTTACGCTCAAAAGGAGTTGAGGTTCTTATAGCCAACGATGAGGATTGCATTGAATTAATGACCAGGTTCATAAATGAAAAACCAGAACTTTGGGCTGAGGATATTGCTGAATAACATCTGCATAGTTCTATTATTAAAATAATTTTTAGCCCATCTTTATCTTTTGTTTATAGCTTCTATTAATAGATTTGATACGGCTTCTGTTGATTGTGGATTTTGCCCGGTAACTAAACGCCCATCACGAACAGCATGGCTTGTAAAATTTTTACTACATTCAAACTTAGCACCTAATTCACGTAATCTACTTTCAAGTAAAAAAGGCTCTATTCCTGTAAGTCCTATTTGAGCGGTTTCTGCATCTGTAAAGCTGTTTACTCTTAGGTCTTTAACAAGAGGCTCTCCATCAGTCCGTTTGGCTTGTAATAATCCAGATGGGCCATGGCAAACCGCACCAACAACTGCACCTGATGCCCATGCATCACTAATGATTTTACCAATATCTTTTGTATCAAAATCCCACATAGTGCCGTGGCCGCCTGGTAAAAATATACACTCATATGTCTCACCATTTAATTCTTTCAAGACATATGAATTATTGAGTTTTGCCATTGCTTTATCATTACGCATAAAGCGTGCAACCATTGGAGGGCGATCATTTAGCTCAACTAAAGTTTTTGGATCAGGTGGTGCAATTCCGCCTTTAACTGATGCTATATCTACATCAAATCCAGCATCAATTAATCTCCAATATGGTGTTGCCATCTCATCATAATAAAATCCTGTTTTCCGACCTGTTGTGCCAAGGTCAGTATGAGAAGTTAAAATTATGAGTGCTTTTTTTGTAGTTTGAGCCACGTGCTTCACCTCTTAGTATTTTAGATTTTCTAAATATTTATTTTTAAATATAGTTTTATAATTTTTGTTTGTAATACAAGCTTTATTTATAATAAGAAGTTTGTCGCCCTTAGGATAATTGTTGGCGAATTTGTAGAAGAATTAAAATCACATTTGAATTACATTTATAATGATAAAAAATGCACTCTTGCTGCCTATATGGGATATTCTAGAATTGAAAAAATTAAAGCCAATTGAGGTGCTAATGGCCTTAACAGTCCCTCTGGTTTGGGGAATGGGATTAGTTTTTGCCAAAAGTGCAATAGATCATTTCCCTCCAATACTATTAATGGCATTGCGATTTACATTAACTGCATCTGTCTTAGTTTGGTTCGTCCCCATTCCAAAAAAACATTTAAAAAGTTTATTTGGAATTGCAATCATTGCTGCTGCTATTCAGTACAGTCTAACGTTTACTGGTTTAAAGGGTTTAGATGCTGGGATAGCGGCTTTGATTGTTCAATTGGAAGTCCCATTTCTTGTAATATTAGGCATTATATTTTTAAAAGAAAAAGCCGAAAAGAAAACATTTATTGGTATTGCTATGGCATTTACAGGAGTAGCTATAATGACCCAACAAAACGATATAAGAGTAAATATAAATTCAGTATTCCTTGTTGTTTTAGGAGGCTTAGCATGGGCAGTAGGTCAGGTACTTATTCGAAAACTAATTGATATTAGGGTCATGCAAATAACTGCTTGGGTTGCTGTATTTGCTGTTCCACAACTTTTTTTTATGTCTGCAATATTCGAAACTGGACAAATAGAGGCGCTTCAAAATGCTTCTTCAATAGTTTGGTGGGCAGTTGTTTATTTAGGTTTAGTTATGACCGCATTTGGGTATTTGCTTTGGAACAATTTAATTCGAAATCATAATGTAGGAAAAGTTGCGCCATTTTTATTATTACTCCCAATATTTTCATTAATTGGAGGTGTTGTATTTCTTGGAGAGACACCAACATTATTGATGCTCATCGGGGGAGTAATTATATTATTGGGTGTTGGATTAATCACTATTCCACAGTCTACGATAAATTATTTATTAAAGCGCGTTGTGTAGATTTCGCCAGAAAATCTAATTTTTTACTTTATCAAGATGCTTCACAAATGTGAAAATGCATGTAGTATCTTTACACATTCTTGAACTCATAAAGAAGATTATGATGATGTTGTTTGATAAGTTTAATGAAACATTTGATAGGGGCGACATTGTTGGAGCTGCTGAGTGTTTTCATGAGGATATGCAGATGACTATGCATTCGAATGGATCTTCAATAAGTAAACAAGAGTGGCTTGATAGATTTGGCCCAATGCTGGATAAATTAAAGCGTGAAAAAGTTAGATGTCTCTATGAGAATGAAGATCTACTTGTTACTCATTCTTTTATAACATTTCCTAATGGGTCGTGTGAGGCAGTGATCTGGGTTGGGCTCAAGAGGGATGGATTGATTGCAAGTGTTGAAACAGGATCAACTCTAATTCCAAATTGAAGGATAATTTTATTAGCAACTAAAAGGAGAAAAAAATGATTGAGAGTTTTGGTGGAATTTTAAATTTTGTGGTTTTCATAGCACTCACTTTAGGGTGGGCAATGTATGCTTTTCAAATGTCTTTAGGAATTGATGCTTTTTATGGAAAATTCAATATAAGTAGAACAGCAACTATTATTGGTGGCTTTGTAGGTTCTTTCGCCGCTGCAGCAGTAATAATGCATTTAATCTTACTATTTAATGGCTTGGAAGGTGCTTGGTATTTATTTGCATACTTTATTGTCCAAGCGGCTATAGCATCGTTTCTAAGCTGGAGAACTGTTTCAGCAAAAGTTGCAGCTGATGAGGGTGTTATTTATACAGCAGAGCCAATAGTGGCACCGTTGGTTTTTGGTGCTGGATACTGTTTCCTGTTATATAGAATGCAGGATATTCTTTATTTGTCATAAAGAGATATTTTTGAAATTTTTATGTTCCAATTTCGATTAATTGGAACATATTTTTTTACTTTTTTTATGATGTTATTTAAGCATTAATTTCTTTGCTTCCTCAATATAACCCATTCTATGTAGTTCTGAAGCTGCACGTACTTTACTTAATGAGTAGAAAAATGAGTGAAAACCACTGAATACGCCTGTTAGGGGTGCGAAAGTAAAATTCATAATTGCTGTTGTCATGTTATTCATCCTTTTTTTCTTCATCTAAAATGAATGCTCAAATAGCACAACAAACACATTTGCAATTCCGCTATGCATAATTTGCAATAATGACAATAAACAAGCAAAAATGATTTTGTAATAGCGCCGATCATACAATAATTGGTTCTTTGTTTGCGGTATCTAAAAATTCATAGTGGCCAAATTAGTGGAATAAAAAAACTTACAATGGGCGCTAAAGAGAGATTAAGAGGAATTCCAAATCTTAAAAAATCAATAAATTTATAACCACCTGGTCCATATATCAATGTATTTGTTTGATAACCTATGGGGGTTGAAAAACTTGCGCTTGCAGCAATCATTATGGCAACAACAAGAGGCCTAGGATCTAATCCTAATGATGTGGCTAATCCTATGGCAATTGGTGTCATTAATACTGCTACAGCATTATTACTTACTAACTCCGTTAAAACTGAAGACATGAGATATATTGTGAGTATGATAAAAAATGGGGGTAAAGAGTTTATAATTGGCGATATTGCATTAGCAATAAGATTGACTGCACCAGATGACTGCAAGGCCGCTCCGACACATAGCATGGCGAAAATTAATGAAAGTAATCTACCATCTATAAAAGAGAATGCTTCATCAGCATCAATACATTTTGTCATTAGAACAACTGTCATTCCAATAATTGCTAAAAGTAAAATTGGCGCAATATTTAAAGCTGCTAAAATTACAACAGCAAATAAAGTGGTGATAGAAATCCATGCACGATTTCGCCTAAATGCGCGTTCTGATGGTTTTGAAACATCACCAAGATTCATTTCTTCCCCTAAGCGTGCAATATCTTCTGAAGCACCCTCCAAAAGCAGGGTATCTCCGACACGAACTGTAAGTGTATCGATTTGTTGTTCAATATTAGCATCGCGCCGATGCACGGCTAAGGTATAAACTGCATAATTGCGTCTCAAATGAAGGGATTTAAAAGTTTGCCCAACCATTTTGCAATTTGGAGTAATCAGAACTTCAACTGTTATGGTTTCTGTTGATGATACTTGATCAATATTACGCAAATCCGAAGTAGCTTGAAGTGATAAAAGTTCTGCCATGGCGGTGCGCAATACTATACGATCTCCTTTTTTACATGTTAATGTATCTAAACTATCTCGTAATGACGTATTTTTTCGAATTAGATCTATTAACCTAACACCATCTCGTTTGAATAATTGTATCTCTGTAATTTTTGACCCAATCAAGTTGCTTTCTGGAGGAATCGTTACCTCAGTAAAAAATCGCATTTTGGACTTGTCAGTTAGTAAATTTGCCATGCTTAAACGATCAGGTAGAAGTTTTGGGCCAGCAAAATAAAGATATAAAAATGTCCAAGACACAACAATAATTCCGATTGGAAATATTTCAAAAATACCAAACGGTTCTAAACCTGATGCGCGAGCTACTCCATCAACTAAAAGATTTGTTGATGTGCCTAAAAGTGTCAGTGTTCCACCAACAATTGCTGCATAGCTAAGTGGTATAAGGAGTTTAGAAGCTGATGTACCTAAACTTCGGGACAATTGAATAAACACAGGTATCATAACAACAACAAGAGGAGTGTTGTTCATGATTGAACTCGCAAGGGCTACAAATATCAGGGCACCAGAAATTGCTCGTGCTGGGTTTTGCAATGCTTGTCTCTCAACTAATTGTGTGAATGAGTTTAAAGCGCCAGTTCGGACAAGAGCTCCTACTATTATAAACATTGCAGCAATTGTCCAAGGAGCTGGGTTTGAGAAAACAATAATGGCGGATTCATAAGGCAAAATGCCTGAAATTAAGAGAGCTGATACACCAATTAATGCAACTATTTCAGTAGTGTATATTTCCTTCAGGAACATTATGAACATAATTACAATCAAACCAATTGTAAGCCATGCACTATTTATTTGAAAAAAATAAATTAAGTCATTCATTATATTTATAATGCTGCTAATTCCTGGAAAATTAAATCAACTTTATTTAATGGTACTTTATATAAGTGGATTTTACGTAATCCATTCTGGAATTCTTTAATTAAATTTTTATCTTTACCCATATAAGCTTTTATAGGCCTTACATATTCAGGACTTGGTTTGTGATAAGTATTACTCCAATGTGCCAAATCAAATATAATAGGGACAAATTCAATGGCCGCTTCTGTAAGTGAATAGATTTTTTTTTGTGAATGTAATTTATCATCGCTGACTGTTAGCATTCCAATGTCTAACAGGCGTTTGAGACGTTTAGCTAAAGTGGCCGAAGATATACCTTCTAAACTTTTATTATAGAGCTGACTGTATGTCTGGCGATTAAGCACAGCAATATCACGCAGAATAATAATTGACCACTTATCACCAATTAATTCTGCAGCGAGCCCAATTGGACATCCATGATTTCCATTCATATCAAACATGCAAAACCTCTTTATAAATAAAACTGGTATTAATTTGAAAGTATACTTTCAAAATTTTTTAGCAATACTATTTTTTATATTTTGATAATTTAGAAATAACTTTAGAGTAAGGAGACTCATTATGATACTTAAATTAACTC
>Ga0206129_10005138_pt1 | contig 13999 bp, 21 predicted proteins | sample Helgoland_Spring_8_FD_148616 | JGI IMG/M metagenome (GOLD analysis project Ga0206129, IMG submission 148616) | Pelagic subsurface seawater microbial communities from Kabeltonne, Helgoland, North Sea - Helgoland_Spring_Bloom_20160502_2 | ecosystem: Environmental > Aquatic > Marine > Epipelagic ...
GTTTGTATAAACGAGCCGCTTCCGGATCTAATTCGACTGCCGTAACTTCTACGTTTGCAACTTCGTCCCACTTGTACCGGTTGCCACCTAGACAAGCATATAAGTTTAGTATTTTCATTTTGTTTTTTTAGTGTTAACAGTTTCTACGCCCTCGCGTAACATATAAAGTAAGTCAGTTATTGCGTCGTTTAGTTGTTCAATTACTTGCTTATTGTCTTTTAACCAAGTTTTATTCAATTCCTTTTCATAGCTGTTAAAAGTATTTTGAAGCCTGTTAAACTTCTTTTTAACTATTCCCGAGTGTAAACCCTTTAAATTGTATAATTGTTCTGTAAGGCTCTTAAAAGTAGCTAATAAAAGCAAAAGGTTAATTTGTTGCTCTTGTTCTAATTTCATTATCATTTTTTTTAGTATTTACAACAAATTTGACGCCGTCAATTTCTAAACCCTCAAGCACTCCTTTTTTAAGCCAATTGTAAACCGCAGCAGTTGAAACTTTGTATTTGTGTGAATAGTTTTTTACAGTCGATAAGTCTTTAATATCTTTCGCCATTGCATTTTAGTTTATATACAACAATAGTGGTTTTAGCCCCTTGCCGCGTTCTTACTTTTTTACGTTCAGACTCTATTAAATAGCCCTCATTTCTTAATTGGAATATATAAGATGCTAGCCTTGTTATTCCATATTTTACTATTGAAGTCATTGAGTCAATAGAACCTTTCATTTCTAGGTGTGTTAATATAATTTGTTTTTGTTTCATAACTTAAATTTAAAAAGGTAAGTCTGTTGTTTCTTTTTTTGTTTTATCGTTAATAGATCCGCCAAGCTGTACCCACTTTACAAATAAATTAGCTTTCTCAATCATTTCGTTAACGTTTTTTAATTTACCGTTAACATACAACTCCGACGCAACTTTTAAGCAAGACTGTCGTATAATTAAAGTTTCGCGGTTTGCATTTGCTGGGCTTGTTTCAAGTGTACCTTTATATGCGCCCGGCATTGGTTTAAATATTGGCTTAACCTTTTTAAATTTGTCGCCTGTAAAAATATATTCAGTTTCTACGCCCTCAATAAATTTAGTTTGCTGTTGTGTTTTTGCGCTATATTCTCCAACGTCGCCGTTTTCAAATTCAACTTCAAATTTATACATTGTACCATAATGGCCGTCCCAAGTTCCGGTTGGTTGTACGCTTTTCACTTTGCTTTGCTTTTCCATTTTTTTAGTTTTTAGGTTTAATTTTCCAGCTTTCGCCCATTACTAGAACAAAATTATTTTCTTTAACTGTTCCGCTTTTTATTAATTTTTTAGCCTTTTCAATCTTTTCTTTACTCTTAATTAATCTATATTTTTTTTGATAATCAAGACGTTGTTGGCGTTCTTTATAAGGCATTTTTTAAAGGTTTGTTTTGCTTGTTTGGTTTGCCTTTAGCGTACCATTCAAACAAAGGTTTGTTAATTGCTTGCTCTATTTCTTTTTCTCTTAGTTCATTAATTAAATTAATAAACAATGTTTTAAATTTACTCATTGTATAAGGTTTTTACAATTTTAATAATTTCTTCATTTAATTTTAAACAACGTTGTAAGTTGTTAAGCTGGCCGTTGTCCGGTTGTGAACGCAAGGCTATTGCGTTAATAGTAATTAGTTCAATTATTTCTAATTTTTGACTTTGTAACTTTTTTAAGACTTCGTTTTGCATAATCTGTTTTTTTAGTTGTTATAGGTTAAAGGCGCTTTCGCGCCTTGTTATTATATTCTGTTTATAAAATTTTTAGCTTTTCTTAAAGTTGAAAAATAACCCTCACAACCGAATTTAGTTAATACTAAGTAAGTTTTTGAACCGTTGAAATCGATTGTGTAAGTGAAGCCGTTTTTTTCTGTTGTGTAAATTATGTTCATAATCTTGTTTTTTTAGTTGTTGTTATTCGTTTACAGTGGTAAATATACAACAATAAACTAAACGTGCAAATTTTTTATTAATTTATTTCATTTTTTTTAGCTTTGTTTAATTTTTTCGTTGTCTAATATATATAAATTAAAACCCTCCGGGGCTAGTTCAAGAAGTTCTTGCATTGTTTGCCGGCTGCTAGTGATGTCAAATTCTCCGTCTTTATTTATATCGTAAAAGTCAGCGCCAACGGCAATACAGCCCTTTAATTGTGTGTAATAGTTTGCCGGGTGTATTAGTATATAATCGCGTTGAAATACATTTTCTAAAATATAATGGTTGCCGTATTTTTTTGAGTGCCTAGGTTTTACCGTGTAACGTTTAGACGGTATGCGGCTAATATTACGCTCGTTGTTTTTGTTCGGAAGTTCTAACGTACAACATTGATAAATTAAGTCAAAACCAAAAAACAAAAATAGGCTTCCTAAAGTTTGATTTTCGTTTTCTTCGTTTCTTATTAGTACCGCTTTATACATTTTTATTTTTTTTATACGTTAAATAAAATTTATATAAAGTATAAGAAATACCAATAATTAAACCCGTAACCCTTAAAATTGGCTCTAGTTCCGTAAGGCTTAAACCAATAGCGGCCGAGTTTACAATTATGCTTTCTGTTGTGTCTTTGTCCATTATGCTTTAATTAATCTAATTCGTCCGCCGTATACTTGCGTTGTGGCTCTGTCTGTTTGTACTAATAAACTGACGTACTCGCCTACTACGGTTGTGTATGGTGTTGCTAGTCCATTTATTGTATTTGTTGTACCGGTGTCAACAACTGCGGTTGCTGTTCCGTCAAAGGGGCTAATTCTAAACAATAAAGGTCGTGCCGAATTTGTATAAACTTCATATGCTACAACTCTATAACCAATAGGCAAGTAAGTAGATGCAATACGCATAGGCGCCCGGCTGTCAAAACCATTCATTACTGTATCTGAACCGTCCCTAGAATATATAAAATATCGGCTTGTATCTCCTAGGTCAAAATCTTGAGCCGTTAAGAAAAACCAAAGTTCGTCGGTGTTGGGGTCAAAATAACTTCTATGCCCTATGTTAGTACCAAAAAAATGACTGTTTGTATTTGTAACAAATAAATTATTTGAAGTTGGAAAGTATCGAAACGCCGTTTCTCCGCCAAAATTACCGCCGTCGTTAAATTGTACGCTGTTTGTTGGGCTTGCTGGTGTACCGCCACCGCTTGCGTTAATTGTAACGTTACCCGTACCACTTGCCGGGCTTATTGTAACATTTGTGCCGGGTATTATTTGCGTAACACCGCCACCGCTTCCGGTTATTCTATTTGATAAATCCCAAGTTTGAACAAGGCACAAAGAACCTTTTAAATAAGGCGCTAGGGTTGTAAAATTAGCGTCTATTTGCGTGCTTCCCTCTAAACTTTCGGCCGTTGCTGTAATTTCTAAAGCGTTATTACCAAACTTATCGCAAATTATTAATTTTTGACCGTTGTAAACTTTTCCACGTGTATAGGCAACGTCAAATTTTGTGTGCGAAGTTCCAGCAAGTAAATCCTCGTCAACTACGCCAATAATTTTATCATTGTACACGGTTTTTGTAATAGCCCCCTCGGGTGTGTAAAAATTAGCAGTATTAAAACCGGGGTTTCCTATTTGCGAAAAAGCTGGCGTTCCTGTGCTGCCCGGATCAGTTTCGCCGGGGAAATCGGGATAATATAAATCGGTTGTGTCTTCGTAAAGTGTAGCGTTGCTTATATTTAATTTATACCAACTGCCCGAAGTTTCATCTGTTGCGGCTGTATATGTACCCTCTATAAATATAAAACGTTCTATAAAACCGCCTAAAGTAGAACGGTATTTTAAAGGTCGCGTTGGCAAAAATTTGCCAAATAATATAGTACCGTTTAATATTGTTGTAGGTTCGTCGCTAGTCCTCATATATTCATTAAGAACTAATTGAGTCAAGTTTTTGTAAGTTGTACCCGCGCCAATATCAAAACCGCCGGTATCTATATAAGTGCCGCCGCTTGTTTTAAGTCTAACGGTGTGTTGTGTGCTGTCTTCTTCGTATAAATTACCTAGTGCAAAATTTCCTAGGTCTTTGTCTGTGTTTTCGTTGTCGGGCGTTTGTCCGGAAATATATAAACTCCCGTTTGTATTTTCTGCATCGTTTCCAATTGTACCCTCGGTTAAACTAGAAATTATAGGCGTTTGTTTTATTTCTATTGTTCGTGTGGTTGGTTGCTGTGTATAATTTAAACCACTAGAAACCGGCATATTGAACGTATTTAAGTTTTGTATAAGCGTTACAATTGGCGTGCTTGTTCCCGGATAGTTTACCGTACTACTCGGAAGTTGCCAAAAATATATTTTACCGGCAAGTTTAAATTGAACTTCGCCGAAAACGTCCAATGCTGGCAAAGGTAAATTTATAGTGATTGCATTTGTAACGGCCGTATCAGAACCCGTAGGCGTGTTAGAAGTATAATTTGTTATTATACCCTCTGTTTGTGTTAAAAATTGGTATTGTTCTGTATCAGTAATACCAAACCCGGAAGCAAGGAAAAACTCTGAATTGGGGTTTGTGTTCCATTCCCAACCAATTGAAGATGTGCCACCCCAAGCGCCGTTTGAACTTAGATACTTATTACCTACTTTTAATGTGCAAGCAATTACGCCCGTTTGAAAACTATTTTGTTGCGCGTTTGGTGTAACTGTGTCCGGCCAAATTTCGGTAAGCCTAACAGACAAATTTAAGTTTAAGTTTGTTAAGCCTTGGTTTACGAACCCAATTGTCGTAAGTGCGTTATAGTCGTTGTCCGGATCAAATATTGCCGTTACGCTTCCTTTTTTATAAGTACCTCGAACGGTGTTTAATTCCGGTATTGAAGAATAAGAACCGCCACTTTTTAAATGTGCGTAAACATTAGACAAACTAAAATCGTTTTCTATTGTATAAGGTAAAAAAGTTGTTCCGCTATCTAAACGCACCTCTGTTGCTGTTGTGTCGGGTGTATTACTTTGCCAATAATACGGGGCATCGTTTACAAGTGCGTTGTCGTGTATTATATTATAAAAATTATCTGAATAAATTAAACTAAGTCCAAAACTTTTTAAAACGCCGTTAAACTCGACTAAATAATTTTTTACTGTGTTTGGTTGGTTTCCTTGGTTGCTTACAAAAGCATTTCTATTATATGTAATTAAACGCATTGCGTTTGTACTCGTTGGCGTATAAACTAAATTTTGCGGCCAAAAATTAAAAATCGTTTTTATACTAAATTGAGCAATTGGCAAGCTTGTAATATCAAATAAATCGTAAAATATTTTTAAAGGGTTATATAAATCTTTGTAATCAAAAGCGCCGTCAGTTTGTAGCGTGTTGTTGTATTTGCTTTGTAATCTATTAAGGCTATCTGTACAAGTAACTTGCGTTATAAAAGGATAAAAATTATTACTTTTTTTATTATATGCTGGTTTTATCCAGCCGGTATAATATACAGTGGCGGAATTTATTAAAGTTACAACAATATAAAATTCGCCCTCTGTATAGCTTAATATTTCGTTTATTGCGTCGCGGTCTGTTTCGTTTTCTATTATAAAGCCAAAGGTTAATTTTGACGTTTTAATTTGACTTAGTTTTTCGTCTTTTCCTTTATTCCATTTAACTTTAAACCCGTCCGCGCGAAGTTTAAATTCTGTTTCGTTTCCGGCTGTTAACGTTTTAGCTTTTATCTCTATTTTATAACCGGTGTTTGTTAACTTAGAATAAAACGTACTTGTATAATATAAACTACTCATTTTATAAGTTTTTTTATTTTGTAATAGCCCCTAACATAGTCGTCCCCATTTCTAAACCGTAACTAGCGCCGTTCGTATCCGCCGCAAGTTGGTTGTCTATTGCAAGTATCATGTCGGCACCGCTAACGGTAAATTGACCGTGTAAACGACCTCCACCGCCCAGCGCGTGGTTCGGTACAATATTGCCCCCTGTATTACTCATAAATAATTCGGGGCCGTTTTCACCTACCATGTAAGGCGTACCACCGGCAACCGGGCCGCCGCTCGCTCTACCTTGTAAACTTCCCGAAAGTATATCTGTAAAGCCCATACCGCCGGAAGCAAACCCCGAAGCCGCACCTAGTCCCGGTATCATTGCAAAGAGTGCCGCAAGTATAGCCGCCTGTACTATTAAAGCAATTATTTGTTTTAGCATATCAGCAAATATTTGCTTAAAGGCTTGACCGAACTTTTCACCGCTTGCAATAGCTTGCCCCATACCGGCAGCAAAATCTTGAGTCATTGAAACGCCAAACTCTTTAGAACTAGCAATTAAGCCGTCAAACTTCCCTTTAACAACTGTTAACGCACCGGTTAAGGTACCGCCGCCCTCTTCGCCGCCGCTTTCTTCTCCGCCACCGCCTCCGGACTCGCCGCCACTTTCTCCGCTTGACTCCGAACCGCCACCGCCACCGAAACCAATAACCGCACCTATTCCACTCAAGGCCGTTTTTGCTTTGTCGGCTGCGTTACTTACCGCGTCGCCAAAAGTTCCAAACTCGTTTTTAAATTGTACAGTTTCGTCTTTTAAATCTTTTAAGCCTATTATTGCCGTATCAAAAGGATTGGCAACGGTTTCCATTCCTAAAAAATCTAAAACTTTGTTATATCCGTCAAATAAGAAACCGGCAAACTCATTAAATTTTATTTGCATATCGATTAACATATTTTTCCACCAAGCTACGGAAGTGAAACGCTCTTTCAATGCTTCCCAATTATCGATAACATAAACAAACGCCGCGGCTAAAGTTGCGATAGCTATAACAGCCAAACCAATAGGGGAAGCAATTGCGCCAAATATTGCAATAAGCGGGCCGAGTGTAGCGGCTAACGTTCCAAGTGTAATAATTGCAATTTTAATTCCCCCGTCTAAATTAGTCCACGCAGTAACTAAACCTATAACAAAGTTTGCTAATTTTTCTATAACCGGAAGTATTAATTCTCCAAACGAAATAGCTAGCCCCTCGGTTGCGCTTTTTAGCCTTGTCATTGTACCGGCTAAACCTTTCATTTGTTGGTCTGCGACTTTCTTAGCTGTCCCGCCGCTATTTTCTAACGTACCGGTTAAGTCAGACAAACCGCTTGAGCCCTCTTTCATTAAAGCCAATAAGCCCGGCCCGGCTATTTTTCCAAACTTGCCCATAATTTCGGAAGTTGACAAACCTTTACTTTCTAACTGTGCAAGTTGGTCGCTCAAAGGTATCATATTCCCGGCGGCGTCGTATATTGACAAACCTAAACTTTCGCTTTGTTCGTCTAATTGTACTAATATATTTTTTAAAGATGTCCCAGCTGCGCCCCCTTGTATACCGGCGTTAGATAGCAAGCCAATTGCCGCGGTTGTTTCTTCTATTGAAACCCCGAACCCGGAAGCCACCGGCGCCGCGTTTGCCATTGCTTCGCCGAGCTGGTTAAGGTCTGTGTTGCTATTTGTAAACCCAGCCGCGAGTACGTCAACAAATTGCCCTAAGTCTTTTGCTTCTGCACCGAAACCGCTCATCACATTCGAAGCAATATCTGCCGCCGTTGCTAGTTCTAAATTACCGGCCGCCGCAAGGTTTAAAGTTGCCGGCATCGCGTCCATTATTTCTTTAGCGTCAAGCCCGGCCATACCTAGGAAACTCATTGCGTCAGCGGCTTGACTTGCCGAAAATTGCGTTGTACGTCCTAACTCTTTGGCTTGGGTGTCCATTGCTTTAAAGTCCGCCGTCGTTCCTTTTGTAACGGCTTTAACTTTATTCATTGACTTTTCGAAATTAGCCGCAGCCATAACCGCACCCGTACCAATAGCCAACAAAGGCGCGCTAAGTCCAACGGTCAAAGACTTGCCGACGCTTCTAAGTTTTGCGCCTGTTTGGTTGAAAGTCTTAGCCGCTAACTTCATTTTCGAAGTGAAGTCTGTAATGTCTGCGCCTAGTTTTACGTTTACGTTTTTCTTGCTCATTTCTTAAAGTGTTTAGCTCGTTCGCTTAAATACTGTAAACGCTCGGCGCTCATTTTCTCGGTCTTTGTTTTTTTCTTTTCCCACTCGAACGGCCAAAGTTTTTCGGGCTTAATACCTTTGCCGTTTTTAGTGCTTGGCATTAACAAGGTACTTGCCAAAAGTCTGAACCTATACCACTCGTTACGGTCGCGCTGTTCTTCTAAGTTTTCAAAACCTCGAAGCGTGTTTTCAAATTCTCGCGGCGTTAATTCGTCGAGCTGGTTAGGTGTAAGGTTAAGCCAGCCAAACGCGATAGTTTCTAAGTCGTCAAAAGTAGAAGCGTCTTTTCGCGGCTTGCTTACCTTACTATTTTCTAAACCTTTTTTTTTGTGCCTTTACTTGCACCGGCTAACGACTCAGTAAATACCGCAAGTACTTTGTCCATTGCTTTGCCGTCTTCGTCTAGTAAGTCGGCCACGTCGTCAATAGTTAAATCGAAATTTGTCTTCGTTACCCTTGCACCGTCTTTTAAGCCAGCCCAAACAAGCGCAAGCGCTTGCGTTATGTTCATACTTTCGCCTAGTGTACCAAGTTGCCCAAGTGTTACGCCGGTCGCGTCTGTAAAAGCCCGTAAGGCTGCAAAGCCATATTTAACGGGATAGTCTTTTTTGTTTATAATAACTAATTTTGCTTTCATCTATATAAAGTCAGTTTGTGCAAGTACGCCCGTCCCAGCTAACGAAATTGAAAAGCTGCTTTGGTCTTCTGTCCCGCCGGTTAAACTTAAAGAACTAACAAAAGCCGAACCGCTATAATAAACGTTACTATCAGCGGACGAACCGCCGTTAATTGTAAATTCTAACGTTACCGCTGTGCGTCCTAGTGTCGCGTCGCCTATGTGGTTCCAAAAGTCTTGAAAAGTTTTTGTAGAGGCTTCCGTTTCATTTCTGTATAGTGCATCGCAAGAAACCGACCAACTACGTAAGCCGCCAATTATAGCTTTCCAACCGCCCGACTCTTTATTTGTTTGGTCGATTTCTTCCATTGAAATATCAAGCGAGCAAGTTGTTGCGCTTCCAACAATTACCTCATTTACTCCGGGTGTCCCTACTTTTAAAATTAAGTCTGTACCGTTTAATAATCCTGTTGCCATTTTATTTTTGTGTTTAGGTTAATTAATATAAAAAATTATTTTAAAACTCGAGCTTGAAAACTCAAAGTATTTAAGTAATATTTGCGTTCCTTATTATAGTCTTCGCTTGAACTTTGTAAACTTATTCCGTCAATTTTTAAACTGTTGTAAGTTCCATTTGCCGCGGTGTCGAGTGCGTCGCTTACCGCTTGCGCTAAACCTACGTTTTGAAAATAAATACGATTAACGCAATAAATAGAAAAGTCAACGACGTACAAAGGTGCGCTATTTAGTGTTCTGTTTCTTTTTGTATATACCGGGTTAACGCTATCTATTTCATATATAACGCACACGTCCGGGTTAGTTTGTTTTAACAACGGCGCGGGTTGTATTTTATTAACGTCCATACCGTTAATTTGTAATAAAGCATAATTATTTTTGAGTATATCAAAAATTGCTTTTCCCATAGATAAACCAACACTCAAAGCCATTATTTTAATTTATTAAGTTTCTTATTTAACATTTTAATTAAATGCTGGTTTACTTCATTTAAAGCTTTAGTTTTGTTTTTTTCAAAAGCCCTTTTAATATTGTGTTGCTCGTCAAAACTAACGTCGTAATTTTGTTTCCCTACTTCAACTAAATGCGCGTGGTATCCGTTAAAGTTTCCATAGTAACGCGGCCCGACTAAAATAAACGGCCGACCTTTACGGCTTTTAATTTTTTTAATTACGCCTATTGACTTGCCTAGGTTTCCGGTTACGTTATTTATATTTTTACGTATGTCGTTAATTAAAGGCTTCGCCACTTTTTTAAGCGCTCGTTTTATTTCGCTGTCTTTTATTGCGTCCTTACCTAAACCCCTTAATATAGTGTCTAGTTCTTTGTCGCCTGTTATGGAAAATTTAGGTATCAATTTAACGCCGTATGTGCTTTTATTAATATTGTTTGTTGGTTGCCTTGCCCTAGCATATTTATAGAACTTATATAATAAGTTTCTGTTTTATAAGTAATAGTATTGTTTTTTGCTAGTTGTGAAATAAAAATTTCATATCTATATGTAAACTCAACATTTTTTATAAGGTTGCTAACTTCGTCGTTTATTTCGTCCTTTCCTGTAAGCCATTTAACTGAAGCAAATCTAACAAACGGCGTACTTGCTGTTTCTACAATTTCGCCGTAATCGGTTTGTTGCGATGTTGACTTAATATTTATTTCTGTTTTATGTCGAAATTGTCCCGGCTGCATTTACCAAATGTAATTTTTATAATTATTTATAATTGACCTATAACCAAAAGGTAATTCATCAACTTTTAAAAACGTTACAGGGCTGCGGTTGTCGTAATAGTGTTGTATAAGCATATACATAGCCATTTTTAAAGGAAGTATATTTTCTTCGTCGTATGGTTCAACTTCGTAAACTATATGTATTGCATTAATTCTATCGTATAAATTTGGCGCATTAACTATTTGTATTCTATTTAAACCGTTATGTTCAGCAATAAAATAGTCTGTGTCTTGCGTTAAATATGCAAAAGTATTTGTACTATCGTAATATTTTAAAGTAAAATTTTGCCCAAGTTTACCCGGGTATTTTAAATATATTATACTGTCTTGCGGCCACTTGTCGCGAAATTCTGTAATATCAGTTTCAACACATACTTGGTTAGTATCGTTTAAAACTTGAACTTTTGCAATTTTAATTAGTTCAGTAATATAACTGTCATCGTCTGTAAAATCAACACGCAAATAATTTTTAGCTTCGTCTAAACTAATAAGCTGGTTTGTAGTTGCGTCAACTTGTGCTTGTGCGGCCATACTTTAAAATTTAAAAAAAAGGGCAAGCGGTTAAACTCGCCCTTTTATAAATTGATTTATTACGCTATTTCGGCTTTAACTAATGAAGTTGTGCCTGTCGTTACGTGCGCAGCTTTACCGTCGTTTAATGAAACAACTATAAGCCTTGAAATACCTTTGTGTGCGTCTGTGTATCTGTCTGAAACAATATCTAAACCGCCAAACGTTGCAAGGTGTACGTCGCTCATATCTCCGAACATCGCCGCTTGTGTTTGTGCTGTCCCAACGTTAGAACTAACATAGTAGTTATAACCGTTAATTTGTTTGTTAGCCCAATCAATAAAAGCGCCGTTTGTATAATCAAGTCCAGCTTCGGCCTTTAATTTTGCAAGTACGCCCGGGTTGAATAAATAAGAAAAACGACCGCTTGCCGGGTTGTAGTTTCTTGAAAGTATCATTGACTCCATATTTATAAGGTCTGCCGTATCAACGTTAGTAGCTACCGCCGGTGAAACTGCGTCCGCCGTTAAATAAATTGACTCCGGGGCGTTTGAAATGTCAGCATTACCCAAAAGCGCCTTTTCCCAAGTTGCCGAAATTGAACGCGCCATATTTCTCTGAAGTGCCGCTTCTGCGCTTGCGTTTTGCGTCATCATTTCCGCACTCATTGAAACAACTGAAATAAGTTTTTTAGGGCTTAGAGTAATGTTTGTTAAAGCACCGTCAGCCGCTTGACCGGTGTTGTCTTCGGCTAAATAACCGCTGTCAATATCCGCTACAATTGGAAATTTACGGTCTGCGCTAATTCCGGAATAAAAATTTGCGCCGGCCTGTACTAAAATACTGTTTGCTTGTAATTGGTCGATAAACGAACCTACGTCAGTCGGTCGAACTTCAGACGCCGCCGCTGGTAAATCTGCTCTTGACTCTAATACAATAGACGGAATACCTACGCCACGGAATAAACGGCTTTTGTTTTCGTTTCTTGCTTCTTGGTGTAGTTCTCTAACAAGACCGTCCATTTGCCCGTTGTATGCAGCAGTTGCCGCCGCCGTAAAGCTAAAACGTTTTAAATCTTTGTCAGTTTTACCAACGTTTTGAGTTTCAAACGTTACCGGTACAACAGGCGTCTTAGAAAGTTGCATCGATCTCTCAAGTCTTGAAACTCTTTGAGTCATATCGTCCGCAGTTTTTTCGTTTTCGTCAAACGTTGCTTGCTCGTCAAGGTTCAAATTTCTGTCTTCGCTTTCAGCGTTTTCAATTAAATTTTGCATAACAGACAAAGCCGCTTGACGCTCGTCTTTTAATTGCTTTAAAGTCTTTTTCATTTTAGAAAAGTTTTAAATCTTAATTTATTTTTAATTAGTCCCAAATCTTTAGTTTTAGCATTCTTGTAAATATCCAAAGACCGAACCGCTGCGCTTGTTTGTGGATAAGCCGGCCTAGTAACTAGACTTACATCAATAAGCCTTTTTACTTCCTTTACTTCTCTTACAAAACCGCGTTCGCTTTCTTGCCATTTGTCTGCGTCTACAATAAACCCAAAACTCATTTTTGAGATGTCGCCGCGCTTCATAAGTTCGACGGTATCCTTTGCCGCTTGGGTGTTCGGCATTTTTATTTCTGAAATTAAACCGCGTTCGTCCGTGCTTAGTTTCAACGTTCCCGAGCTGGTACGCCCAAAAACAATATTATTATCGTGGTTCAATAATGCAACTACGTCGTTTGTTAATACGCCGTTAAAAGCGTTTCTGTTAATAGTTTCCTTAAAGCCGCCTAAGTCTTCGCTCAAGCTATCAAATACCGCCGCGTAACCTCTTACAATAACGCCGTCGCTTGTTTCTTCGGCTCTTAGTTCTGCGCAATCAAATTGCCGAACTTCTAATTTATTTTTTTGGTTCTTCATTTTCTATCGGTGTTTTTGGTGCTGGCTTTTCGACTTTAACCTTGTCTTTAGTGTTTAACATATTCATAGGTACGTAATAACTATCTCCGTTCGCCTCGTCGTTCATATTTTCCTTGCGTCTTATTTCGTTTGGACTTATTGCGCCAACTTGAAATAATTTACTGTAATACTCCGCCCGGCTTTTTGAGTCCCCTCTTAATAAAGCGCTAACGTTATGCTCGAAATATGTTTTTCCTTTGTTATTTTCAAAGATTAACTTTTTGTTAAACTCCTGTTCTATTTTATTTGCAATTGGGTTTATAGTATGCGTAATAAATTCCGTCGCTTGGTGTTCAATATTTGAAAAAGTGGCGCGCTCTAAATCGCCTAATAAATGCGGCGGAACTCTAAAAATTCGGCTAATTTCTAAAATACTAAACTTTCTAGTCGTTAAAAATTGGCTGTCTTGCGGGCTTAATTGGATAGGTTTATAGTCCATACCCTCTTCAAGAACCGCGGTTTTAAAGCCGCCAGCATACCCACTATGGTAAGTGCGTTGCCATTGTTGGCTAAGTGTTTGCATAGCGTCGGCGCCTAAGTTTCCGGGGTGTTTTAAAACTCCGCTAATTTTAGCGCCGGACTCGAAAAAGTTTTTACCGTAAGTTTGGGCCGCAATACCTAAAGCAATGTTATCGCGTGCCGCTGTCAAACGGCTTCGCCCTATATATCCGTCGCTAGGCATATCGGGTATGTGTATAATGTCTGAACTATCAAACTGTCCCTTTTCCCTAAGTTCGTATATTAAACGACCGTTTATAAATTTTGGCGTTACTTGGTCGGGATGTATTAATTGTAAAGAAATAGGCAAGCCCCTAGCGTCGCGTTCTATATGTGCGTAAGCGTTACCGTATAAAATTAATGTATTTATGAAACACTCAAAAAATATAAATTTAGTTTGGAAAACGTTTGGCTCATTATTAACCAAAAATTGTAAAGGGCTATCATTATAAATTTCGCGGCCTTTATCTGTTTTTTTATAGTAGTTAAAGGGCAATTGACTAATCGTTTCAGAAATAACCCTTACAGCCGCATAAACTGCCGAAAAGGCTAGGGCGGTGTCCGGTGTTACAAGTACGTTTTTCGGATCTAAATTTAAGCCAAGCGCATAGTCTAAATAGTTGCGCTTTTCTTCTTTTTTAGTTTTAAAAAAATCAAATATTGCCATTCAAGAACATTTTTTTGCAATTTACGAAAAATTAGTTTATATTGCAAGCGTTTTTT
>Ga0206129_10005145_pt1 | contig 13976 bp, 9 predicted proteins | sample Helgoland_Spring_8_FD_148616 | JGI IMG/M metagenome (GOLD analysis project Ga0206129, IMG submission 148616) | Pelagic subsurface seawater microbial communities from Kabeltonne, Helgoland, North Sea - Helgoland_Spring_Bloom_20160502_2 | ecosystem: Environmental > Aquatic > Marine > Epipelagic ...
TTATTACGGGAATGAACAACAAAAACAACAATATTTACCCGGTATCGCCAGCGGAAAATTAATCGCCTCTTATGCATTAACCGAGCCCAATTCGGGATCAGATGCCAATTCAGCAAGAACAAAAGCCATGCTCTCTGCCGATGGAACTACTTACAGTCTCAATGGTCAGAAAATTTGGATCACCAATGGTGGCTTTGCCGATATCTATATTGTATTTGCAAAAATAGAAGACGATAAAAATTTATCCGCCTTTATTGTGGAACGAAATTATCCCGGCTTCAGTGTCGGAGAAGAAGCGAAGAAGATGGGTATCAAGGCCTCTTCTACGGTACAAATATTTTTTGATAATTGTATTGTCCCTTCTCAAAACTTATTGGGAGATCGAGAGGCGGGCTTCAAAATGGCTTTAAATATCCTCAATACAGGAAGAATTAAAATTGGTTCTGGTGGCGTGGGTGCAGGCAAATTCTCTGTGACTAGAGGTATTGAATATGCCCTAAAACGTCAGCAGTTTAATCAGCCAATAGCTAATTTTGGAGCAGTTAAGCAGAAAATTGGCACCATCATCACTCGGACCTATGCCCTGGAGGCAGCCGTCTATCGGACGGGTAAAAATGTAGATGAAAAAATAGATACGCTGGTTCAAAATGGTATAAACGATGGGACATCCAAACTCAACGGTGTCAAAGAGTTTGCCATTGAATGTGCTATTTTAAAAGTTGTAGGTGCTGACTTAGCGTGTTACGCTACAGATGAAGTCATGCAAATACATGGTGGAATGGGCTATGCGGCAGAGTTAGGTTTAGAAATGGCTTACAGAGATTCTCGAATCACTAAAATATATGAGGGAACCAATGATATCAATGGTATGCTTTCGGTTGCCGAACTGATCAAAAAAGGATTGAAAACAAACGAAATAGATCTCAATGGTGCGGGTAAAAAAATACCCTTCATGGTCCTTTCTGAATATTTCCGTTGGGGTAAGAGTGGCCGTTGGAAACGGGAGCAAAGATTGATCAAAGGTATAAAAAATACGTTTTTACTAATTTTAGGGGCTGCTGGTAAAAATTTAAAACAGGACCTTATCAAAGAACAGGAAATTATCCTGAACCTCTCTTCGATATTGGCAGAAGCTTATGTGGCTGAAAGCGTCTATTTAAAAGTTCGAAAGTTGGCTTCAGCTAATCAGGACATTACTGATTTATCTATTCAGGAAAAAATAGCTCAACTCTATCTCTATAAATCACTGAATAAAGTACAAAATGAAGCCAAAGAAGCCATCGATAGCTTCGCTTCTGGATTTGAAAAGCGTCTCCTGACTTACTTTGTGGGCAAACTTCTGCCGCCCTATCTGCAGAATCCAAAAGCATTGAGTAGAGAAATTACAGATCATGCTTTAATGCAAAAAAAATATCCCTTCTGATATGTTTAAAAAATTGAATTATTTTAAATTAATTAAAAAATTATCATCATGAACCCATTGCACAAGGTAGTTATTATCGAAGGTTGCCGAACACCGTTTCTCCGTTCAGGGACTGATTATATGGATCTACTCTCCTATCAATTGGGTGGTTTTGCCATCAAAGGTTTACTGAAAAAAACAGGTATCAATCCAAAATTGGTAGACGGAGTGGTCTTAGGTAATGTCATTGCCAATGTAAAAACCCCCAATGTAGCTAGAGAAGCGGCATTAGTAGCGGGTATACCCCAAAACGTACCTTGCCGAACGGTTTCCCAAGCCTGTATTTCTGCCAATAGAGCGATTGCAGACGCCTGTCAAGAAATCATGACGGGTCAAGCAGATATTATGATTGCAGGAGGTATTGATCATACCTCAGATGCACCCATACAGTTTCCCAGGAAAATGCGTAAAAAATTATTTCTTGCTCAAAAACTAAAAGGATTGGGCGATGGTCTCAAATTTCTAACCAGACTACGCTTCTCAGACTTTATCCCTGAAAGACCGGCTATAGCCGAATATACGACCAACAAAGCCATGGGTGCTGATTGTGATATCATGGCGGCAAGGTTTGGGATTCCAAGAGCCGAGCAAGATTCTTATGCAGTAAGATCCCATCAAATGGCGGCTCAAGCCCAAGAGAGAGGATTTTTGACTGAGGAAATGGTAAGCGTAAAGCTTCCACCAAAATTCAAAGAGATTCAGACTGATAATGGAATAAGAGCAGATAGTAAAATTGAAAAATTGGCTCGTTTACGTCCTGCTTTCGATAAAAAATTCGGAACACTGACTGCGGCAAATTCTTCATTTCTCACCGATGGTGCCAGCGCCGTACTCTTAATGTCAGAGGAAAAGGCCAAAGCCTTAGGATTTATTCCAAAAGCAGAAGTTGTGGATTATGTATTTACGGGACAACGTTTAGAGGATGAACTCCTTCTAGGACCCGCTTATGCGGTTTCTAAATTATTGGACCGCCAAAAAATGACCTTTAACGACCTAGATGTGATCGAATTTCATGAAGCTTTTGCCGGTCAAATATTATCTAATTTAAAGGCCTTAGCGTCTGAGGATTTTGCCGTTAATGAACTTGGACTAAAAAAAGCTTTGGGTGAAGTCCCTATGGAAAAGTTCAACCTGTGGGGAGGTTCGCTATCCATTGGACATCCTTTTGGTGCTACAGGTGGTAGATTATTGACCACTACATGTAATAGGTTAAAACATGAAAAAGGAACTTATGGACTCCTCGCCGCTTGCGCTGCGGGTGCTCATGGTCATGCCATGCTTATAAAAACCTTATCATAAATTTCAAACGTTCTCATTAAAAATATCATGACTATGAAGTTAGAAGATTTTGTTACCGTTGACGTTCAAGAAAACATCGCGGTATGTACCCTCGATCATCAATATGAAAAAATGAATGTTGTTTCTCCAGGTGTCATTGGCATTTTTGAAACCTTGGGGAATCAACTGATCGAAGATGATCAAATACACGCCGTCATCTTTATCAGTGGCAAAAAAGATTTTATGGCAGGGGCTGATATTAAATCTTTTCAAATTGAAAAAGAAGGAGATTTTCGGCCTTTTCAAGCCAAAGGTCATGCCTCATTAGACCGTATTGAACATTCGAAAAAGCCTTTTATCGCTGCCATTAATGGGGCTTGTGTCGGTTTAGGTACCGAAATCGCCCTGGCTTGTCAAGGACGGATTGCTACTCTTGCTACCCATACTAAGATGGGCTTGCCGGAAGTACAAATAGGCCTACTTCCGGGAGGTGGTGGTACCCAGCGTTTACCTCGTTTGGTAGGAATTCAAAAGGCCTTAGATATGATGCTCACGGGTAAGACATTGAATGCTTTCAGAGCTAAAAAAATAGGTCTGATTGATGAAATCACTGATGAGGGCAAGCTACTTCAAGCCGCCTTGGTAATGGCAAAAAAACTCATCCAGCAACCTATCGTACGTAAATCCAAACTATCATTAAGTTCCAAAATATTGGAAAGTGCCCTAGGAAGAGGTCTTTTATTCAAGCAAGCCCGGAAAATGGCCTTAAAACAGTCTCAAGGAAATTATCCGGCCATTCCGGCCATTATAGATTGCGTAGAAACAAGTTATAAAAAAGGGCTCAAGGCTGGATATGAAAAAGAACTCGAAGGATTTGAACGTTTGATGCTAACCCCTGAAAGTGCTGCCCTGCGTGCGCTCTTTTTTAGTATGACAAATAATAAAAAAAATCCTTATGAAGGTGCTAAAACCCTAAAGAAATTAGGGATGATAGGTGCCGGTTTTATGGGTGCGGGTATTGCTGAAATCAGTGCCACCCGAGGCATTGATGTTTTACTCAAAGATATCAATGCTGACATGCTGAGTAATGCTTCTCGGCAGATTTGGAAAAGCATCAGTAAAAAGTTGGGTTTTAAAAGCATCACTAAACTTCAAGCCGAACAACAAATGGGGCGAGTCCAGGGACAATTAACTTATGAAAACTATGATAAAGTTGATGTAGTCATCGAAGCAGTACTTGAACGGATGGATGTCAAGAAGCAAGTCATTGAAGACATTCAAAAACATTGCAAAAAAGATGTAATCATCGCCTCCAATACCTCTTCGCTCTCTGTCACTGAAATGTCTCAATATGCAAAAAATCCTTCTCAAGTCATTGGGATGCATTATTTTTCACCAGTGCCTAAAATGCCCTTATTGGAAATTGTCAAAACGGACACAACGGCAGATTGGGTCATTGCCTCCTGTTATGACATGGGCATTCAACAAGGGAAAACCTGTATTGTAGTCAAAGATGGTTCTGGATTTTATGTCAACAGAATATTGGCACCCTATACTAACGAATGCCTTCTAATGTTAGACGAGGGTCTCGCAATCGAAACGGTAGATCGATCATTAAAGAAAAAAGGATTCCCCGTTGGCCCCATTTCTCTACTCGATGAAGTGGGTTTAGATATAGCCGCACATGTTACGGAAAGTTCGAAGAAAAATATAGCTGGAAGAGCAGGTTTTGAAGTTTCTGAAGCGATTATTGAAATGAATGCAGCAGGTAGAAAAGGCCGTAAAAATAAGAAAGGATTCTTTTCCTATGATGTCAAAGGAAAAAAGATAGGAGCCGATGCAACGGCCTACGACTTCTTTAAAGGAAAAGGTAATCAATCCCTGCCTACAGTAGACATCCAAGATCGGGCGGTCTTCCTTATGTTAAATGAGGCTGTACTTTGTTTAGAAGAGGGCATCATTGCGAATCCCATAGATGGCGATTTAGGCGCTGTATTTGGCATTGGATTTTTGCCTTTTACAGGAGGACCCTTTCGAGCATTAGATACCTGGGGCATCGCTCCTGTTGTTGCGCGTATGGAAGACTTCAGAAGAACCTATGGTGAGCGCTTTACTCCTGCCAAGACTTTGATTAAAATGGCTAAAGATGGGAGTACTTTTCATTAATCAGCATCGTCGTTGATTTAAAATATTTATGGATTAGTATGCAGTAAGGACTATTTAGGCTTTTTATTTCTGTCAAAGGTTTAAAAAACCACTCATCAGAGGTTTTTTAAAATGAAATCTGCCAATTTCTCTGCCATTTTACGGCTCCCACAATAAAAAGCGACCCGATGATGTAACAATGATGGTTTTATACTTATAATTCTCTTTTCTCCATTAATGGCATTCCCTCCTGCTTGCTCCGCAATAAAAGCCATCGGATTACATTCATATAGCAAACGAAGTATTTCACTCGGATTCTTAGCCGTTTCTGGATACAATTAAATGCCTCCCTTTATCTTATTACGATGGTAATCTGATACACGAGAACCAATGTATCTCGAGGTATAAGGACGATCTTCTGATTCCATTTGACAGTACTTAATATAATTTTTTACACCCAATGGGAAATGAATATCATTTCCTTCATTGATAGCATCAATAGATCCATTTTTCGGATCAATCATATTGGGATGCGACAAATAAAATGTGCCTAATGCTGGATTTAAGGTAAAGCCATTTACTCTATTTCCAGTAGTATAAACCAACATGGTTGAGGTATCATAGATCACATATCCCGCCGCCACCTGCTGATCTCCTGCTTGCAAAAAGTCTGCTGCAATGACAAGGGTTCCCAAAGGAGTCATACGTCGGTAAATTGAAAAGATCGTCCCTACAGAGACATTCACATCAATGTGAGAAGAACCATCAAGGGGATCAATCAAAACAATATATTTGTTTTGATTTTTTTTTCCCATACTATTTACTCGGATGAAATGCTCTTCTTATTCACTGGCAATGCCACAAACAATATTCCTATTTGTTAAAGTTTGTATAAATATTTTATGTGCGTAAATGTCAAGCTTTTGCTGCTCCTCTCCTTGGGTAATGAGGAAGATGCTGAAAAATATTTTGGAATAAACCCAGAGGATTTAAACATTACTACAGAGGGAAATAAACTTAATGCACCCGCCTTTCTCTCGATATGTAAACAAATGATGGATAAATTTCCAAAAGCCAAAAAAGTAATAACAACGTTACGAGGTTCGACATCAACTTCTCATAATTCATGGTCTGGAATCATGTATGACGGAATTAAAATGTACGTATCTCAAAAATATCAAATTACTGATATAGTAGATCGCATGGATGATGGAGATGCATTCATAGGTGGTCTGATATACGGTTTGCTAACTCTGCCAGAAAACAATCAAAAAGCACTTGATTTTGCAGTGGCAGCTTCAGCATTAAAGCATACGATAAAAGGAGATGCCTCAGGACGTGTTTCTCGTTGAAAACTATTAAAAACAAAATATGGCACGATTTTCAAGAATTAAAGTAGTATTGACAATGCAAGAAACTGGAATAATACCAGTCTTTTATCATGAAGATTTTCAGGTCTGTAAAAAAATATTAACGACCTACTATGATAATGGTATTAGAGTTTTTGAATTTACAAATAGAGGTGAATTCGCTCATGAAATTTTTTCTACTTTAAATAAATATGCACCTGCTGAACTTCCTGATATGATCTTAGGGGGAGAATCTATTTTAGATGTTGGCACTACATCGTTATATATTCAAAACGGGGCAAATTTCATTGTTTCCCTCATTTTAAACCCTGAAATGGCTAAAGTGTGTAACCGTAGAAAAATTTCTTGGTCTCCAGGTTGTGGATCGCTAACTGAAATCTCTTTTGCCGAAGAATTGGGTTCAGAAATAGTTAAAATATTCCCTGGTGCTCAAGTTGGCGGACCTTCTTTCATCAAAGCTATAAAAGGTCCTATGCCATGGTCCAACATCATGCCAACAGGCGGTGTTGAACCTTCTGAATCTAATCTCAAAGAATGGTTTGAGGCAGATGCTTATTGTGTAGGGATGGGTTCAAAGCTCTTTACAAAAAATAAAGATAGTACTTTCGCCTATGAAAAAAAAAGCTGAAAATATTCAAATATCATTTCCCGTTCTTGAGGAGATAAAGTCAAAAAATGATTAATTACGTCTTTAAAGCCAATTAGTCAAATAACATCATTTCATATTCATATTTTCTTGAACCTAAAACTAAGCGCTAATCTTTGTTCTTGACGTATTTTTCCAACCATTGATCTTGTTCCCAAAGCAAATGGAGAATATTCTCTTTAGCTCTATATCCATGACTCTCTTTGGGTAGGAGAACCAAACGAACCTCGGCACCCAGTCCTTTTAGCGCATTAAAATATCGAATACTTTGCATAGGATAAGTACCCGAATTATTGTCTACCTCACCATGTGTCAACAACAAGGGTGTTTTCATTTTGTCCGCATGCATAAAAGGTGACATATTGTAATAAATCTCAGGTGCTTCCCAATAACTGCGTTGCTCACTTTGAAAGCCAAAAGGCGTCAATGTTCGGTTATAAGCTCCACTTCTAGCGATCCCGGCAGCAAATAGATCAGAATGGGACAATAAATTAGCAACCATAAAGGCACCATAACTGTGCCCCCCGACCGCAACACGATTTCTATCGATATAACCCAGTGAGTCAGCGGCATCTATAGCGGCTTGAGCGTTACCTACCAATTGCTTGATGAATGTATCGTTGGGCTCGGTACTCCCCACTCCCAGAATAGGAAAAGAAGCCCTATCCAAAATTACATATCCTTTGGTCACCCAATAAATCGGTGAACCATAATAGGGAGATGTAAAGGTATTGGGATTACTCGTTTTTTGTGCAGCGCTTGATGGGTCTTTGAATTCTCTTGGGTAGGCCCAAAGTATCATGGGCATTTTTTCTTTTTTCACCTTATCGTAGCCCACCGGTAGATACAATGTAGCTGATAACTCTAATCCATCGGCTCTCTTGTATGAGATCACTTCTTTATGAATATCCTTTATACTAAGAAATGGATTTTCAAATTGGGTCATTTGTTTAAGATCGCCTTGGTCAAAATCTCTCATGAAATAATTGGGATAGTCGTTGGGAGATTCTAAACGCACTAAAAGCTGATTTTTCATAATATCATAATCAATGAATCGTTCAAATTTATTTTTATACTCAGATTGATACAATCGCTTTTTTGTTTTTAATTTGAGATTTATCTCATCTAAAAAGGGAAATTGACCCTCGTGAGAAAAGCCATCACCTTTTAAATAAGCTCGACTCCCTTTCAGCGCTAAAACCGACTTACCTAGCTTATTTTTTCTAGTAATAAAGCTCCCTGGATCATTGTATACATCCTGATAATTTTGGTCAAAAAGCAGATCGATCTCTCCATCTGAAAGTGAGGGATTAAATAAATAGGTTTTTTTATTTCGTGTATTCCACCAATAGTCATAAGCTATAGCCAAATTTTTATTTCCCCATATAATGCTAGAAAATCTGTTTTGAGTCTTTAGCATACTCCTAGGTCTTTCATTGAACGGTGCTTCTAACTGAAAAACTTCATCTCGAAATGCCACTAGACTATCAGGATTACCCCCATCAAGTGCTTTCACAAAAACTAAACTGGCCGATTGATCATTTCTCCATCTAAAACTCCTCTTTCCCGAGGGTACAGCCATAAAGCCTTTGGGTAAATTTTCCATCAAAGGTGTCTCCACTACTGTACTAACCAATTCTCCTTCTTTTGTATAAATGATACGCATAGAGGGGAATCTACTGTTGGGAACTAAATAAGAAAAAGGCCTTTTAATAGCAGAAATCATGATGTATTCACCATCAGGTGAAAACCTTATGTCTTGGTACATAGCGCTTCCAAGCCATGGTACCGAAGACCCTTTCAAAGACACTTTATGCAGCACTGAGAGCGCCAATTGCTCAAAATTATGTTCATCATTTTTATTTTTCAACAAATCTTGATAGGTTCTGTTAGGTGCTTCTTCGCCATCACTTACCGAAACAGTAGGTCCAGAAGGAATGGCAAACTTAGGGTTGATCAATGCTGCTCTATCTTTAGGAATCATTTTGACCAATAAACTCTCACTGTCTTTAAACCAGTGAATGACTTGTCCTAAATTGGCATTAGTCTTAGCTTCTGTAAGCCTCTTAGCTACAAAGGTTGAGAGGTCAACATACCAGACTTCTACTCCTTGGGAAGTAGTTTGAGTCATAGCAATTTTTCTTTGATCTGGTGAAAATTTTATATTGGTCAATTGGGGTTTATTCGGCAGACCTATGACCTGAATCAATCTTACTGGATCAGTCCTTAAATCTTGTATTTTAATATTATTGTAGTAGGTAATCCTACTTCCAATATTGGTCTTAGGGTCAATTCTTAATCCTGCTAATCTCAGTTCTTCACTCGATAAATCTTCAATACTTTTATAGGTGTCTCGATACAAAAAGATCATGAAATCTTTAGCATCATCCATCACAACTGAAGGTGCCAAAGAGACATCAACAAGATCATAAATTTCTTTTGATGGTATTTGATAAGTGAGGGATTCTTGTCCTAGGGTTTTCAATACTCCAATGAGCATCAAACCATATATGATTTTTTTCATAGCTAAATTTTATAAGTTATAAATTGAGAGGATTCTGACAAGTATAAAAATCAACCCATGAATCACTCATTTTCGTCAATCAAAATAGAGTAATTTAAACATAATTCGCTATCGTTCCGGAAGATATACAAAGTTAAATAAACCCTTCACTTATAAATAGGTCTCTTAAGCATTTAAAAACAATTTGCAGTCAAAAGATGCCAAGGTACAAACCCATGTGTGAAACATTCTAAATAATAACTGAAGCAAAATATTAAGATGGAGAAAAATCAGGATGCTGTTCATTTTACTTCAGATAAAAAACCCTTTGTTGCGCACTTTATTCTTTGAATCTATTCAAAAGGGTACCCTGATTAACAATTAGGATGAATGACGGATAGATTAATGGCCAGCCCTCCCTCTGAGGTTTCTTTGTACTTGGTATGCATGTCTTTGGCGATGTCCCACATGGTCTGAATGACCGTATCAATATTTACAATGGCTGCCGAAGCATCACTCTCCAGTGCCAAATTTGCGGCCGTAATCGCCTTGATGGCACCCATGGTATTGCGTTCAATACAAGGTACTTGGACCAATCCTTTGACCGGATCACATGTCAATCCAAGATGATGCTCCATCGCGATTTCTGCTGCCATCAGACATTGTTCAGGGGTACCCCCCAGCACCTCAGCCAATCCAGCAGCTGCCATTGCCGATGATACACCCACTTCAGCTTGACAGCCTCCTACGGCTGCTGAAATAGTTGCCCCTTTTTTGAATAAACACCCTATCTCTCCTGCAGTAAAAAGAAATTTCTTAACCTCTTCTATGCCTCTATAATCACAAAAAAGTATATAATAAAGAAGGACTGAGGGAATGACACCTGCCGCACCATTGGTCGGCGAGGTCACAATTCTTCCCATCGCAGCATTTTGTTCATTTACCGCAAGGGCGAAACAACTTACCCACTTATTGATAACACTAAAATCTTTAGATCCATTTTGAATACCTGACATCCATTCATCTCTTGTCGTATGAACAAAAGAATCTGTTAGCTTATCGTATATTTTTTTGGCTCGCCTGGATACATTTAAGCCACCAGGTAAAGTGCCTTCCGCACAACAACCCTGATAAATAGCCTCTAACATAGTTTCAAAAATTAAGACAATTTGCTGATCTATCTCTTTAATGGTTTGCAAAGTCAGCTCATTTTGTAACACAATATCTGAAATCGTACACTCCTTTTTGCTCGTGTAGGCTAAAATATCTACTCCTTTATTGATAGGAAATGGGAAATCTCCTAAGGAATGTAGCGTCTCTCCGGGAGTTTCACTTTCAATAAACCCTCCGCCCACGGAGGCAAAAAGTTGTTGCTTAAGTAACTTTTCCCCAGTAAAGGCACTGAATATCAATGTATTCGGATGACGCTCATGCACATAGGAATTAAAAATAATATCTCTTGCTCCCTCAAAATGTACTTCTTTCGATTGAATGACCAAGATATTAGATTTTTGCACCTCGAGGATCATTTGATCAATTTGAGCAATATCTACGGACTTCGGTTCATACCCCATCAATCCAAGTATAATGGCCTTATCGGTCGCATGCCCCTTGCCTGTCTTAGCCAAAGAACCATATAAATCTATTTGTATCCTATCTAACGCCTCGAGGTCAAGTAGCTGGACAAAAGTTAAGGCTGCGTTCCATGGACCTAACGTGTGTGAACTCGAAGGCCCAACCCCTATTTTGAAAATATCAAAGACACTAATAGCTTGCATAGCCAAATCTAACATGAATTTGACTCTCCCTCTAAAATTTCAAATTTCAAGCAGTTTTAATTTGATGAACGGTTTAACAAAAAAAACCGAAATAGGATCTATGAATCCCTTATTGAGAGTAATTTTGATCATTATTTGATTGGAACTGATCCCAAGAAGGATACAGCAGCCTAAAAAATGCAGAAAAGATAGTCTGAGCCTTTTGAAAAAATCTAAACTTAAAAGGCAATTATCTAAACTGCAAAACCTCATTAACAGACATCTATCACACCTCTCCCGATCCATCACCTCTACCTATACCAATAGGCCCCAACGATCCTACCTCATCTAATTTTAAATTGCCCTAGATAAGCTGACAACCGCTCCACAGCTACCTTCAAGTGATCAAAAGAAACTGCAGTATAAACCATCCTAAAAAGTCCCTTTTGTAGATGCTTAAACTCTTTGCCCGGGGTCAGCAGTACACCCGTTTGTTTATAGATATTCATCCAAAGTGCTATTTCAGCCTCATCGTTATCTGCATCCAAGTAACTAGATAGGTCGATCCAGACAAATATGCCCCCTCTACTGGGAATGAAGGGGACATTTAATAATTTCAAAGCAGCTACTACCCATTGATAGCTTCGAGTAATCTGCTTTTTATTTTGCTCAATATAGTTTTTTATAAATTCATCATCACTGAGCATTTCTTTGATCATCCATTGAGACATATTTGATACCATGTGTGGCACATTGATGTTTTCGAGCCCGGATATGAAGCCCTTGTTTAATGAATACACTACCCCACAACGAAGCCCTGACATCCCAAAATCTTTGGAAAATGCATACCAGAGATGTAGGTAGTCCGAGACAAATTCTTCCATGATTTTGGCAAAGGATACATATTCATCTTGACCCTGCGCACTCGATGGATGATCAGTAGTCGTATCTATCAATGAAAGTCCATAGATTTCATTTACAATCATATGTACCTGATGCTCGATACACCAACGTGCTAGCGCACGCAATTGGTCTTCCTCATACCTGCAGCCCGTTGGATTATCTGGTGAAGAAATCAATAATATTTTAAAGCACCGACCTTCGGTCTTCAATGTTGCCCAAGTACGCTCCAATAAATCAGGTGTTACAGGTGCCTTTGTACCTATTTCTTGCAGGTTATCATGGGTTTGAAGATCATAGCGGCTGATCCCCGCCTTGATACCAAAATCATTAGTATACATCGGATAAGCAGGTGCTGGGATGACCACTACATCTCCGGGATTGGCCAATAAAAAAGCAGTCACCTCGACAATGGCTGTTGCCCCGGCCGATAGCCCCAAGGTATCAGGATGAATCTTACAAGCACACAAGTGTTGCTCCATAAATCGTGCAATGGTCACTCTTACCTCAGGATGCCCCAAATAATGCGTATAACCCATAACCCAATCCGGCATCTCTTTATTTTTGAGAACAGTCATCAATTTCGCCATTATTATTGGTGCCATTATTTGGTTTTCTGCTACATTCAATGGGAATGAACCTGATGGATTATCTTCAGGATCATACAGATTTTGTTTCGCCTCCATGAATAAGGCATGATCTATCCTACTCGGTGTAGTTGCCAAATGATGCCCTCTTGTTGATAGACTGAGTAATTTTTTTATCCGCTTTTTATTCATTTTCATTACTGATTAAGCCTTAAATATTGAGATAAGTCTTCAACAGTCACCCCCCTCTTCACTGACCCAAAATCATATCCGCTGCCTTCTCCCCAATCATAATAGTCGCTGCGTTGGTATTTCCAGAAACAATGGTAGGCATGATGGAAGCATCTACCACTCTCAATCCCTTTAAACCATGTACCTGCAGGGTATCACTCACTACTGCCATATCATCGTGACCCATTTTACAGGTACCTACAGGATGATAGACCGTTTCTAATCCCTTTTTAATATGCTCAATTATCGCTGTATGTGATTCATCTTTGGGTACGATGATAGTTTTCCTAAAAGGGTTAAATGCGGCCGCTTTCGAAACTTCTAATGCCTTTTGAACGCCTAAAGTAAGCATTTTTAAATCGTCTGCAGCAGATAAGAAATTAGGTTGAATCAATGGGGCATCCATTGGATCATTTGAATTCACTCTAACATAACCCCTGCTTTTCGGTTTCAATAAGGTAGGTGCAATGGTATATCCATCGTAAGTAGGGTAAGTTTTGGTGTTGTAAAGGTCAGGAACATAATTATTCCCTATATGTAAAGGTGTAAAATGAAATTGCAGATCGGGTTGCGTACCTCTATTCACAGAAAAAAATGCCGTTGCTTCCAGCGCACTACATGCCAAGGGACCTTTATGGGTAATCAAGTATTTGATCAGGGCTTTCACTTGATTTAAAGGCTTAAAATGATGGTTAAACCCTTCTTGCTGAAGGGCCAAGCTGGAGACATTAATAAAAAGGTGATCTTGTAAGTTTTGTCCCACCCCAGGCAAGTCTTTTTTCACCGAAATTTGATGGCATTTCAGTACCTCTTGAGGGCCTATACCTGATAACATGAGTAACTGAGGGGATTGAAAAGCCCCTGCTGACAAGATAACTTCCTTCAACGCATAGGCTTTTTGGATACTATCAGACTTGACATAAGCTACGCCCACTGCGCAATCTGCTTCTATCAAGATTTCGCTTACCCGAGCTTGGGTAATCACTGTCAAATTAGGACGATGCATCACCGGTTTTAAAAATGCTACTGCCGTACTCTGGCGCTTTCCTTCCTTGATGGTAAATTGAAATAAACTTGCCCCCAATTGAGTGGTTCCG
>Ga0206129_10005146_pt1 | contig 13976 bp, 10 predicted proteins | sample Helgoland_Spring_8_FD_148616 | JGI IMG/M metagenome (GOLD analysis project Ga0206129, IMG submission 148616) | Pelagic subsurface seawater microbial communities from Kabeltonne, Helgoland, North Sea - Helgoland_Spring_Bloom_20160502_2 | ecosystem: Environmental > Aquatic > Marine > Epipelagic ...
ACCGGCGGTCTTAAAAAATTTCGAAGCCCAGTTGGATCCGTCCAGTTGGGCTTTTTTGTGCTCGGACTTTGATCGTGAGGGAACCCCCGCTCAAAGGGGGTGCTCTTCGGCGCCTTCCAGGATGTAGTTCATCTGGTAAACGTCGTCTGCATTCAAGCGCACTTTGCCGTGAAAGGTCAGGCGCTCATCGGTTTGGTAGGTTCTGTGATCGCTGTCGGCGAAGCGCAGATCAATTACACTTTCTGGACCGGCGCCCCCGCAGAAAAAGCAATTCGCAAACGGATACCGGGAGAGCACATAAAAATCTTCATCCAAGTCTACAGGGATCACGTAACCCGTGATATAGACGTTTTTACTTTCGGCCGCAAGGACCTGTTCGCCAAAGACGGGCTTCCAATAGTAGCTGTCGAGCTCCTCGAGATAGACGTCTTTGAAGTCGACATCGGCCAACGCTGCCCATGTCAATTCACTGTAGTCTGCTGGTGCGGGCTCTGGCAGGGTGACCATGGACGGTGGCGGCAAAACTTCTGCGGCCCTGGCCTTGGAGATGAGCGGCATGTCAAGCGCTTCGGGCGCGGGATGACAATATGAACTGAGGTCCATCGCGGCGAGGGCCACAATGCCGAGGACGGCATAAGCGAAACGTTGAAGGGTAAGCGCCATGGCGTTAAGATAAGAAGGAGTGTCACGTGGGGTTAACGTCCTTGACCCAACGTATTTGAAATGTCGATGCGCAAAGCGGATCGGGCGGGGATTCCAGCGGCAAAAGCGCCGACGAGCAACGCAGCAGCGACGAGGACAAACTCACCTTGAACAGGGGCCAATTGCGTGACATCGTAGTGAAACCTGTCTGCCAAAACTTGACCGAGCGCCATGACGCCCAATCGGCTCAGCAGCAGTCCTGCGAAGATGCCAGCGGCGGTCATCCACAAGCCCTCAAAAAGGACGAGCGCAAACAAGCGTCGGGGCGGCGCGCCCATGGTGCGCAGCAGCGCGAGTTCGTACCTCCTGTCGCGAAGTGAAGCATAGAGGGCAATGAAAACACTGATAAACGACAACCCCATGATGAGCAAAGCGACCGCCCTTAATGTCTGTAGCCCGATGCCGAACTGCTGGGTGAGCCGGTTCATTTCGATGGCAGGCAGGGCGACTTGCATGGGGGTGTCCCTCAGCAAATTTGGTAAGGTCAGGATGGCCAGGGGGTTCTTCTTCTTCAGCAAAACCGCCGTGATTTCTTCGTCTGCATCCTCTATGTCTTCGTGCACGCCCCAGACCGAAGCGATGGGTGTGAGGATGAGTTGGTCTATGACGGCCCCCGTGCGTTCGAAGGTTCCGACCACGGTGTAGGCCTTGTCGCGGTGAACGTCTGTGCCATCGGTCAGGCCATGCGCGCTGTAGAATGTGTCGCCGAGTTCAAGTCCCGTGGCTGAGGCGACCTCCTGTCCCAACACGACCTCGAAGGGGGCATCGAACATTTTGCCTGTTGACACCTGCGCGTTGTAATGGGCCGGATAAGAAGCCTCGGTGCCCACAATCCTAAAGAGTTCGAAGTTGTCTCCATAGGCGAGGGGAATGGCCTCCTCGATGTAAGGATGGCGCATGACTTTCTGTGCGTCTGCGAGGGGGATGTTGCCCGTTGGCACGTCCACATGGTACACGTTGGCCAAGATCAACTGCAATGGACTGCCTTTGGCACCAAGGACGAGGTCGATGTCTTTGATGTTGCGGTCGAGGTCTTCGGTCAAGCTGCGCTGCATGAGCAACATCAGACTGATGATGCCGACTCCAAAAGAAAGCAGCAGCACACTGAGCCCGGTTTCGAGGGGCCGGTGCAGTACGTTGCGTCGGGCGAGTCGGGCAGCCTTCATGCGATGGGGTTCAATGCGACGTGCCGGGACATGCGGTCCTTTAGGCGTTGGTCGTGGGTGACAATGAGCAGTGCAGCGCCTGTCCGTTCAGCTTGTCCGCGGAGGAGGGTCAACACGGCGTCGGTGTTGGCATCGTCCAAGGCGCTGGTGGGTTCATCTGCGAGGATCAATCCCGGGCCGTGTACCACCGCTCTGGCAATGGATACGCGTTGTTGCTCTCCGACGGAAAGGGCATCGACTCGGGCGTTCCATTTGTGTGCGAGTCCGAGTTCTTCGAGGACCGTCTTTGCGGCGGCTTCATCGGGACTGCAACCGGCGAGAGAACGGGCCAAGGCGAGGTTTTCGCCTACGGTTAAGCTGCGCACGAAATGGGCGGTTTGGAAGACGATGCCCATGTGGCGTCCGCGGGTCTGGTCGCGTTCGGCGGTGGGCAGTGCGCTGAATGCAACGCCCGCCAAATTTACCGTTCCAGCCGTCGGTGTTCTCATTCCGGCGACCAGGTGCAGCATGGTGGTTTTTCCGGTGCCTGAAGCCCCGAGCAATAGCAGCTCCTCGCCTTTTTCCATGCGCAGGTCTGGGAAGGCCAACTCGGTGTCACCTCCTTCGTATCGGTATCGAAGCCCATCGGTCTTCAGCATGGGTGAAAGTTACGATGGCGCAGCGCCCATCTTTGCACCATGACGTTTATCCAACGCTTGTGGCGTTACATGATTGGCATTGCCATCGGTACCATGCTGGCCTTCTTCTTTTTTGGCAGCCGTTCCTGCACGAATTGGCTGCCCAATCCTCAGGTCCGACAATTCCTTGGAGACCCTGGACTCATGGGCGACGAACGCACGCGCTGTCTGATGCAGTGTGGTGCGGTCACCATGGCAGACTTGCGGGGCCTGCTCGAAGAGGGGGACATCCAATACAGCAAGAGCGATGTGCGGAATGAACAAGAATCAGGCAAATTCTACCGCATTGAGCAAGACAGCCGCGCTGCGGAATTTGTGGTCACGGACACGACGACTTTGGTCCGTGCATTGGAGCTGCCTTCGGCGCCTTCCGCTTGCGATTGTCCCTGATTAAAGATCCAAGGCGATCAGTATTGTTGTGCTTTCCTGCGGCGCAATTCCTGGCGTATGAGTTCGAGCTCACGTGAGGTTTGTCCGCCGACGGACGTGTTTTCTTCGGCCCGACGGATGAGGTAGGGAATGGCTTCGCGCAGTGGTCCATAGGGCACGTACTTGGCGGTTTCGAACCCCGCTGCAGCGAGGTTGAAGCTCAGGTTGTCGCTCATCCCCAGCAATTGCGCGAAGGCCACGCGGCCATCCCCCGGCAGGAGCCCTTTGGCGCGCATGTCTTGTGCGAGTTTGAGCGTGCTGTCTTCGTTGTGGGTACCGCAGACAATGTTCACGTGCTCCAAGTGCTGGAGCGCAAAGTCCAATGCTGCGTTGAAATCGCCGTCTGTCGCCGCTTTGTTGGGTTGAATGGGAGAGGTGCGGCCCTCTGCAGCAGCCCTTTCTCGTTCCTTTTCCATGTAGGCACCGCGGACCAGTTTGACCCCTAAGACCCAGCCTTCTTTCTCGGCCGCTTCTTTGGTCTGCTTGATGTAGGACAGGCGATCATGGCGGTAGAGTTGTGCCGTTGTGTAGACGCGACAGCTGCCAGTGTTGTGACGCCGCATCATGGTTTCTGCCAGCGCATCTATGGCCGATTGAAGCCAACTTTCTTCGGCATCGATCATGATGGGCACACCGTGATCGCTGGCGGCTTTGCACAGCGAAGACACCCGGCCTTCCACCTGCTCCCAATCCAGCTGCTCTTTGGGCGTTAGCGCACCGTCGCCGCTGACCTTTTCCAACAGCGTATTGTCGGAGAGGGCGCTGACTTTGAAGACGGCAAAAGCAAACCGAGCATCGCCTTTGGCCGACAAAATTGCGGACATGATTTGGTCATGTGCAGCGTTCAAGGCGCCTTGTCCGGTTTGTCCTTCGGCGCTGTAGTCCAGGATGGTCTTGACCCCGTATTGGGATAGTTTTTTCGCGGTATCGAGGCTTTCCTCGATGTCCTCCCCACCGCAGAAATAATCGAATACAGGCCGCAGAGCCCAGTTCAATGGAAGCCTGAAGGCCAGTGCCAAGCCAATGGCCCGGGCACCTAATGTCACAAGAGCAGGGGCGCCGATGAGACCAAACATCCAGCGGGCCCTTCGCAAGTCGCGGGTCGATCTGTGGGCAAAGGCCGTGCGGGTATCATCAAACGCAAGCGCATGGCCAGCGGATGCTTCTGCTGCGGAAACAGCGGGATTCGGAGAGGAGTTCGGAGAGGTCATTAGCCAAACGCGCGCGGCGCAAGATACCGCGGACCTCTCCCAATTCGGATGCTCGGCACAAACTGATGAAAGTCAGCGTTTGGCATGAATGGACGTCAACCCCAGGGCTTCAAGCCTGCTTCATGTTTGCTCTGTCAACGAACAACAACAACACAAAAACCCGCACCATCATGAAATACAATGTTTCCTCCCTCCTCGCCGTTGCTTTTGCCTTCTTCGCCTTCAACGCCAATGCGACCACCCATGAAGTGAGCACCCTCGATTTGAACGATGCCGCTGTGCAGATGGACCTGACCGACAATCTAGCAGACGGTACCATCACTGCGAACCTCTTGGTGCAACTCCCTGATGGCAGCACCCAACGCAAGTCCCAGAAGTACCGCAACATGACGCAAGCGGTCAACGATTGCACCCGATTCTTGACTGAGTTGCCATACGGATCGCGGTTGCTGCGGGCCGAGTTCACCAATGCCCGCGGAGAGGTCGTCTTCCAATTTGCAGGCTGACTTGGGCACTTGCACCGGGCCCTGCGCCCAGTACTTTGTGCTTCTCAGAGCGGGGGCGATACCGGATGTGGTGTCGCCCCCGCTTCTTTTTGCAGTTTCATTGACCAATAGCTGAGCAGATGCGAACTTGCAGGTATGACTGCACAGGATTTTCTCAACGGCAACAAGGACCGTTTCCTCAACGAACTCTTTGATTTGCTCCGCATCCCCTCGATCAGCGCCGACCCTGCTTACAAGGACGACGTGATCCGCTGTGCGGAGTCTGTGGCCGACCACCTGCGCAAGGCCGGGGCGGACAATGTGGAGGTCATGACCACCCCGGGTTATCCTGTGGTTTACGGCGAGCGGATTGTCGACCCCAATCTGCCCACCGTTTTGGTTTACGGCCACTACGATGTGCAGCCGCCAGACCCGCTCGACCTTTGGACCTCGCCTGCTTTTGAGCCGGTGATCCGCAAGACGGAGTTGCACCCAGAAGGGGCGATTTTCGCGCGGGGTGCGTGCGACGACAAAGGACAGATGTTCATGCATGTGAAGGCCTTGGAGTCCATGGTCAACGCCGGCAACCAGCCTGTGAACCTCAAGTTTGTCATTGAGGGCGAAGAGGAAGTGGGGTCTGATCACCTCGACGAATTCTTGGAACAGAACAAGGAGCGTTTGGCAGCCGACGTGGTGTTGGTGAGTGACACCGGCATCATCGCCAACGACATCCCCAGCATCACTACTGGACTCCGTGGATTGAGCTATGTGGAAGTCAAAGTGGTGGGCCCAAACCGCGACCTGCACAGCGGCCTCTATGGCGGTGCAGCCCCCAACCCCATCAACATTCTGTGCGAGTTGGTCGCTTCATTGAAAGACGACCAGCAGCGCATTACCGTGCCGGGCTTTTATGACAAGGTCATTGAACTCTCTTTGGAGGAGCGCTCTGCCATGGCCGAGGCGCCTTTCAGTGAAGAGGAGTACAAAGCCAGCATCGACATTGGCGCCACAGAGGGCGAGCCGGCGTATTCAGCGCCAGAGCGCATGTCCATTCGTCCCACGCTGGATGTGAATGGCATTTGGGGTGGATACACTGGAGAGGGCGCCAAAACCGTCATTGCCTCCGAAGCCCATGCCAAGATCTCCATGCGGCTCGTGCCCGACCAGGATCCTGACGAAATCACCCAGTTGTTCAAGAACCACTTTGAGTCGATTTGTCCAGAAAGCTGCAAGGTGGAGGTGAGCATCATGCACGGTGCGCATCCAGCAGTCACGCCCATCGACCATCCAGGATATCGGGCGGCCGCGGCAGCCATGGAGTCTACGTTTGGCCGCAAGCCTGTACCCTTCCGCGGCGGAGGCAGCATCCCCATTGTGACCAGCTTCGAGAAAATCCTCGGCCTGAAGACCGTTTTGATGGGCTTTGGCTTGGACAGCGACGCCATCCACTCGCCCGATGAGCACTACGGGGTGTTCAACTATTTCAAGGGCATCGAGACCATTCCGGAATTCCATGCGCGCTTTGCGGAGTTCCATGCGGGCTAAAGGCTCTTTTGGGTTCAAACCCATGGGGCTTTTGGGGCTCTCTTTGTTTCTGGCGGGGTGTTTTGCGCCAGACGATTTTGAGGTCCGAGCGGTGTCCATTTCGGACTTAACCCGTCTGGGCTCGGATCAAACTGAATTCGGGGTGGACTTGGTATTGTACAACCCCAACGGATATGCCGTGCAGATTCAAGACAGCCACTTGGGTTTGTGGCTGTCGGGAGACTCGGTGGGCAGATTGCAATTCTCGTCTTCAGAAGCGATTCCAAAAAAGTCTGAAGCCCCGGTGCATTTAGAGGCGACCCTGAATTCCGAGCGTGTGGGCCGCTTGCTTTCGGGCAATGCGCTTGAGTATTTGGTCCAGGGGGCACCCATTCGCGTCGAAGGCTGGGTAAAAGGAAAGGCAGGCTGGTTCCAAAGCACATTGGACATCCGGCACGAGCAGCGCATTGGCTTGATGAACTGAGCTCCGCCCAATGCTTGGATTCCCGGTATCTCCCACACTTGCGCCCGGCATTGGGGCTTAAAACGGCCCTGTTTCTTATTGCGCCGAGGGCACCACTTTGGATGTGTTTGCAGGCCAATGTGTGGCTTCAGCGGCGGAGTGCATAGGGGATGTGAATCCGGATGGTGTGGTGTCCACACCAGATCCCTTGACCTTTTTGGGGGTCTTTGGGGTGAATTGTTACTGATTCCGTCTGCGTTGTTTAGGGCCCTTTGGAGCAAGAAGAAAGGCAGCTTCTTGTGAAGCTGCCTTTCTCATTTGCGGCTGATCCAGTCAGTTGAGGCCCGGTCCGAGGAGTCTGCGCATTGGGCACGTGCTCCATCCTTTGGCCCTTTCTTTTCTGTTCGTCGCGGTGTTGCTCGAAGGTGGTGGGTGCGCGGGATTCAATTTTGTATCGAGAAAATGACGTTGCCCCGCGAGTCAGTGATGTTGGCGTAGATCACGGTGGCGTTTTCGGGCAGTTCAAAAGAGAAGCCTTGGTAGGCCAAGTAGGCTTGGTTCAGGCTGGGGTAGTTGCCGCTGAAGAAGGCCCGGTTACCGTCGGGATGAACCGCCAGCACATTGACCGTGTAGGTGACTTTGACGGCGTCGTTCAGGGCCGTTGCATGGTCGCTGTTGACTTGTGCGGAATGGGTGTTGGCCAATGCGGGGCTGATGGAGAACAGGACGAAGGCTGCGGCGAAAAGGGAGGAGGTAAACTTGTTCATGACGTTGGGGTTTTGGGTTGTTGTTGTTCGTTGACAGAGCAAACATTGGACAATCATTGGGCGGGGAAATTGATGGCCATCAGTCGCCCATGGTGACTTTCGTCATTTTGAGGGGACTGGGGGGCTTGGTGTGGTGCCTTGGAACCTTGGCGCTGTGGGTATATTCAGGCCATGAACCCACTATTTCGTTGTGTCGGATGGCTCATGTTGCTGCCGATGATGTTCGCGTTGGAAACACGGGCACAATCTGTTTTTGAGGATCACCCCGTCCGTCACATCGGACCTGGAACCATGAGTGGCAGGGTGACCGCCCTCACTGTGGATCCCACAGACCGCGACATCATCTACGCCGGTACTGCCAGTGGCGGTTTGTGGCGCAGCCCTTCCAGCGGCACCACTTGGGAGCCCTTGTTCGACGACCAAGACATCTTGAGCATTGGCTCGGTGGCGGTGGCCCCCTCTAACCCCGATGTGATCTGGGCAGGAACGGGCGAGGGCAACCCCCGAAACAGTCACACTTCCGGTCGGGGCATCTACCGCTCCATTGATGGGGGTTCCACCTGGTCCATGATGGGCCTGGAAGACACCCGGACCATCCACCGCATCCGCATCCACCCCACAGACCCCAAGACGGTCTTTGTGGCGGCCATGGGCTCTGCTTGGGGCACCAATCCTGAGCGCGGCGTGTTCCGCACCCGGGACGGGGGCGAGACTTGGGACCATGTGTTGTCCATTGACGATACCACGGGATGTGCCGAGATGATCATGGATCCGTCCAACCCCGACAAGCTGTTTGCCGCCATGTGGTCGTTTCACCGTGAGCCTTGGTTCTTCACTTCCGGTGGCGAGGGCAGCGGATTGTATGTGACCCATGATGGAGGCGACAACTGGACCGAGCTCGGCGAAGATGAAGGCCTTCCAGGAGGCATGCTCGGGCGCATGGGCCTCACCATGAGTCCGGCCGACCCCGACATCGTCTACGCCTTGGTCGAATCCAAAAAGACGGGCCTCTACAAGAGCTCCGACGGCGGGGAGAACTTTGACTTGGTCTCCACAGAAAACATCGGAAACCGGCCGTTTTACTACGCGGAAATCCATGCCGATCCGCAAGACCCCGATCGGCTCTTCAACCTCTACAGCATGGTCAGTGAGAGCACCGACGGCGGCCGCACATTTGATGTGATTCTGCCCTACAGCGGCGCTCACCCAGACCACCACGCTTGGTACCAAGACCCCAACGATTCGGATTTCATCTTGAATGGAAACGACGGCGGCATCAACATCAGCCGCGATGGAGGCGAGACTTGGACCTTCGTCCGCAACCTGCCTGTGGGTCAGTTTTACCACATCAACGTCGACAACGACATGCCTTACAATGTCTACGGCGGACTTCAGGACAACGGTTCTTGGAAAGCCCCGGCCTACGTGTGGCACGGCGATGGCGTTCGCAATGAGGATTGGCAAGAGATCAGCTTCGGCGATGGATTTGACGTGGTGCCCATGCCGGGCGACCCCGACATGGCCTACGCGATGTCCCAAGGCGGAAACGTCTACCGCATTCACATCCCCACCGGTGCGATGGCCTACATCCAGCCGAACCACCCCGACACCACCGAGTTGCGGTACAATTGGAACGCGGCCATTGCCGTGGATCCCCACGATCCCAATGGGCTGTACTTCGGCAGCCAGTTTGTGCATTACAGCAGCGACCGCGGGCAGTCTTGGACCGTCCTCTCACCGGACCTCACCACGAATGATCCCGAGAAGCAAAAGCAGACCGAGAGCGGCGGCCTGACTACAGACGCGACCAACGCCGAGAACCACACCACCTTGCTGTGTGTGACGCCGCACCCTGAGCGGCCCAAAGAGGTGTGGGCTTCGTCCGATGATGGCTTGGTCCACAAGACTGTCGATGGAGGCGAAACTTGGACAGAATTGAGCGGCGGCCTGAAGGGATTGCCAGCAGGCAGCTGGATTTCACAGGTGCGCATCTCTCCGCACAACCCCGACGAAGTCTATATCACGGCCAACAACTACCGCCGCAACGACTGGAGCCCTTACCTGTATCGCTCCAGAGATGGGGGTGGCAAGTGGGAGCGGATCATTGCCGAGGGCGATGTTTTGGGTCATGTCCAATGTGTCTTGCAGGACCCCGAAGTAGAGGAGCTACTGTGGTGCGGAACAGAACAGGGACTGTGGTGGAGCCATGACGGTGGCCAGGAGTGGCAGCGTTGGAAAGAAGGCGTTCCCGCCGTTCCCGTCCGCGACATCGTGTTGCAAGAGCGCGAGTCCGACCTCGTACTCGGCACCTTTGGCCGTGGCGTGTACATCGTGGATGGCCTCGAGGTGATTCGCGCTTGGGTGGCTGCCGGAAAGGACGATGAATTTGGCGGTGCAGCCTGCACCATGTTTGCGCCGGATGCCGCAGTGATGGCCGAATGGCGCCGGCCCGCCGGTGAGCGTTTTCCCGCCGATGGCTATTGGTCGGCCGACAACAAGGGCGGAGGTGCTCGCGTCCGTTGTCACTTCAATGAAGACAGCATAGAAGGCTTGGCCAAAGACGAAATGCTCCTGCTTCACATGCTCAACAGTGTGGGCGATACGGTTCGGACCATGGAGCCTGAGCCGGATGGCGGCATGGGCATGATGCGCTGGGACATGCGTGGCACAGGGACCTTCTGGCCTTCACGCCGAAAGCGAGACCGCGATGCACGCCCAGGAGGCGGATTCCCAGTGGACCCAGGCAATTACCGCATGGTGTTGGAAGTCAAGGGCGACTCTGCTGCCCGCATTTGGGGAGAAACAGAGGTTACCGTCATGGCCGACCCGCGCAGGGCGCCGTCGATGGAGACCATGGCAGCTCAGCGGGCGCAAATGAACCGCGTCTATGATGTGGTCAACCGCGCCGATGTGGTTTTCGAGGAGCTCAAGCGCATGCGCCGGGCCGAGGATGCCGTTTCAGACCGCATGGCCCACGCCAAGCGCGGATTGGAGCCAGGAGACACCACTTTCAAGGCCATGCAAGGATTGGCGGACTCGTTGTCTGGAGAATGGACCACTTTGGATGAGCGCTATTTCACGCCCAAGAACTTCAATGGTTACGACGCGGTGGTACGCATTCAAGACCGGGTGTGGCACGCGATGAGCTACGCTGATGGCGGCCTCTCTGCACCTGGGACCAACGCCGAGGATGCGCTGAAGGCACTTGACCGTGCTGTGACGGATGCCGAAAACCACTTAGAACGCATCCGTTCTGGGGTCTTTGCCGAGTGGCGCACAGCGGCAGAAGCCATGGATTGGCCGCTGTTTGGAGAGTGGGAAGAGTGAATGAAGGTGGGCCCCCAGGTTCATCCTGGGGACCCATCTGATCATTCGCAGTCGCTGGCAAATTCGCCCAGCACCATCAAGAGGTCGGCCACATTGGTCGTGCCGTCGGCATTGATGTCTGTGGGACAACTGTTGGGCTCAGGTCCCTGACCGCCTCCGCCATCACAAGCCCCCGGTGTCCAACTGATCAACCCACCGAAATACATGGCATAACAGGCATTGGCATAGGTCATGCCATCGCATCCGCACACTGGATCGTATTCTTCCGTGCAGGGATAGTAAGGGTTAATCAACGTGGGCAAAACGCAGGTATCCCAAATGCAGGACCCATCGTCTACGGTGGCGTCGGGATTGTGGTTGACCGCGTCGGGGTTGGTGCACCCTTCCACCTCTGTTGAACCGCATGGCCCAGGCGTCCAATATTGGATGCCGTGTACCATCTCTGCGAAGCAGGAGTTGCTGTAGGTCACGCCATCACAGCCGCATACAGGGTCGTAGACTTCAGGACAGGGATGTGTGGGGTCGCTTGGGCCATAGCAGTCGCCTTCGTAGATGCAGGATCCGTCGTCAATGGTGGCGTTCGGGTCGTAATTGATCGCCATTGGATCGGTGCACCCATAAATCTCTTCACCACAAGATGGCAGATCGATGCACCAAGTCATGTGGCAGCATTCCAGCCAATCGCCGGATGCGCCTTCCTCGTAGAATACAAGGTCGATGCAGAATGGACTCTCGGGCAGTGTGTTGGGGTCCAAGTCTACATTCAATATTCCGGAGGTCAACGGATCAATGGTGATGGCGGTGACCCATTGAACAATGGTGCCGAATTGCCCTGGGTAGCTCATTTGGAGTTGACCGAAGGTGTATCCCGTGTGGTTGGAGACGCCAAATTCAAGGTGGTACCCATCGTCATCGCAGTGGGAATCATCGAAGAGGGTCATCGTGGCACAATCAGAGTCACATGGGGGCAATTCCACGCAATGCTCGAGATAACAGCAGGCTGTATTCGGGTCGAGGGCTGGATCAGATTCGTGTGCTGAAACCATAAAGCAGGCCTCCAGTGACGTGATGTTGCCGGTCAAGGCCACAGAGAAATCCATGCAATCGCCTGGGGCAATGCCCGTGCCGATGTCAAAGACGGTTTGGTCTATGTTGAGGCCCGCAGGCAACAGGGTCGAGAGGGTGAAGTAACCAACATTGTAAGGGTTGCTCGACCCGTTGCAGATTGTGAAATTGTAATCCCAACCGCTTCCATCTTCGAAGCAATCGATGTCGCCGCTGATTACGGTGATGCAGGTGCTGTCTTCAGGCTCTCCGATGATGGCTTCTGGACAGGAAAAGCCGTCGTTGTAATTGAGTGTGCCGGACCCCGTGTCCCAGAATGGCGTTCCCACACCTGTCAGAGGGTTGACTCGGTAGGTATTGACGGGGGCGCTGGTTGGATCATAGTATGCCCATTCATTGCAAGTGCAATACACCGCACCTGTGGCATCAGAATAGGCTGCGCCCCAGCCGAGACAATCGGAGAGTGGGCTTCCTGCATTGTTGCCGACCACCATGTTGGGAGTGCCAATGAACGCAGTTGAACCGGTCATTGGGTCAATGGAAACCAGTTGTTCTGCATCCTTGTCGACACCGTAAAACAGGCCATCGGTACTGCGTGCGAAATCCCAATTCGTTGAGGTGGTGGCGGGCCCGGTCAACCCATAGGTATGCACAACCATGCGGGTGTCCACGTCGATGATGTTGACCCAGGGCGTGGCGGACTGTCGGACATGGAGCAATTCGCCAGAGATGGCGTTTGCCAGCGCAGCGGAGGGGTTGTTGGTCGAGAAGTCCCCTTGGTTGGGCTGGATGTCCAAGAACCCATCTGAGGAGAAGTCCTGCACTTGGAAATTCAAGTTGTTCGGGTGGTTGGAAATGGTCCCGAGGTCTTCTATGCAGCCATTGGTTCCGATGCGCACCAAGATGACGCTGTCTTGGGCGTCCCGGGCTATGCCGTATGCGTAATCGTCAAGCACTCGATATCCGGTGGCATTGACTTGATCATCCACATCCACGACACCGTCGTCATAATTGAATGGGAGTACTGTAAAGCCACCCGCAGTGTTGTTTGGGTCGAAATACCCCACTTTGTTGTCTGCGCCATAGACTTGGTAGAGCCAGTTGTTGCAGGTGAGAGGTTCGCATTGTGTGGTGTCCTCTCCGCAGTCATACTCAATGCGGCTCCAGCAAGTGTCCGCATTTTCGGTGATCCAACCGAAATCGAGTAGGACCGTTCCAGCGGGTTGGGCATCTGGACAGAAGGAAACGGCATTGGGAATGGTGCCTTGGGGCGCACTTCCAGAGCTGACTTCCAGATACGTTGAGGTGGGCGTGGTCCAGGTTTCGTTGAAAAGCGGGGCGTAGCCAAAGGAACCGGGTTGGTTGGAGAATACATACAGGTCAGTGAGATCTGTGGTGCTGTTGTTTTCAAATCCGATGACGACACAGCAATCATCTGAAATGGCATAGACAGGCTCAATGTTGCATTGGCAATCGAGCAAGGTGAACTCCAAGTCCCCCGACATGGCGCTGCAGCCATTGCTGCTGGTGGCCATCACATTGTAAATGCCAGAGGCCTCGACAATCACGCAGGGGTCGTTCGCCCCTGAGATGGGACTTTGATTCAAAAACCATTGATACGAGGCATAGCCCTCCGGCGCACACAACGTGTCCGGTCCGCAGTTCTCATAGCACCCTGTGGGAACGGCGCAGAGGTCGGGAATGGGCAGCACTTCAAACGATGCGGAGTGGAAGCAGCCGTTGGTGTTCACGCCCGTGGCAGTGTAGACCCCCGCATTTTGTACGGTGATGTTTGGACCTGTGGCTCCGGTGCTCCAGTTGTAGTTCACGGTGGGGTCCAAGGGGGTCACCTCGATCAACACATCGTCGCCAGCGCATGGAGGGAAGTTGGGTGAGGTCAGCGTGAAATTCACGTCTTGGACCCACTCAGTGGTATGGAGATTGGACGCGTGCGGACAATCGTCGCCGTCCACCACCACCACGTTTATGTTGTGGACGGTTCCCACCACCCCTGAGAGTGTTAAAGTGGGCGTTGTTGCCACCAAAATGCCGTCCCTAAACCACTTGTAAGAGGAGAACGACCCGGTCACTTGGAACGTAGCGTCGCCATTTCCACAAATCACCGAGGGTCCGATGATGGTGGGGCTCAAGTCTGGAAGG
>Ga0206129_10005154_pt1 | contig 13963 bp, 13 predicted proteins | sample Helgoland_Spring_8_FD_148616 | JGI IMG/M metagenome (GOLD analysis project Ga0206129, IMG submission 148616) | Pelagic subsurface seawater microbial communities from Kabeltonne, Helgoland, North Sea - Helgoland_Spring_Bloom_20160502_2 | ecosystem: Environmental > Aquatic > Marine > Epipelagic ...
CAATGGGACAGAGAAAAAGAACTTGCCGCAATTAAGACAGAAACAGATCGCAAAGAAAGAGAACGTCTACGTTTAATAAAGGAAGAAGAAGATAGAGTAAGACAGATAGAAGAACGAAGACAGGCTGCTATACGCAATGCGCCCGAGAATGTCAGTTGGAATAAAAAGGGAAAGAATGAAAAACGGACATTTGAATGTAACGATGTAAATGGCAATCGTTTAGGCGGGAAAAACCTTTATATTGACGATGACGGAATTGTCTATGCTAACGAGAAACCGATAGCATTAGATGTCGACCAAATGAAACTACTACATACACAACAACCCGAATTAACGGAATCCATTTCGAATCCTAACTGGGGAAAATCGTCATCGAACAATCAACCTCAAAATTTTGTATATCCATATGATCCGTACAATGAATCGGGAGATAAAATCAAGTATGGAGGCAAAAGTTTAATAACAAGCAATCGTATATTCAAATTAGAAATGACAGAAGATGGAAATTTAGTATTGAAAAAGTCTGTCGCTGGATGTAGGGGCAACTATACAAAAGGGGAGAATATTGGAGATTATAAATTGTATAAAACTGACGCAACTGGATTACTTGATAAGATTGTGTTTGCAAATGGTTCTACCAGAAAGATAAATCCAGTTGGCGAATCTCTCTTAGAACGAGACAATTCGCATGCGCATATTGGTAGTTATGTTCCCGAAAATCTAGAAGACGGTCGTAAACCGGTACAGAATTTGGAGGAATGTAAATCAACATGCGTGTCATCTAATTGCGACTATATGTATTATACGCAGGAGTCGAATGGTACATTTGCGTGTTATGTAAAAAATGGAAAGGTAAGTAAATATATACCCATTCAGCCTAATTCTAATATAAAAAAATCTGATTTATATATAACCAATCAAAAAATGAGACCATTTCCAAAAGATGACCTAACCACAAAAGATCTGAATGCTGACGTAGTTAAAGTGAAAAATTACAAGGCATACTCGGAGTTTGAATATGACGGTACTAATATAACCAAGGTCGCTGATTTGGCAGGCACTACTATCAAACAATTACAAGTAAATCAAGAAATAAATTATAACGGAACCGAATCATTTAATAATCATGGGTTTACAGACACCGATAAAATTAGATATTCTAGAAAAGATGGAATTCGAAAAGGAATACTAGAACATCAATTAACTCCTATGAAAAAGGTAGCACATGATTATACTGAATTACAAAGGAAAATTGGAAAAACATATGATGAACTGGGAAATGACATTCAGGATATAACAAATGCAGACAAAAACGGCGTGCGTGATAAATTAGAGACCGAAAAACAATATATAAAACATTTCGTAGAAGTCGATTTAAATCCTTCCAAAACCGTATCAGATGTACGTTTAGATGATATCAATACAATTATTTCTTATAACAACTCTGTTTTAAACTTGGGAGTAATTACTGCCTCAACATTATTGGTTGCTGGCATCATGATAGCAAGAGAATAAGTTAAATATATAATATTTTTATAATATATATTGAATACAATGACGGATCGTGCGAACATTGATTTAAATGGACTCTTTGAAATACAACAAAATTATTTAACGGGTCTGTCACAACAAACTGACGATCCTGACCTAACTAAAAAGGTATCAGTGTTACAGAAGAATTTAACAGATTTAAACCGGGGTTTTAAGACGGCTAATATATCTAGTAATAGAGCATTAACTCATCAAGATGAAGTCTCCAAAATCATAACAACCGAAAAAGATAGGCTATTAGAAAAGAAACAGATTATTGATAATGCTTTAGTTGGAAAACAACGTGCGATTTCGTTAAACGATAGTTTCCAGCAAAAACAAAGCGCATACAATAACATTAAGATAGTTTGGATTTTTGCTTTAGCACTAATCGTACTATTCACAATTCTACAAACAAAGATAGATTACATACCACCGATAGTTTTTAGTTTAGGAACAACTACAATATTAGTAGGAGTCGTGTTGTATTCACTTTATGCGTATATCGAAATTAGACGTAGAGAAAATATAAATTATAATTCTTTGGATTTATCAGAACCTGCCGCAAGAAGTAAACAAGAGTTACATGATGCAGACAAAAATTCGACGGATAAAGACTTACTTGCCGGAATTAACCTATTTGGATGTATAGGTCCAAAATGTTGTAGTTCAGGAACAATATGGGACAATGATAGTCTAAAATGCGTGTTTGATGATAAATATGACCCCACAAAGGTACAAGAAACAGAGACATTTATTACAGAAACTATTGAAAATCAAGGAACGCCTCCACTAACTAATGGTAATTTTACAGAAAATGTTGCGAGTGAATGTTCTAGTTGTTCGACATATTAACCACGAGAATATATCATTCTATATTAATAATTTATAATATAGAATGGGAGGCGGTCCAAGCAAAGCCGAACGAAGACGAAGAGATAGAGCAAGAGAAAGAGGTAGACAAAGACAGAACGTTATTGATAGTAAGGTAGCCCAAGTTGCCAACATAAATGGTATATCCGCCGATTATATTAGTAGATCTAGAACAGTAAATGCCGAATTTGTATATCTAAATAAAATAATAAATCCGGATCCTCTACCTACAGTATCAACAAGCGGGACTAATGCTACTTTGCAACGAAGTCGAAATCAATCAAGTTCGAATACAGGAAGTGGAAGTGGAAGTGGAAGTGGAGGACATAAAATGTCAAATGAAGCAATCATGCGCGAGTTTGTAAAAGTAAGAGATGAACTATACTATTTATTAAAAGAAATACCCAAACAAGAAGCCATATTAAATGACTTCATCGACACAAAGGACATATTAGAAGCAGATAAGGTAAGATTCAAATACTTAATTATTTCTTTAACTGCGGCAATATCAGATATGGAATTGTATGGTGATCTGGGAACGTCGTCACGTAATTTTTTTAGTAAAGAAATTAAACAATTAAATTCTAAAATAAACAAACGAGAGAAATTAAATTACGATAATTATGAGAGACGCAATGAAGTAATGGACCGTGCAACACAAAAGTTAGGGTCAAAATATAGTAATGATTATAGTAATGTAAAATATCAGGATCAACATACCCAATTTTTTGTTTCATTGAACGCGATTTTTTGGTATTTGTATTATTTATTAATATTAGTAATCGGATATCAACTACGATATATCCAAAATAATATGACAACGCAAAATAAAATTATATGGATAACTGTTTTAGTAATATATCCATTTCTATATTATGCTTATGATTTATTTACAGGGTGAAAAAGTATAACTATATTATAATAAGTAAAATGTTTGGTAAACCTATCATAGAAGGAATGGGGTTCATTCAATATATACATGCATATAGAGTCTGGACCCGGAATATAGATAATGCTAACGCACATCTTCAGAATATGATAAATAAATGGAATTCTGACAAACGCGAGTTAGCCTATTTTATTCGTAAAATAAAACAACTTCATGACGATTACCGTAGCCATATAGACAATTCCCGCCAACCCAAATTGGATCAATTGAATAAGGATATCAAGATTAAAGAGATAGAAATAGCGGAGTTGAAGTTAGAAATAGATGAGTTGAAGTCAGAAATAAAAAAATATACAAATAAACTCAATATTCTGAATGAAAAGTATCCGGGATTGAAAGAAAAAATCGACAAAGAACGAAAACAGATTCTGCCTTTAAAGAAAAAGGAATTCTCAAGTGCCAATCAATACTATAAAATGCTTACTTATCAAAATGACGAGATATCAAATCAGATTATAAGTCAACGAAATGATCTAACCACGGCAGATCGAAAATATATTACAACTGACTCTTCAATACCTTTTTACAGTAACATCAACATTGTATTATTACTGACATACATTATAATAGCCGGTTATGTTAGTTACCTTATAGCCTATGGTCTGGTGACAAATAACCGATATGGTAAAATTATATTGATTCTACTTATCATATTATACCCGATTTACATGTTTGCAATAGAAAAGCAAATATATGACAAATACAAAATGTTTAATTCAATGGTTCGTGCCGTACCATACCGACCGGTTGAATAAAAAATATAATTTATTATTATGAATATATAAATTATGTAAAACCCTACATTAGAGTCCATTTATATTAATGGCACTCGTACTATTTTGAATAATATCATGTTCTTCGTTGTCTGTTGTATCTTGGTATTTGATTCCGATACCGAACCATTTTGACGAACGATTCTTACCAAAACAACGATCCATATATTCGTGAAGGTCTTTCGTAGACGGACCACGTCCACCATAGTTGATATCATACCATCGGTTAAATTCGCCCTTTAGTTCGCCCTTTTGGACGCACATGTGTGTATCCTTACTGCGTACGATACAATCTTCCACGAACTCCGAGAGATAATCCTGACTTTTTCTATATTCATTGCTCTTTTGCATAACAATATCACAATCATTAACAATTCCATTGGTAATACATGCACGCTTAATAAGCATAGCAAGGAATACTTCTTTCCATGAATCAAATTTTTCATCGATAGACTTATCTAACTTGTATTGGTAAGGTTTTTCAGTATCCCCTTCCACTGGACTTTCAGTAAACAATGATTTAAATGGAACCGCTCGAATACGGCGCCATGTACCATGGTCGTTACTCTTAATTTCCATTAAGACATTACATGTAACAACGAGTTTGAATTGTGGAATAAATGAAATTGTCTGAAGCATATACGGAGATCGTGCTTGAATTGGATCTTTTCCACTAGTTAATTGTTTCATGATGCCTTCATTGATTTGATCTCCTTTGGATGGTTCCTGCATAACCGCAAATCGCTTTCCTTTCAATTGTACGATTTCGGGCGCTAAACCGCCAACCTTACCGCGTTTGTCCGTTACAAGCGTCAATGGAACATCACCTTTATAATCACCCAATGTTACCTCCATTAGATTTACCAATACCGACTTACCATTTTGTCCGTGTCCGATATACATATTAAACGTCTGGTTGGTAGACGTTCCCAATAACGTCGATGATAGATGATCCCACATATATTCACATAATTGTTTTTCTGGGAACAACTTATTCATAAAGTCATTAATTTGGTTCATGATAATACTATGTTTGTTAGTATCAAGTTCAGTATATGTAATATTGGTCGACATTGAAATATTGTCCTCGGGAATACCATTTCGAAATTTCTTTTCTTTGAAATCATATACACCGTTATCGCAACATAATAAGTATGGATTAGTATCCAACTTACCGAGAAATGTGCCGTCGTAAAATAATTCTTTCGCTTCTCGCATAATGTTATTTTTATCGTTTGTTTGAGATAGACGCTGACATATTGTTAATATTCTTTGTTGTATAGTTAAATTAACATCGTCTTGTTCGGATACTGGTTCTTCGTCATCGTCAGTGCGACCGCGTTTCGATTCATTTTTATGCATATACTGAACGGCCTTACTTCTATACAGTTCACGCAGTTGGTTTGAAATTGCCTTTCGAAGAGTGGTACCAGAATCGAGGTCATACCATCGATGATTTTTATAATGCATCCATAGGTTTCCCTTTACACTGGTACATACATAATCATGTTTAAACATATGATACAGAACTGTCGCTAAATCAAAGTCACCACAACTGGATCTGCTGTCGCTTTTTCCCTTTCCACCACTTCGTAGAGTTTGTTCTACATGATAGTCTATAGAATTATGACGGATCAATTCATATGCTTCGGGTGCTTCCGTTTTGACCCAGTGATATAGAGATCGTTTTGTAATACCATCTTGAGGACGAGAATCAAATTTTCTCCACATTTCGCACAAATCTGCTATTTCACTGAATTGAAATGTGGATGACTGTGCGCTAAATGCTAACCATACGATTAGTAATCTACTGCTAATATTTTTAAGACACCAACCTACGCGAATCCATTTGGAATATGACCCCGATTCATAAAATGATGTTGGTAAACTCATCACATAATCATACGCGTCTTTCAAATCGTAATCGAGTTGCGATTTGGAAACAGAGTCAAGGAAATTATTAAGCACCATCGATAATTCGTCACGAGTTTTAATGTTTGCCAGGTTGAAATCATCATGGCGCGAAACATCTCGGATTGTTTGCGGAACCGCATTATTTATTTTACCGGCACCGCCTAATTTATTGATACGCTTGTATTCTTCATGTTCCTTGATAAATGACGTTTTTAAGAATAGCGACGGATTTGAGTCATTGCGAACAGACAGTGGATACATATTCTTCACAAAATCGTATGACGATAATGGAACTTCTTTACGCATGAATTCTTGATCGGTTTCGTCATATCCAACTTCGTGAATATAAGTTACTTTGTAACGGTCGTGATTTGGTTTCCGCGATCCATACAATTGCCAATTTACAGTACCATCAGTAATACCTTTATCAAATACATCGTCCCATGAATTAATGATTTTAAGATCTCCCCATGCTTCGGCTACTTTTGGGATTACTTTCTCTCGAACGATTTGTTGAGTTATCCTATCGATTTTTAAACCAATTAGTAAATGGATACCGTCCTTCGTACAATTTTTTGATTGAACTTGATTGACTGTCGGTTTTTGTTGAACGAAAATATAGAATTTACATGTAGAATCGAGTTGATAAACGTCCTTTAACGTTTCCAAATAGATATCTATCATGTCTTCTATATGTTCTTTTGTATATTGACGTTCATCAACGTCAAGATCATGACGAAGATCAATGTCTACCAATAATGGACCATTGTCCTTTAGTTGTTTTTCGGTTAGATATTCCTTCTTATTTTCACCTAAAATATCATTGGCATATAGATTCAGGAATAATTGATATTCGCTATCTGCTATTGCGTATGACCCACCGTAAATCTTGTCTTCTTTGCTTCCGATTCTAGTATTTGTAATTTCTTTGGTCGGATTACTTTCTCCTTTTCGTAGTAAATGTTTCATGATAAAGTCCTGGAACCCTGCATATTTCACGTTTGTATCAAACTTTCGTGAAGAATCGCTTGATATATGTTTTGCCGATCGTTCCATTTTAATTGGATAGGATATATTGTTAGTTTATATTTATCTGATTTGAATAATATCAATTCAATTTTTAAAATATGTTTGATTTGTTATATTCCATATCAAATATATGGAATATTCAATTTTCTAAATATAAAATTGAAAGATCCATATCACATATACGGGATTTAAATAAATTGTACTTTTAGTATATAATGAAATTCTGCGAAATCTGCAATAACATGTATTACATTGGCATTGATCCAGAAGATACATATAAGTTATCCTATTATTGCCGAAATTGTAAACATGTAGATAATACAATAACGGAGGAAGGAGTCTGTGTAATGAAGACGCAGTTAAAAAAGGGAGATCATGAATTTAACCACACTTTCAATGAATATACGAAGTTAGACCCAACCCTGCCTAGATTATATAATACAAAATGTCCCAATTCTGAATGTAAGACCGAACATGGAGTCATATATATTCGATATGATAATGATAATCTAAAATATTTATATATATGCGCTGATTGTGATGTGAAGTGGAAAACTGATGATCGTAAATAATAGAAAATTGAATTAGTTAATCGCAAATAACAATTTAGAAAAACTACATTATCTACACATATAGTACTATAAAACATGGAAAACGAAGATTTTGTTCCAAGTGATATTGACGACATTGAACCAATTGAAGACGATGATGCGTCGATTGGTTCAACAAAAGATTCTAAAAAAATAAATGATGATGACATAGATCAAACTGAAGACGTGGAAGAGGAAGAGGAGGACGATACAGATATAGAATCGGATGATGAATATGATAATGGTAATTTGGAAGATGATCCCGATATGGTATCCAATGAAGTGACTGGAAATAATACAAATAATCGCTTTATGGTTGACGAAGATGACGATGAAGATGATGACGATGATGACGATGAAGGATATCTACAAAAAATGAATGGGTTTGATAAACAAGATATTATTGAACAATTCCACCCAGAATTACTCAATCATAATTATGATGAAGTTAATAGTTTGGCTCAAGTTGTTCGCGATTCAAATGGTGTTGTAATAGACCCTTTACATAAGACATTACCATTTGTAACTCGATATGAACGCGCTCGCGCAATTGGTGAACGCGCGAAACAAATAAATTCGGGCGCGGTTCCTTTTGTAGAAGTAGATGAAAATGTAATTGATGGGTATTTAATCGCACTAAAAGAATTTGAAGAAAAAAAAATTCCATTCATCATTAAGCGCCCAATTCCGAATGGTGGGTGTGAATATTGGAAATTATCTGATTTAGAGATACTTAGTTAAAAAATAAATGGTTAAAAAATAAATGGTTGATTTTTTATTTGTATGAAAAATCAAAACATAGATATATATATTAGATGCCGTTATCATCAGCGATTTCACCACATAACCTTGTGCCGGGTAAAAAATATTTGATTGACATCCAATGGAATATAACAAATGATCTTCGATTGCTGGGTAATCATACTATGATTGGAATATTTATTCGATCATCCTTTGTTAGAGGACGAACCCAGTCATTTGATAGCGGACTACAAATATTATTAAATCGGTCTCGATATGAGACGATATTTGCAATTGATGGAGAATCACATAAAATGAGTTCGGTTAACAAGTTTTATGAAATTATCACCCCACCCGCATCAGAAATAGCCGGATTATGTAAATTATATTCGCTACCGTTTCACACTTATATTAAAAAATATATATATTCGTTTACAGATATTGCTCTGAATCTTAAATACCGTGCGAAACCAAAATGTAAATAATTGTAACAATACTTTTTTATTCAATTACTTAAAACTAATATAGAAGCTTTATTATAATTAGAGTAATATCATCAAATAATACTAACATGAAAACTTGCTCGTTTTGTCAAGAGTTGGGTCACACGATTGTAAATTGTGCGGATCCGGCCATCGATTTATTAATACAAGAATTTAATGAATATGTCGCATTTGATTTTAAATGTAAATTTAAATCTAGATACATACAATATGGTTGTTCTCTATTTTCATTACCCGAATTGAGAATGATAGGATATTATTACAATATGAATATGAATAAACTAACTCGCGATGACTTTACTTCTGAAATAATAAATGCTAGTTCTCAAGCAACAACTATGTACGATGAAATAATAAGTAAAATGAATATGTCTGAATTGGTATACTTCTCTAAAAAAATTGCGAATAGTTCCAATAAATGGAATTCAAGAAAATATTCATTTGTCGATATAAAAAAAAGACTAGGCATTCACTCAAACGTGAATGATTCATTAACCAATGACAATTTGAAAAATACCGATGAAGAAACCGATATATCAGATGACGAGACGTATGCGATGTCATTACTATGTTCGAATACAATTGAGATGGATGAAGTCGATAATGTGATAGAAAATGTGTTTACTCCCTTGTTATACATATTTATATTTGGAATTACTGTATACATGTCACAATAATATGTATTATGATTTCCAATTTTTACCACAGTCTAAACAGGTTATAAATATAGTTGCCGGCTCATCCGCACTTCTAGTTTGTAGTTCATAATATGTACATCGTTTTGATTTACATTTTTTACATGTAAACATATCGGTCGATGCTTGAATATTGGTTGTATATTTATTCGCATCTCGTTTCATTTTTTGTTCGAGTAGTTCTCTCCAATGTGAAGAGTCCATTTCTTGATGTGTCATATATGCGAATTGTTGAGGCAATACTTCTTTATTTTTAAGTTGCATCAATAATGCGGGATTTTTCAAATTCAAGTAAATTGTACGCAGACGATCAATGTAGATTTGCACGAATAATGGATTTTCCCATTTCTTTATAATTTTCTTTGTTGACGCTTCCTTTATACAATAGTTAAAAACACCTTTTTCGATGTTGACGCCTAATATATCATCTTGAATAATATGATTCAATCGTTTGGTTATGCCTTCACGAAATTCTGCTGGATTATTAATGTTACGCATTATGTAAATAATATACGATCTATATATTATTTATATTTAGTATTTGTATAATTTCAATTTTTCGTTACATGATTGAAGATTCAAATATATTCTTCTTCCTCCAATTCACTTGTAAAATCAGAATCGATATCTTCTACGATAAAGACAGTATTTGTTTTCGCGCGTTTTGACGGTCTTGGTGTTTTTGGGGGAACGGGTTTAGATCTATGTGCATGACTTTCTTCTTCTTCCTCTTCCTCTTCCTCTTCATCGTCTACAATAAAATCGTCTTTTACATATCCACTTTTTGTTTTAGGTAAATTTTCGTCTTCATCTTCACTTTCGTCTTCATCCTCTTCACATAAATCATCAAATCCACCATTTAACTGGTCGTAAATTTTATTCCACTCCTTTATAGAAATATTATCAACCGCAGTTTTATTCCTATTTACAATGACACAACTCCCAAAGAATAATGTATTGTCGATAGGTGGGGGGAATTCATATTGATTTTCTTGGTTAGCTCGACCAATGTCTTTTCCATATACATTAACATTAAATATTTTTCCATCAAGTTTAATGTTATCCCATGTTACATGGTTTTTAAAATGTGTAGACGACTTGAATCCTCCTTTTTTGTATAATTCTTCTTCTGAAAAAGCCTTGATTTTGCTTTCTTTTACATTACCTATCTTATCTATAACAATAACCGATACCGAAGTCATTTTATATATGTTTTATAGATAGTATCATTTATATAGTTTGTTAGTTAACATTATCACATTGTCGTAAAACTAGGTTAAAATCTTTATATGGTCTTGTATATAACACAACATGTTCTCGGGTTTATTTCTACAAATTATAATTAAAATATTGGTATTTATTGGTATTATATACGCCATACAGTATGTCATTGAATACCTGAAAGATAGATATACAAAACCTAGAGTCAAAGATTTAGTGAATACTCAAATTAAAAAATATAAGGAGATATTATTTGAAATGAATGAGAACAAGAACACACGACACGACGAGGTAATATCAAATGACGACATTTTTAATGATAAAACAAATATTGATGATATGAATAATGACTTACTAACATTCATGAATTCACAAACACAACAAGATGTTGTGTCTCCATAACTATATTGCAAATTGATATAAACGCTTCGGCACATTGTTGTATATAATGTTTGAATTATCTAATGCTCAAACCGCCAAATTATCCGACAATATCCCAAAGTTTGAACTTTCATATGAAACCATTTCACATACGAAAGTTTCACCCACATATAATGTAGTGACTGCTATCCCAACCGGTAAAAAGGTAATGATATGGTTAACCTATTTCAATGCCAAAACTGTGTGTTATTTATTCGAACTTAATAAAGAAAAACGTATAACAAAAGGTCGATTATTAGATATAAAATACGAAGATAAATTAGCATTGGGAACCATATTATATGGTTCATCTATTATGAATGAAAACAACGAGATTATATCTATAGCAATCGATGATATTGTTTATTATAATGGCATTGCACTTAACAATACAAATGTTATACATAAATTGTCTATGTTACATAAAACCTTCGCAGGATTTTTAAAACAAGATAAAATAATTCAATTGTATAGTTGTGTATTTTGGCAGATTGAGATTGACGACAATCTTCTAGAATATCCAAATACAATAACTAATGAAATTTTTTCTACTATCCCGTATAATATACATCATATGCAATATAGATCCGCATATGAAAAAAGACCATATGTAAATATTTTCATGAATAGAAAATTAAACATTGTTAGTTTGCCTAGCCAACCCAAAGCAGTGCCCTCCTTTAATTTTACAGAAATGCCATTAAAAATGTCCGTACATAAAACGCAATATAAATATAGTGCTGTTTTTCAAATACGCGCCGACATTCAATATGACATTTATCATTTATTTGCTTGTGGGCGCAACAATCAAAAAGTATATTATAATGTCGCGTATATTCCAAATTACAAAACAAGTATATTCATGAATTCATTATTTCGAAAAATACGAGAAAACGACAATTTAGACTATATTGAAGAAAGTGACGATGAAGACGACTTTCAAAACATGGACGAAGATAAATATGTAGACATGAATAAAACATTATTTATGGAATGTACGTTTCATAAAAAATTCAAAAGATGGGTGCCGAATAAGGTTGTAAGTCGCACCGAAAAGATTACACATATTTCACAATTATAAATATACGAGCGGAACATTATCTATATATACAATATAGATAATGTCTGGAAACGGAATAACAAATTCTACATTCGCGGATGGATCCGTTTTGCCCGTGGAAATACCCAGTTCGGTTGATACTATACCCCAAGATACAGACTTGCCCCCACCTCAGTCTGGTGGCAGTTCTCATCGTAAATCACGAAAAATGTCAAAATCTAAACGTGCGCGTAGAATGAAGACAAACAAAAAGAAGAAGAACAATAAATCCAAATCCAAATCCAAAAAAAATACACGACGTAAATTACGTAGATAATTGTGCGTTCATCTAATTATATCAATGTAGAAATATCTAACAAACATTTAGAATCTTTTGAACTATTTACCGAATTCAAATGATTATCATCTTCGTCAACCTCGACGCTTCCATTATCTAATTCTTTTGGCTCATATACCCACTTCCATGTTTTGTCTTCATTCCAATCTAAACTCATTCCTTCGTATTTATCTCCGTCTATTTGGCGTATACGATAATTACATTTTTTATAAAATTGTCGTCGCTTTACCCATTGCTTCTGAAATAAATCATGACTATCTACAATATCTACCACAATTGGATTATTCCCCTTTACGCGCAATATACGTCCGACAGATTGTGTTATGTCTGTCTTTGGCGTTACCATTACTAATGTAGAGAGTGTTTTTATATCTAATGCCTCTGCCGCCATAGCATATGTTGCCAGCACAATTTGTTTAGTTTCCGTTGTTTGTAAATCGTTTTGTTTCATTCCACCCACATAATATCCAATAGTTGCTAATTTCCGATGAGAAACGCTTTCGTATAAATACTTTAACAAACATCGGTTATGACATAGTATCATAATTTGCTTTGATGTATTTTCTTTCAATAGATCGCCAATTATATTAATTATGAAGTCACTGCGTGGTCCGTAATTGCATAATTTTGAAATCATTGTACTGTATTTTGGATTGTCACGATAATCATATTCAACTTCATTAAATTCGGGGTCATTCGATTTATACGTAATGGCACGAACACAAACCAAATCATCATCTTTTCGTTCCTCGCTATATATTTTATCGCCAATAAACATGTATAATACCTTTGTTAACCGATCTTTTCGTTCTACGGTTGCCGATATACCCAACATATTTGGGGTTAATGTTTTAAATAAAGTTTTTGAAAATTGTTCGCTACCAATGCGATGAACCTCGTCGACAATGGTTAATCCGAACGACGAAAACGCATTACTGCCAAAATCTTTATCATATAATGTTTGAAGCATACCGATTACTATATCTTTTCCGTCTATATCGAATACTTTTCCTTGAATTTTACCGATTGTAGCAGTTGGAAGAAATTCTTCAATGCGCTCTATCCACTGGTTCATTAGGAATTCTTTATGAACGATAATAAGTGTCTTTTTTTGAATATTCGATATCATTTTTAACGCACATACAGTATTATGCGTAACTGTATTGTCACCTAATACAAAACGACGATTTCCATCTATTTCAAATCCATAATAATTATCTATTTCTAATTTTTCTAATTTTATACGTGTATTTAATGTATCCTTAATTTGTTTTCTTGGATTTGCTTTTTTTCTTGGACATTTTACTGGTATTTCTTCTAATCCTTTA
>Ga0206129_10005169_pt1 | contig 13941 bp, 19 predicted proteins | sample Helgoland_Spring_8_FD_148616 | JGI IMG/M metagenome (GOLD analysis project Ga0206129, IMG submission 148616) | Pelagic subsurface seawater microbial communities from Kabeltonne, Helgoland, North Sea - Helgoland_Spring_Bloom_20160502_2 | ecosystem: Environmental > Aquatic > Marine > Epipelagic ...
ATCACGTTATACATTTAGTGTTCCAAGTGCATTTGTGCTAGCAGCATTAAACATGGACGGTGATAAAAGCATCAAAATGGGTAGCTTGGGTGTTATGATTACAGTAGACAGCGGACTAATTAGCTATGACTATATTATCCCAATGGTATCTAAATAATAAACTATGGAAACTCTGGACTTAGAAGCTACACAAAAAGACTATGCTGTATTCTTGCCTGCACTCAGTGGCTTTTATGCCACGTTTGTAGGCAAGCAACGGTATCAAGAATATGTAGATCCTGCTAGAGTACCTGCAGGATTTACCAATGGCGTCGAAAGTCTTAACTTTCTTGCTCCTAAAGATGCTGCATTTAGATACCCATGGGCATTATATAGTGCAGGACATGCTAATCTAGACACTACGAAATTAGTTGAAAAAGAAGACATGGTTCGCAATAGAGACCGTAACGGAACATTTCTACTAGGAGATTCGGGTGGGTTCCAGATTGCAAAAGGATTGTGGCCCGGAGAATGGGCAGATCCTAATTGTCCTAAAGCACAAAAACAACGTGAACTAGTGCTTGATTGGATGGAAGAGTACATGGATTACGGTATGGTACTTGATATCCCAACTTGGACTTTTCGCGATCCTAAAGCGTCAGCAGCCTGCGGCATTCGCAGCTATCAAGATGCTGTTGACGCTACTAGAATCAACAATGACTATTTTATACAAAATCGCAAAGGTAATGTAAAGTTTCTCAACGTACTACAAGGCGGCAATCATCAAGAAGCCGATGACTGGTATAGCATTATGAAAGACTATTGTGATCCTAAATTATATCCAGACACACATTTTAATGGTTGGTCAATGGGTGGACAGAACATGTGCGATGTGCATTTGGTTCTTAAACGTATTGTTACACTAATGCATGACGGTTTGCTAGAAGAAGGCTTACATGATTGGATGCACTTCTTGGGTACTAGTAAACTAGAATGGGCACTACTACTAACTGATATTCAACGTGCAGTGCGCAAATATCATAACCCTAAATTTACTATTAGTTTTGACTGTGCTAGTCCTTTCCTTGCTACAGCAAACGGCATGCTTTACACATACAACAAATACCCGGATCGTGACAAATGGAGTTACAAGATGGAAAGTGGTGTAGATGATAAAAAGTATGCTGTTGATTCAAGATTGTTTGGTGATGTATTACGAGACGATGCAGGGTTAACGTTCACTGATGGTCCTATTAGTAAGCATTTAAAAGTAAGTGATGTTTGTATTTACAAACCAGGCGATTTAAACAAAAATGGCAAAGAAGGCAAAACTAGTTGGGATAGTTTTAGTTATTGTTTGCAAATGGGTCACAATGTTTGGGCACACTTGGATGCAGTACAAAAAGGCAACGAACTGTACGACAAAGGCATTATGCCGGGTATGCTAGTGGATGATAGGTATGACGAAATCTTTTTTAGGGATGTAGTCGAGGAAATCTTTTCACATCAAGACCGTGATAAGAGTCTAGCATGTATAGAAAGCTACAGCAACTATTTCTTGCGTATTGTTGGTACTAGAGGATTTACCGGCAAGAAAGCAATCAATAGCCAAACTGCTTTTGGCGCAATGTTCTCTCAGGCTTAAAATGAAGATTATAGGACACGCAGGCATTACCGTTCATCGAGATATTGGCACAGATAGTGAATCTTATCAGGTAGTACTTAACAGCGAAACCAGAGAACAGTTAAACTATATTAAAGATTTAAGAAATTCAAGTGGTATACATAATGGATGGGCGCTAGGATCTGAATTAAACACTATAGTATCAATACTTTCGATGATATACGATGATCGTTTAGAAGAACAAGAAATTAGAGATCGTGTTCCAGCAGTTAAAAATGCGTGGGAAAACTATAAGTTGTTATTGGATATGGTAAAAAAGGACAATAAAAAATGAATAGAGAATATCAAACAGGGCTATCTGACCAGTGTATAATGTTTACAGGAAAAGAAATTGAACATACTCCTGCACACGGAATGAAAACACTTTTTGTTGTTGGTGTTCAAGAAATTGACGGAATAATTTCATATGCAAAGAAAATGGATGTAAATCATATCTACTTAGGTGCAAATATGAGTTTTTTCCCAGATGATAATTGGGACGAAATGGTAAAGCCATTATTAAAAGCAGGCTATTGGGTTACATTAGACTTTGATATTAAACACGTCGAATGGGTACTAGAATCTGGATACACAGAATACAATCAATTTATTCCGATGATTAGTGCCAAGTTGCCATATATACAACTATTAGGATACAATGCTTGTTTAAAGATCGACGACAAAGACTTTGACAAAAGTAACCCGGGTGTATGGGTACATCGTGTTCATGACTTAATGAATAAGGATTGCTTTACAAATTGGAAACAGTACAACAACGACATGCCGTTGGAATTAGAAAATGATTAAAATCTTTACAACATTAACATTATTATTAGCACTATCTAGTGCAACATTTGCACAACAACTGACGCAAAATTTACCACTAGTGCCAGCGCCTAGCCCGCCTCTAATTCCAGATACCCAAGAGCCATTGAGTGAGTGGCTACTCTTTCCTACTGAATTTTTATGTGGAACACGAGAAAAAATTTTTACTGTTATTGCAAGTAGAACTCAAACAGCAAAGTTTGGGGGTAGTAGCATAGTAATTAGTAAAAGAAATGGACAAGCCTTTATTGTTAGTACACTTTTTGCTGTTAATGAAAGAAACGGTTCTTGGACTTTACTTGCTGTGTTTAAAGACGGAATAGCTTGTATAATGGCAAGCGGCGGCGATCACACAGTGTATTAATTTTATTATCATAAATACCTTAGTCAACAAAGGTATTTTCGATGGATTTAATAACAGCAAAACTGGCAGCAGATGGTGCATTGCTATCGTATAAAAACAGAGACGGTAAACAGGATTTCCTAAATTTAGGATTTACAACTCACAAATTTATAAACAAAAACGGCGCTCAAGCACACTTTGTAAAAAATAAAGAAAATGTATTTATTTTTTGTCGAGGTACAGAGGCTACTGCACTAAATGATTTGTTAGCTGATCTTAATTTATTCCCTAAAACACACGGAGAAGGTTTTGTACACAGTGGTTTTAGAAACGAAGCACGTAAAATACTAATCGATGTTAAACTATTTGTAGAGAAAAACAAACATCTAAATATAGTACTCGCTGGACATAGCTTAGGCGGTGCAATGTCAACATACCTTGCACAAGAGCTGCACCATGCAGGATATAGTGTTAGTTTGTATACGTTCGGATCTCCTAGAGTAGGCGATAATGACTATTGCGATTGTATGGAAAATATTCCGCATTGGAGATTTGTAAATAACAACGATGTTGTTACAAGTGTTCCGCCTATGGCATTAGGATTTAGACATAGCGGAACTATAAAATATATCTCTTATACAGGAGATATTACTAACATGTCATGGAAACAAAGATTGTGGGACCAACTAAGGGGTCGGTTTAGAGCAATATGCAAGTTTCAATTGTTTGATGGTTCGTTTGATCATAGCATGAAACTATATCATAAAAAAATTAAAAAACATGTTGACAAACAAAAATAATACATGTATATTAAATACACTAACAAAGTAATTTCAACCCTTAATAAAAGTGTAAGTTATGACACAAAGAACAAGTCTTATTTGGGTTACCTTTCAGAAAGAAGGTATTCACAAATATCCAGCAGCATTAGAAGATCCTAAACTTGCTACTGGAGATATGTACGATGTAAGTTTCCTAGGATACCCTCATCGTCATATGTTTAAATTTAAAATTAGCATTGAAGTATTCCACGACGATCGTGACATTGAATTTATCCAGTTTAAACGTTGGTTAGAATCATTGTATACCGACGGTGTGTTAGAACTTGATTACAAAAGTTGCGAAATGATCGCAGACGATCTATATCAAACCATTAATAATCGTTACCCAAATCGCTCGGTGGAAATCGAAGTAAGCGAAGATGGCGAAAATGGTTGTATTAATATCTATACTGAAGACTAGGAGGAATTAATGTCTCAGCATAAACAAAAACCAGTAAAGCAAGTATTTGACGATCTTGACGAATATCTTGCATGGTGTGTTGAATACGGTTATGTATTTGACGAAAAAGATTTGTATAAACAAAACTCAAATTGGAGTTACTTTCAGCGAAATCGTCATGGCGATCGACATGTTCGTAACAACTGGATTCGTGATTCTAAACAATTTGCTCGTGAGCAAATGTTCAATAATACAGACAGGCGTGAGCAGTCTTCTTATCGGAAGTAACGCATGATTAATATTTTCTTTGTTCCTGGAATGTTTGGAAGTACTATTGAATTTATTATCAAAAACTTTTCCAATGAGTTTTCCAATGATCAAGAAGATTTAAACAATTATATATTAGAGGATGGAAGTCTACATAGTTATAAAAAAGAGTTCCATCCTTGTACACTAGACGCACTAAAAGAAATCACTAGTATGTCAAGCACAGAAAACCGTGTTAATACTCCGATATACCCAACACCCGATGCTAAATTTAATGAAATACTCGATGTTGTTGTAAACGACAATTTCCTATTAAATAAAAATGTGTTAATATACAGTCCGGATAAATCTGCATCCGAACTTAATATGTTCTTTCAATACTATAAAATTGCAACTGGAACAAAAGGACATCATAACGGAATGGGTGTATTCTTTGATGGTCCAAATGCTAATGCAAATGTAGTAAACTGGAAAAAAGAATATCGTACATGGCAAGATATGGAAACGTGGGAACTTCGCGAATGGTTTAGCATGTTTTACGAAGCGTGGCTATCTCAATGGATTGATAGTGCACAGCAAGCACCCGACAGTTTTTTAAAACTTCCAAGTACAGGAATGATAAACAATCCAAAAAAGCACATGGATACTATATTCAAACATTGTAACTTAACTTGGAATAATAAAGATATTGACAATTTCTTAGATATATGGTATAGTAAACAGAATGTAATTGTAAATAAATTCAATGAATGTCATTCTATTCTAAATAACATTATCAACAACAATGACTCAACTTGGAAAAAACTAGACTTTATTCAAGAAGCAATGTTACAAAAAAGATTATATGACTGTGGTTATAAAATAAAATGCTGGGAGTTAGATGAATTCCCAACTAGTACAAAACAATTATACAACCTATTAGAAAAGGTATGATATGAGAAAACTATTTTATATGGGATTAGAGCCTTATGAAGGCAGGTATACTCTCCAGTTGCAAGACTGGAGTGAACGTGCATTCAAGCGCCGGGGCATTGATTATGTAGTAGTACCAGGCACAACTATTGACAATACTAAAGCTATCAGTGTTGGACAAGTGTTAGATGCACACGGACGCAGTTATTTTGGCATGAGTCAAATGATGAATCTTGTACAAATGATGCGTGAAGGTGAATGCACTGGTGAAGACGTTGTTTTCTTCGAAGACATGTTTCAACCAGGCATGGAATCGCTTCCATATATTATGGATCAGATTCCAGCAGAACAACGACCTAAGGTTTGGGTGCGTTGTTTGGCACAAGCCGTAGACCCAGATGACTTTGTTCATGTTTGGGGTATGGGCAAGTGGATGAGTTTGTATGAAGAAATGTGCAACGAGTTTGTTACTGGCGTACTAGCAAGTAATGAAGAAATGGTTGCTAACATGAAGATTGCAAACTGGAAGGCTCCTCTCTACAATGTCAGCGGACTTGCATTTGACAAAACAGAAGTGCAAGAACGTGTAAAAGGTGTAATCAAAAGCTGGACAGATCGCAAGGATCGTGTGGTGTTTACTGCAAGATTTGATCAAGAAAAGCAACCAGACTTCTACATGGATTTGATCGAAGAATGGTACGGTACACCCGGAACACCTGAAGTAGAGTTTGCTATACTACAAGGTGGACCATTGCGTTCAAACAATCCAAAGTACATCGAACGTGCTAGAAAAATGGTAGAACGTGGCCAACTTGTTATCTACGAAAACTTGAAGAAAGACGAATACTACGATATTGTAAACAACAGTAAAGTATTGTTTAACTGTGCATTGCAAGACTGGACAAGCAATACTGTAAGCGAAGCAGACGCATTAGGCTGTAATGTGCTGTTTCCAGCATATCGGAGTTTCCCTGAAATCTTTAACAACGATCATACACGACTGTATGTTCCGTGGAGTATCGAAGATGCAATAAACAAAATGCAAACTTTGTTACAAATTCCGCACAAAGACGTTGGTAAGATTTCAGATTGGACCACTGGTACTATTGATCGTTACATTGACATTATGCAAGGTAATGGTGAACAATGGAACCGTAATAGCAATCGCTACAGAGATGAAGTAGCAAAAACAAAATACTGATAAGGAGAAATAAATGTCAGATTCAATTCACGAACAAATCGTAACAAATTACGAAGATTACCTTAAAGAACATGCTGCATGGGAAGACAAAGGTGTAAAAGCCGCAGCAGCTCGTGCTCGTAAATCGCTAGGCGAAATCGGCAAACTAACTAAAGCACGCCGTGCCGAAATCCAAGACAAAAAGAACTCTATGTAATATAGAGATACTCGCACAAGGAGTTACTAGTGCCAAGTTACAAACAATTAATTGAGTTTGAAAATGCCTTGAGTGAGTATACGGGTGCACCTTATGTGGTATTAACCAGTAGGTGCACCCATTCTATTGAACTATGCATGCGACTAAACAATGTTAAGCATGTAACTATGCCTAGGCATACCTATGTAAGTGCACTAATGGTATGCTATATTGTAGGTGCTACAGTAGAATTTAACAACGACTTTTGGGATTACGAGTACTGTTATGGCGGTACTAATATATGGGACAGTGCAAGAGCATTTAATCAACATATGTATAGGCCCGGGCAAATGCAATGTTTAAGTTTTGGTGCACAAAAAAGGTTGGAATTAATGTCGGGTGGTGCTATACTATTAGATAATAAAGAAAACTATAAGACATTAAAAGCAATGGCATATGATGGCAGAGATCCAGAATATGACCCTTGGTACACACAACCTAGTTGGCGTATCGGGTATCATTATAATATGGTATACGAAACTGCAGAACGTGGATACAATATGTTAAAAAACAAACAACTAAAAACATTAGGATCGCAACTTGTTGAATATCCAGATGTAAGTAAATTAAAGATAGAGATATAAAATGTCAGAAAATATATTAGTAACTGGGTATGCAGGATATATCGGTAGCCACATTTGCAAAGAATTAACCAAACAAGGTTACAATGCAATTGGCGTGGATACTCATACTGTTAACGACGATGTGTTTAGAAAGTATACAAAATTTAGATATACTTGGGATTTTGGTGACGATATGTTTGTAGACATACTAAAAAAGCACAACATTACCAAAGTAATACACACTGCGGCTACAAGTTTAGTTGGGCCAAGTATTAAAGATCCCGACAGTTACTATACTAATAATGTTAGCAAAATGCACAACTTCTTAAACAGTTGCAGACAAGCAGGTGTACAGCGTATTGTATACAGTAGTAGTGCAGCAACATACGGCGACGGGCACGAAATCTTCTCAGAATCAATTGTTCCAAATCCAATTAGCCCTTACGGTCGTACTAAGCTAATTGGAGAATATTTAATCGAAGACTATTGCACTGCGTACAACATGTCTGGTGTTGGGTTGCGTTACTTCAATGTATGTGGTGCAGACCCTGAAGTTGAATTTGGTCAGCGTAGTAAACCAAGCCATATTATCAGTGTTGCTATGACTAGAGCCATCAATGGTGAAAGTATGACACTTAACGGTGAAAATTTTCCAACACAAGACGGCACATGTGAACGTGATTATATACATGTTGTTGACGTTGCTAAAGCAAATGTACTAGCACTCAAAGCAGAGCTCAATGGCTTTGTTGCTGTAAATATCGGTAGTGGACTGGGTTATAGTAATCGCCAAATTGTAGATAGTATAAATGAATTTACAGACTACAAGCTAGACTATAATTTTGGTCCGGCTAGACCTGGTGACCCAGCGAGACTTGTATGTGATAATAAACTTGCAAAACGTACACTAAATTGGGTCCCGGAATACAGTAATTTGCAAACTATAATTAAAACCGCAGAAAAGTGGCACGAAAAACTCCAAGGTTAAATATTAATAATGTTTCACAAAGTAGAAGAATTTGAAAATCAAATAGCAGAGTTTTACGGTGCGCCGTATGCTGTTGCAACAGACTGTTGCACACACGGCATTGAACTTTGCTTACGATACACTAATGTAAAATCATGTTCATGCTACAGAAATACCTATGTAAGTGTGCCAATGACAATGTGTAAATTAGACATTGATTGGAAGTGGCACACCGAAGTAGAATGGAGTGACTATTATTATATTCCAAATACAAACATAATCGATGGCGCAGTATATTGGAAAAAAAATGGTTATATTGAAAATACATTTACTGTGCTAAGTTTTCAATTTAAAAAACATTTGAACTTAGGAAAAGGTGGTGCTATACTGTGCGAAACACTAGACGACTACACTAATCTTAAAAAAATGAGCTATGACGGAAGACTCCCTGGAGAAAACTGGGAAAAGCAAAATATTGATACAATTGGCTATCATTACTACATGACGCCGGAGACTGCAATGCTCGGACTAGAAAAATTACCCGAAGCAATTGCAACTGAAGTAGTTAAAAGAGACTGGACAACTTATCCAGATGTAAGCAAATTAAAGGTGTTTAATGGGAAGTACTAACGAGTGGTCACAACTTAAAAAAGTAATAGTAGGAACAGCAGATTATGCAAAAATACCTCCTATGACTAAAAGTCTACGTTGTGTTAACTATGCTGATAGAAAAGACACTAGTGATATTGTACACGGTTTGTATCCTCAGCAAGTTATCGATGAGGCAAACGAAGATTTAGAAATTTTTGTAGATTTTTTAAAAAGTGAAAGCATCGAAGTTGTTCGTCCTAGAAAAACCGATGTAGAATATTACAATTACTGTCCGCGTGATGTACTACTACGTTACGACAATACAACACTAGCTGCACCAATGAGCCTAGAAGCAAGACAGCACGAATGGAAAAACTATTTAAATTGTGCTGCTCCAATTCGCATTTCAGAAAGATGTTCGTATAGCGACGAGCAATATAACGAAGGATGCATCGGTGATCGTGAACAATTAGCATTAAACGAATATAGTCCTATGTTCGATGCAGCTAATGTAATAAGAGCAAATAATGATTTATTATATCTTGTAAGTAACACTGGAAATAAATTAGGTGCTAAAAGTTTACAAAATTTATTAAACCAACCCAAAAATCCATTTGAAGACGAAAAAAATATTAAAGTACATTTGCTAGAAGGTGTGTATAGTTATATACATATAGACAGTACTGTTGCATTCTTGCGTGAAGGATTGATGTTGTTAAATCCCGAACGGATTAAAGACAAATCTGTACTACCTGCGCCTTTTTGTAATTGGGATGCTATCTTTTGTCCGGAACCGGTAGATATTGGTTATTACGGAAACTATTGTAATGCTAGCACTTGGATTAATATGAATCTTCTTAGTATTAATGAAAATTTAGTATGCTTAGAAGAAAATCAAACTAACTTAGCAAAAGAATTAGAAAAATACGGTATAGAAAGTAAACTACTACCAACACGACACCAAAGAACATTAGGCGGCGGATTTCACTGCGTAACTTTAGATTTAGATAGAGAATAAAGGAAAAACAAATGAAAGAACAATTAGTAAAAGCTGCACGTATGCATGCCGAAGGTGAGCTAGAACGTGCTAAAACAAACATCATGGTTTATATGAATCAGAGTGTAGGTATTGGTGAACACTCAGATATTGTAGAAGCTATTCAAGAAGAACTTGATAAGATGGCGGCTGCAACTGATCGTATCGAAATGTTAAAAGAACATTTCTCATAAGTATTATTTTAACCGGAGTTAGTTGTTGTTACTAAATGTATATCTTGTGCATGTATCAGACTCGTATGGACCTAACAAATTTCTACCACTAGCAATTGGATACCAATGGTGTTATGCTGATACTACAAATTATAATCTTAAAGATGTACTCATTGAAAAAATACCTCCCGAACAGTATGTAAGTACAATGGAAAATCCTTATTTGGTTGCTATGAGTAGCTATATATGGAATTGGGAGTACAACAAAGAACTAGCAAAACAAATTAAAATTAAATTTCCTAATTGCAAGATTGTCACCGGCGGTCCTCAAGTCAGTAAGCATGATCCCGATTTATGTAAAAAACTACCAATGTTTGATTGCTTTGTACATAGCGAAGGCGAAAATGCCTTTGCTGACATACTTGCTGGGAAAAATTGGAATGACATTCCAAACGTACAAACTCCAACTAAAATGGCTAAGCCTGCACAACGTAGGAAAAACATCAATGATATACCTAGTCCAATACTTGAAGGATTTTACGATCCAATTATGGCAAAGTATCCCAAAGATACAATGTGGCAGATTTCTTATGAAACACTAAGAGGCTGCCCTTATCATTGTGCTTTTTGTGATATTGGCGATAGCTATTGGAACAAACTAACATTATTTGATATTGATCGTGTAAAAGCAGAAATAGACTGGATGGGCAAAAATCAAATTGAATATGTGGGTGTTTGCGACAGTAATTGGGGATTGCTCGAGCGTGATAAAGAAATTACACAATATATTCTAGATACAAAAGCCAAATACGGATATCCTCGTTGGTGGGATGCTGCCTGGGCAAAAAATAATGTTGGCAGAAACTTCGAAATTGCAATGCTAAACAAAACTAGCGGCGGTAATATTTTTAAAGGTGTTACTTTTGCTATGCAAAGTTTTAATGACAATACACTTGAGGCTAGTAAAAGATTTAACATAAACGATCAACAAGTTGCTGAGTATCTAAAACGATATCAGGAAGAAGGTATTCCTACATACAGTGAACTTATTTGGCCAATGCCAGAAGAAACATATGATAGCTTAAAAAAAGGAATACAACAACTAATTGATTTAGGTCAAGACAGTTTTTTGATGATCCATCCTCTTGTTATTACCGATAATGCAACAATGGGAAATGCACAGTATCAAGAAAAATATAGTATAGAAGTTAAAAAAGTTCCACTCGATACATATTATTTAAGTACTAACGATTTAGAAAACTATATTGTTGAATATACTGATGCTGTATATAGTACAAAAACCGCAGACTGGAATACTGTTCTAAGAGGTAACATGTATGCCTGGATACTTATATTAATGTATTACTATGGATGGGGACATTATCTAGCAAAATATATGCGCAAACAGGGAGTTGCAGAAACTGATTTGTTTGAAAGTATGTTGACTTGGATAGAAAACTCTAAACACACTTTGCTTTATAAAGAATACTTTGAAACAAAAGAGCATATACACAATACGTTCCACAAAAAACAATTCTGGGGTAGACAAGTTTATGGGTCCAGTGACATTTATTGGGAATACAAGGGTGCTAGTAGTTGTGTATTACACGACAACAGAGATACGTTAAAAAAAGAACTAGCAATGTTTTTAAATGATGTGTATAATGTACAAGATGCAGATAGTGTTGTAGAACTTAACTTGTTAATGACAAGAGACAAAAATACCAAGTATCCAATCGAAGTCAAAACCAAATCAAATATAGCACGTGATATGTTAGATATTGACAGAGATTTGTTAATAATTAATCACGACGATGTATCAAAGCCAGACGGTTCGTGGTACTTGAAAGCATATCATTATAATAGAAAACTCAGTTACTGGAGATGTAATGCGAGCTAATACAGAAAATCTTGTTTATATTAGTAGCTGGGACGAAGCAACCTGGACACTTGATTTTAATCAAAGATACTATATAAACAAAGTATCAATTAAATGGGGCGACAGAACTGAAGTTCGAAACTGGATTAATCAGTGTTGCCAGGATTGTGTTTATATTTGGAATGGTGTTGTTCCGTCGTCAGAAGGCGACACAAAGCGGTTGACTCCGGGTCCCGAAAAATGTTATATTATGTTTATTAATGAAGAAGATCAGACAATGTTTCTTTTAAAATATGCTAAGAGATTCAATGTAATTAATTTTAATAATAATCTTGAAAAGGCATTTCGAGACAGCAAATCGTAATAAATACCTAACAGTGGACTAAACAGGGATCGCCCCACTATAAAAATTCCGCCCCCTCAACCAACGAGGTAAAATATGGCTTATTATAGCACAAAAACTTACGGGCACAATATTGGATTAAGTGCCTGCTTTAGACAACCTAAAGCACATTCACACTGTAGATTCCTACACGGATATAGTCTACAGTTTAAATTTACATTCTCAGCAGAATATCTTGACGACAAAAATTGGGTCGTTGACTTTGGAGGATTGAAACCTCTCAAAGCATGGCTTGAAGATACTTTCGATCATAAAGTTGTACTAGATAAAGATGATCCAGAAATGGAAGCATTTGAATTAATTGCACTAAAAGGACTTGCTGAACTAACTGTACTAGATGGTGTAGGTGTTGAGCGTTTTGCATATCATGCTTGGGCGTTTGCTAATCAACTTGTTAGCGAAATGACAGAAGGTCGTTGTCGTTGCGTAGAAGTAGAATGTGCAGAACATGGTGCAAACTCAGCAATTTATAAATCAACATAATTTAGTTGACAAACAATCTAAATAATACTATTATTGTAACAATAGACATCCTCGTCAATAACTCGGAGAATTAAATGACAAAAGCAAACGAAATTGCAAAACGTATCACTGACGCCGGTGATAGATATTGGGCAGGTGATAACATCTCTGCACATATTAAACAAGGCGAAAAACAACAACTAATTGATGAAGCAACTGTAAGATTTGAATCAGTGCTAGATGCACTTGTTATTGATCGAGACACAGATCCTAACAGCCAAGGCACAGCACATAGGCTTGCTAAAATGTACTTTAATGAAATTATGGCAGGACGTTACGATCCTATGCCTAGCGCAACAGCATTTCCGAATGACGGTGTAGATCGGTATGATGGTATGCTAGTTGTGCGTAGTGAACTAAAGAGTATGTGTTCACACCATCACCAACCTGTGTCGGGTGTAGCCTACATTGGTATTATTGCTGCCGACAAGTTGATTGGACTCAGCAAGTACACACGCATCGCACAGTGGTGTGCTAGACGTGGAACACTACAAGAAGAACTTGCTAACGATATTGCTCGCGAAATTCAGTCAGCAACAGGCGCAGAACACTTGGGTGTTTATATCCAAGCAACACACGGCTGTTGTGAAAATCGTGGCATTATGGCACACAGTAGTTTAACACAAACAACTGTGCTTAAAGGTTCATTCAAAGACGATTCTGGTACAAAGAAAGAGTTCTTTGACAATATCAAACTACAACAGGAGTTTAGTTGCTAATGAGTAAACAAATTTATATCCGTGGCAGTAACTACGGCGGTGAATTAACAATCGGCGAAGTTACAAAAGAGTTTGTAGAGTACTGGCAGCCTATCTGCAAAGAAGAAGGTGATAGTCGCCTTGTTGAGCATTTAATGTCACTGGACGTATGGGACGAAGAGCCCGAAGATCAAGATGGATTTGACAAAGACAGTCCCCCAGTTTACGAAGATATGGAAACTTGGAACAACTGGTATGAGTGCGATGATTTCCACCATGAAAATAGCAGTAGCGGTACAGAGCTTTGGGCGTTTGAAGGCAGTGGAGCTGACTACGATTGGGATACACGCATAGAGTTTGAACCACATCAATTGTATTCTCGTGAATGTTACACACAAGAAACACCAGCAACAGAACACAAAGACGATAACAGTGTTCCTGTGTTGGTGTTTTATTCAAGCGA
>Ga0206129_10005179_pt1 | contig 13917 bp, 9 predicted proteins | sample Helgoland_Spring_8_FD_148616 | JGI IMG/M metagenome (GOLD analysis project Ga0206129, IMG submission 148616) | Pelagic subsurface seawater microbial communities from Kabeltonne, Helgoland, North Sea - Helgoland_Spring_Bloom_20160502_2 | ecosystem: Environmental > Aquatic > Marine > Epipelagic ...
CTCTATCGATGGACTTAAAGCGGCAGTATTTGATTCATTTTCATACGGTGCTTCCAAGGCGGCTTTGCATCATTTGAACCGTTTTCTCGCAGCGCATCTTACCAAAGAAAATATTATTTTTAATTCTATAGCTCCTGGTCCTTTTCCGACCTGGATGTTGAGTACGGGTGTTGGTTTTGGTGGCGAGACAGAAGATGTCGATTGGGACGTGATCGGCAAAAATAATCCAAGGGGTCGTGTTGGCACTCCGGAAGATATTGCCGGATTAGCAATATTTTTGAGTTCACGCGCTAGTGCTTTTGTCGTTGGTCAGACAATTGCTCTGGATGGCGGCGTCGTTGCAACGTCATAAGTGACTAACTGTAAAAATGGTAGTATCGCGGTAATAATACTGATTGATAATGGAGAATGTGATTATGTCAGATCCAAAAAAAGATCTTTTTAACCTAGCAATGTCTGACAAGGCTCAGCCTTTGATGTATGCAGTTAAAAAACATATTGAAGATAATGTCGCGCCGATCATGGAGGAATTTTATGCGCTAGAAGAAGGTAAGGAAGATCGCTGGTCGTGGCATCCTCGCCAATTGGAGTTGCTGGACGGTGCAAAAGCCAAAGCTAAAGAGTCGGGGTTGTGGAATTTCTTTCTGCCCGATTCGGAGACTGGCGACGGCTTAACCAATTTGGACTATGCGTATATTGCTGCGGAACTGGGCAAAGTTTCACTAGCGTCTGAAACGTTAAATTGCAGCGCCCCCGATACTGGAAATATGGAAGTGTTAGAGCGTGTAGGTACTCCTGAACAGAAAGAACAGTGGCTGAAGCCGCTGCTCAACGGAGAAATTCGGTCTGCCTATGCTATGACTGAGCCGGGAATTCCATCATCTGATGCAAAAAATATTAGCACTGCTGCAGTGCTCGATGGCGATGAATGGGTTATTAATGGAGAAAAGTTTTACATCTCCGGTGCTGGTGATCCACGCTGTAAGATCATGATTACCATGGTTAAAACGAGTCCTGATGCAGCACCATCTCGACAGCAATCACAAATTTTAGTACCGATTGATACCCCGGGAGTTGAAATTCTAGAGGGTATGCAAGTGTTCGGTGAAGACCATGCACCCCGTGGCCATATGCATATTAAATTTACTAATGTTCGTGTTCCTAAGAGCAACATGTTGTTGGGTGAAGGTCGCGGTTTTGAAATCTCTCAGGTTCGCTTGGGTCCGGGTCGAATTCATCACTGCATGCGTTCGCTGGGTCAGGGTGAGCAGGCGTTGGAGCTTATGGTTAAGCGTGCCGGCAGTCGTGAGGCTTTTGGCAAACCCATTATCAAACTGGGGAAAAACGTAGAAGTTATTGCTCGTGCGCGGATCGAGCTGGATGCAATGCGTTTGATGGTGCTGCAAGCGGCGAAGGCGATGGATGTGCTTGGTAACAAGGAAGCTCGTGTTTATGTCAGTGCCGTTAAAGCCATGGTGCCAGAGAAAGTCTGTACTATTATCGATCAGGCTATTCAAATGCACGGTGCTACCGGTATTTCCCAGTGGACACCACTGGCAAAAATGTATGCCCATCAGCGTCATCTGCGTTTTGCCGATGGTCCTGATGAAGTACATCACATGGTAGTAGGTCGTGCTGAAGCACAGAAGCATAGCTCCTGGTAAGTTTTGTTCGAAACCCACTCCTGCCAAGTTGCGGGGAGTGGGTCTTCTCCTTATAACGCTACCCAAATCCCTTGGTCCCTATGAAACTCCCGCATCTAAATGGTGTGGTCATCACCGTATTGTTCGGTTTGTTTTTGCCACTTATTCGTGGCCTCGCTAGGCCCGTCTACCATTTATGTAAAACATGAAACGTGCACGAGTAACAAAGTGGTGCAATTGAAACGTTGTTGCTAAGAAAAATGTTATGAGTCTGTAAGGTATATGATAGCTAATGAAAGATGTGTCTTTCACGAAAAAGGTCAACGGTGATGAATAGACGGGATGTGGTGATTTTTGATTTAGGCAATGTTTTAATCGATTTTGATCCGCGCAGGGTTTATCGGGAGTTTTACAAAGGAGATGAAGTGGCGCTGCAACATTTTTTTGACAGCAGAGCGATGTGGGATATTCTAAATCATGGTCACGATACGTTGGACTCTTGGGATGTGGCGTTTGACGACTTAAAAGCCAAGCGGCCAGACCTTAGCAAGGAAATTGATCTGTTTTGTCGGGATTGGTTTAAGTTTATTCTTGGACCAATACCGTCAACGTTGGGTATATTTAATCAACTGCTTGATAACAAGGTAAAACTGTATGCACTGACTAACTGGCCGTCGCAAGTATGGCCGCCGCAAACACACCCCGAATCAGAGGTGCTGCACGATTACAGTTTTTTGGATAAATTTGACGACATAGTGGTGTCGGGACAAGAACAGCTGAGAAAGCCCGCGCCCGAGCTTTATCAATTGGCCTTGGAGCGATGGCAGGTTGACCCACAGCGGTGTATCTTTGTGGATGATTTGCCAGAGAACGTTGAAGCGGCAAATAGATTGGGTATATTGGGGCACCATTTCACATCGGCAGAAAAACTGGCGAAAGAACTAACAGAGCATGGACTGTTAGTTTAATGATGCATTATTAGCTTTACACGTCGGCGACTTTTCAAGGGATGTGATCGCGTCGGGGTGGTTCAACTGAACGCCAAATAAGCGGGAATTATTGAAGGTTCCGGCTTATTTGATGAGAGTTAAGTTATCTAGCCGGTAATTTTTATCAGTTGTTTACCAAAGTTCTTACCGGTTAACAGGCCTCTGAATGCTTCCGGGGCGTTCTGCAAACCCTCAACAACAGATTCTCTGTATTTTAGTTTCCCTTGATTGATCCAAGAAGCTAATTCTTCGGTCATTTCTTGAGGCGTCTTTTCTGATTCGTGAACCAGAAAAAAACCATGTTCGGGAACGGGGTTCAGTGCGCCAAAAATATGGAACGGTGTTTCAGTACGATTTTCCCTGGAATCGTTATAATTGGAAATATAACCACAGACGGGAATGCGGGCACCACTGTTTAAAAGTTTTGCGACCGCTCTGGAAGTGTCGCCGCCAACATTCTCGAAATAGACATCAATACCACCGGGGCAGGCAGCAGCTAAGTCGGCATTTAGATTACCCGCTTTGTAATCCACACAGGCATCAAAGCCCAATTCGTTAATCACGTAATCACATTTTTCTTGACCACCGGCAACCCCAACAACACGACAACCTTTCATTTTGGCAATTTGACCAACAACGGAACCTACCGCTCCAGACGCGGCAGAAACAACAACGGTTTCGCCTTCTTGAGGGCGGCCTTTTTCTAGCAAGCCAAAGTAAGCGGTCCTGCCCGGCATACCCGCGACACCAAGATAAGCGGAAAGCGGTAATAGACTGGCGTCCACTTTATGCAAGCTGGGTTCATCACCATCGACCACCGCGTGATCTTGCCAGCCCCCCTGACAACAAACATGTTCGCCGACCTTAAAGTCGGAATGCTTGCTTTCAATAATGACTCCAGCAAATTCTCCGACGATGACTGCACCGATTTCGATCGGTGGTGCATAAGATTTAGCCGCACTCATACGACCGCGCATATAGGGGTCGAGAGACAGCCATTGAGCTTCAACCAAAACCTGGCCGTCACTGATTGACGGTATTTCGATCGTTTCATAAGTAAAGTTTTCGTCCAGCGGCATTCCCGTGGGACGGCTGGCCAATGTATATCGATGTGCAGTAGTCATTACTTTTCCTTTTGATGATTTCTATAAAAAAATTCTATGGAATTTTAGAACAGGGAGCCCTTTTCTCAGAAAGCGCTGGCATCCAATTCCATTAAAACATCACTGCCTGCTTGAATTTTTACCAACAAGCTTGCCGTATCGGGTAACATTTTTTGCGCCCAAAAGTTGCCATGCGCGATTTTCGAATTCAAAAATGCTGCATCGCCTTCAGATGAGTCGAGCTTGGACGTGGCCACTTTCATCATTTTTAACCACATCAGTCCCAGAGCTACTGTGCCGAACATCGTCATATAGTCATAAGACGCCGCACCCGCCTGCTCGCGATTGACCAGTGCATTCTCTGCAACCCAATGTGTTGCTGCTTTTAGATCAGAAATTCCTCGTCCCAGCGATTGGGCCATACCATCCAGGCGGTCAACGCCGACAGCACCGGAAATTTCCTCGTCGATCATGTTGAAAAACGCATTCGTACCCTGCATGCCGTTGGCAAATACTTTGCGGCCCAGCAAATCGAGTGCCTGGACGCCATTTGCGCCTTCATATATCTGGTTAATGCGCGAATCGCGGACAAATTGTTCCATGCCATGTTCGCGAATGAAACCGTGGCCACCAAAACATTGCATAGCAGCGTTAGTGCAATGGAAACCCATGTCGGTCAAGTAACCTTTAATGACCGGCGTCAACAGATTAGAGATTTCACCGCTAGCCATTTGTTCTTCAGGGTTTGTTGATTTTGATGCCGATGTGCCCAAAAACGACAGCCACATGTGCAGTGCCCGGGCGCCTTCAGTAAAGGCCCGGGACATCATCAGCATACGTCGAACATCGGGGAACACAATGATAGGGTCGGCGGCGCCGTCAGGGTTTTTCGCGCCCGACAGCGACCTCCCCTGAAGCCGGTCGTTGGCATAGAGTGCCGCATTCTGATAAGCAACTTCCGACTGGGCGTAGCCCTGCATACCAACGCCCATACGAGCGCCGTTCATCATGAGAAACATGCCCGCCATACCCGAAACCGAAGACTTCTTTTCACCGCCTGCGGATGCGGCTTTGGGTTGGCTCTCGGGCACTTTATACGCAATGGCATTATCGTAGTTCAGTACACAGGTGGCATTCCCTTTAATACCCATTTTCTTTTCAATACTGCCGGTAGAGACGCCATTGGCCTCTCCGATCGAGCCATCTTCATTGATCAGAAATTTTGGCACCATGAAAAAGTTAACCGCCCCTAAGCTATCATTCAGTTTTCCGTGATCATCGGGTACTTTGGCTATTACCATATGAATAATGTTGTCGGTTAAATCATGATCACCGCCAGAGATAAAAATCTTGGTACCGGTTATCCGGTAAGTACCGTCGTCCTGAGCAACGGCTTTAGTTTTCATCAGCTTTAAGTCAGTTCCGCAGTGGGGCTCTGTCAGGTTCATGGTGCCAGTCCATTCGCCGGCAACCAGCTTGGGAACAATCACTGACTTCTGGAAGTCATTACCCAAAGCCATTAGCGACCAGAGTGCCGCCATGCTCAAGCCACCGTACATAGCCAGAGACTGATTTGAGCTGTTGCCCATTTCGGCGATACATGAAGACAATATGTCAGGCAGTCCCGCGCCGCCAAACGCTTCGGGAATTGACAGAGAATTCCAGCCCCCTGCAGCAGCCTGCTGAAACGCGTCTTTAAATCCTTCTGGGGTGCGCACCACGCCATTTTCAAGGGTACATCCCTGTTCATCGCCAACCATATTTAACGGCGCCCACACTTCTTCATAGAACTTGGCGCCATTTTCGAGAATTTGATCAATTAACTCACCATCCACCGATTCGAAACCTGGCGTATCGGTGTAATCAAGCACCTTTAAAAAATCCTTCAGGATAAATTTGAACTCATCGACGGGGGCCTTGTAAGACGGCATAATTTGATTCCTCGGTGGTTATTTTTTCGCAATCTTTCATGTGCCGGTATTAGTTGGTCGGCACGCTCATGTTGTGTTGGCGTAAAAAGTCTCTAATTCGGTGTTTTACGGAAAAACGCGCTTCAAATCCAGCTTTCTGACAAAAACTTAATCCGCAGCCCTTTCTTGAACATATCGGTGTCAAAAGTAACGCGTTTATTTGAGCCACTGTTTCCGTCGGAATCGATGAATCATCAGCACCATTTTAACAAAGTAGTCAGCAATCATTGATCCGTAAAGCCAAACCAGTGGTAACTCCAGATAAATGACCACCAAGCCGACAATGATCCGCGTAAACAGACCAGCAAAGGTTGCCAGTAAAGGGAACCGAGTGTCACCCGCGCCGCGCAACACCCCCCCGATGGCCATTTCAATTGACATCAGTGGCAGTACCGCCGCTAATACGCCTAATAATAAAACGGAGTTGTCGACTACGTCGGGGTCGTCGACCATAAAGCTGCTAAGTGCTCTACCGAACGCGATAAGCGACGTGCCCAGCACGACCAGCGTTATAAATGATAATTTGATCGTTCGCAGCGCACTCTGCCATGCTTGTTGTGGGTTGTTGGCACCTAAGTATTGCGCCGTCAACGTCGCACCGGCCAAGCTAAAACTAAACCCTATTACTAATACCGCTGACAGTAGTGAAATACCCAAGCCATAGGCAGCAAATGCTGCTGTCCCGTAATTAGCAACCAGAGCCATAAAAACGATAAGGCCGAGATTGATCACCGCCTGCTCTAATGCCGCAGGTCCAGCGAGTTTGATCAGCTTCTTATTGTCCCCCGCGTCTCCCTTTCTCTCGAAAGGAATAACCAATTTGCCGTTGATCCACTTCCATGTCAAAGGCGCGCAGACCAGCAGCGAGGATAAGCCGCCTGCAAGGGCTGCGCCTATAGCCCCCAGTGCAGGGAATCCAAAATAGCCATTAGCCAACACTACACACAGAGCGATATTCAGCAGCGCAGAAGCAATCGAATAATGCATTGCCGTACGTGCGTCTCCCGCGGCCCGAATAGCGGTTGTTAGTATCATTGACAGTGCGTAGAGCAGGTTGAAGGCCGCCATTACTCGAACGAATTGAGCCGCCAGCCGAGCTGCCTCCTGCTCAAGCCCGAATGCGGTAGTGATTAGATCTGCGCCGGCAAAAAACAATATGCCAGACAGTAACGCGGCCCATAGTGCTAATTTGAGTGCATTATAGGTGGCTGCGCCAGCGAGGTTTCTGGCCCCTCCGCCCCAGTGCCGGGCAATAATGGCAGTTGCGCCGGCTGCCAATCCCATTAAAATTGCCTGGAGCAAAAAGTAAACGCGGTGCCCAGTGGTGACAGCAGCAATCGCTTCGGTCCCGTGAGACGAAACGATTTTGATGTGAACGAGGCCGACAGAGGTGAGCGTCAAATTGCTAATAATAGTTGGCCAAGCAAGGTCCCAGACATGGCGGCTGCGAACGCGTGCTGCCAGTTCTGGAGTTTTTGCCATGGATGACTGAGCCTATTGAATGTTGTCCGCTATACAAATCGATGTTGCGGCGGCCATTATCGTAGTTGTTAGTGATAAATGATAGGTCTCGATTGTTGTTGAAAAACGGCGAACCAGATAGAATCCTTCGACTCGGTACAGACTGTGTTAAAAGTGCTCATAATAATGAAGTTTAAAAATAGGTAGTCACATGATCGGACAAGAACGTTACCCCACATTATTCTCGCCGCTGGATTTAGGTTTTACGCAATTGAAAAACCGGGCATTGATGGGTTCGATGCACACAGGTCTAGAAGAAAAAGGCCAAGAAGGAATGGAGCGGATGGCTGCGTATTTTGCCGAACGCGCTCGCGGTGGTGTGGGAATGATTATTACGGGCGGTATTTCTCCCAACGAGGAGGGTGGCGGTGGTTCTAAACTCGCTACAGCAGAGGAGGCTACCCAGCATCGTATTATTACTGATGCTGTTCACGCGGCGGATGCCGATGTAAAAATATGCATGCAAATTTTACATGCCGGCCCATTGGCGCATTCTGCAAAGGTTGTTGCGCCGTCGGCGGTTAAGTCTCGAATTTCACCGATCACGCCACAAGCCTTAGATGAAGAGGGCGTTCAAAAACAAATTGATGATTTTGCCAACTGTGCAAGCAGAGCGAAGGAAGCCGGCTACGATGGCGTTGAAATTATTGGTTCTGCAGGTTATTTACTCAGTACATTTCTTGTTGAAAAGACTAATCGTCGCACTGATCAATGGGGCGGTAGTTATGAAAACAGAATGCGTTTTCCGGTTGAGGTTGTGCGCCGAGTTCGTGAAGCGGTCGGTGATAAATTCATCGTTATTTTTCGTATTGCGGCTATGGACATGCTCGAAGGGGGGATGTCTTGGGATGAGGTTGTGCAGCTGGCTAAAAAAGTTGAGCACGTCGGTGCAAACATAATCAGTACCCATTTTACGTGGCATGAGTCGGCAGTCCCTACGATTTCAACGCGAGTACCCCGCGCTGCCTTTGCTGGCGTCACCGGCCGCTTGCGGAAAGAATTGAATATACCGACGATAACCAGTAACCGCATTAATATGCCGGATATCGCCGAGAAAGTACTGGCTGATGGGGATGCTGATATTATTTCCATGGCGCGACCCATGCTTGCAGACTCGGATATTATTCTCAAGGCAATGGAAGGGCGTGAAGATGAAATAAATACGTGCATTGCCTGCAATCAGGCATGCCTTGATCATACGTTTACCGGTCAAGAAGTTAGTTGTCTGGTTAATCCCCGGGCGTGTCATGAAACGGAATTGAAGTATGAGATGACAACTACGCCGAAAAATATTGTAGTTGTTGGTGCTGGGCCGGCTGGAATGGCATACGCCACGACAGCAGCAGAACGCGGTCACCAAGTGACCTTGATTGATGCGGGTGAAGAAATTGGCGGGCAGTTTAATTTAGCGAAACGAATTCCTGGTAAAGAAGAATTCTATGAAACTATGCGTTATTTTAATCGTATGGTTGAAGTCCATAATATTGATCTCCGCTTGAATACAGTTGCTACGGCGGATATGTTGAAAGCTGGCAATTTTGATGAAATTGTCATAGCAACAGGTATTGAACCGAGAACGCCCGATATCGAAGGTATTGATCATCCCAAAGTCGTTAATTATATTGACGTGATTAAAGGCAATGTAGCAGTAGGGCAGTCAGTTGCAGTTATGGGCGCTGGCGGTATAGGGTTTGATGTCTCTGAATTGATTTTGCACGAAGGAAAATCAGCAGCTATCGATCTGGGTGTATTTGCTAAGGAGTGGGGTATCGATTTTGAAAATCATCCCCGTGGTGGTGTAACCGGAGTTGTTCCTGAAGTTGCAAAAAATGATCGTGAAGTGTTCTTGTTGCAACGCAAGTCAACGCCTGTCGGCCGAGGCTTAGGAAAGACTACCGGTTGGACTCATAGAATGTCATTAGCCCGTCGCGCTGTGAAAATGATCAACGGTGTTGATTACGTAAGAATTGATGATAATGGCTTACACATGCTCGTAGATCACAAACCCGTTTTGTTGGAAGTTGATACAATTATCGTGTGCGCAGGTCAGTTGCCCTTGCGAAAATTGTACGATGAACTGGTGGGTGGTGACGTTAATGTCAGTCTAATAGGCGGCGCTTACGAAGCAGCCGAACTTGATGCGAAGGCAGCAATAAATCAGGCCTGTTATCTAGCTGCCGCGGTTTAACAGATACGGTTCTAACAAGCTATTAAACGTTAAAGTTGGTGTAACGCATGTGCAAAGGGATCGGAAACGTTCCCTTGCACGATCAAATAGTTATCTCATTTTTACCGACGGATGGTCGTGGAGTGACGGATCTAGGCCCGCGCCCATTAAGGTGATAAAGTTATCACGATAGAATTTTTTGACCTCTATGTTATTCGCATTCACTAGTGAATCGCTAAATCGTTTTAAGGGATTTCTACCTCCTTCGATATGAGGGAAGTCAGACGAAAAAAGTAGCATATCTTCACCGGAGTTTTTAATAATCCAGCCTGTGTCTTCGTGTGGATACGGCGTTATTTTAAACTGACGTTGTGCGATTTCGCTGGGTCTTGCTGACAATTTTTTTAGTCGCTCTTCACCCTTAAAAAAAGCATCAAAACCAGAATCCATAAATCGCATCCAGCTCGGCACCCAGGACGCTCCAAGTTCAATGGCGCCAAACTGCAGTCGGGGAAAACGATCGCATACACCATCAAGGATAAGCACTGACATCGTTTGCCAAACTGCGATGGGAATAGTCATGAAACTAGTGGCGGTAAAGTTTTCGTCACCTCCATGAAAGTCTTTTACCCGCGGCAGGCCATTTTCGAAATAGGCATCATGCATTTTTTCTTCACCGCCGACGTGGAATAAAATGGGCACGCCGGCCTCTTCGGCGACAGCCCATAAAGCGTCAAAACCGATATGAGAAGGCGAGTGACCAGCGGGACATCGAGAGGGAATGATCAGTGCTTTGCAGCCCATAGCTAAAGCTTGGGCTGCAATTATTGGTGCCTGTTCAATATCAACCAGTGGAACATAGCCCGTTGCTAGCAGACGTTTATCAACAGCACAAAAATCTGCCATCATTCGATTGTGAGCAACGGCGGTCGCTAATGCCAGCTCGCTTTCGTCACTGTGCTCGAGACCATAGTTGCTCAGTGCCTCTGTGGTAAAAACCAGTTGGCTGGTAAATCCCAGTAAGTCTAAGGCCTTGGGCCTGTCTTCTTTTCGAAACGACCCCAATGCATGATGATCTTTTCGCAATAAAATATTAGCGTTATCGCCGGCGCGAAATTCCGTATCATCCTGTAAAGCCTGTGCCTCTTTTGCCCATGCTAATTGTTGTGGGCTAGCGCGGTTTTTTTCATTAAAAGCGGCGAGATGCTTTTTTTCCAGATAACCAGCAACCATGCCGGGTACTTCCATGATATGTGAGTCCGCATCGTGGATGGTTTGATTCTCGACATAGGGCATTATTTGTCTCTCCTTGTAATTTATTAGTAGAGCGGAGCGATTGCTAATGGTTAACATACTGTAAACTGCTGCTGAAGCGAAGTGTAGTCCCCCAGTTTTTCGACGGTCTGTGCTGGGCGAAGACTTGAGCGAATGGTTTTATTTAGGTATGGTCGGAAACGAAAAAAATAACGTGTTAACAGATGACGAACAACAATAGGATTCCAATGAAATTATATCACTGCAAAGATGCTCGCTCTCTCCGTCCCTTGTGGACGTTAGAGGAAATGGGTCTGGACTATGAATTGGTCAATATGGATTTCCCCCCCCGTTTTACTTACGAAGGCTACCTGGATATTAATCCGATGGGAACGGTTCCCACGTTTATTGACGGCAACTCGACACTGACGGAATCTGCTGGAATTTGTCAGTATTTAGTGGAGAAGTATGGTCCGACCGATATCGGCATGACGATTGATGACGCCGAATACGGTGAGTATCTGAACTGGATCCACCGTAGTGATGCGACCTTAACCTTCCCGCAAACACTGGTGCTTCGGTATACCCGTTTGGAGCCAGAAGAACGCCGAATTCCCCAAGTGGTTGATGACTATTCGCAGTGGTATTTGTCACGCTTGAGAGCGGTGGAAATGGCTCTGGAAGGTAAAGAGTTTCTCTGTGCTAATCGGTTTACTATCGCTGATATTACGGTGGCTTATGCATTGTTCTTAGGTGTCAGTCTGGGTTTATCTGAACGTTATAAGCCTAATTGCAAACGCTATCTAGCCAGTATGATGGAACGGCCCGGCTGGAAACGAGCGCAGGAAAAGCAAAAAACCTAGTCGAGAGCTGTTGGTGCAGAGACCCAGTTTAATCGTAAATGCCGGTAGAATTAGGCTAACAAACCTGCCCTCTGGAATGGAGGGTGTTCATGGCGCCGATGGCTGAGCTGTGGGTCGTTGCTGCAGGGTTCTGGCACTCCAGGGTTCCCTTGGAAGTGCTTGAGCCCTACAACGCTTCGCTGTCTCATTCACACCCTGGGTCAGTCCCTTTAGCTTTCGCCACAACCCTCACCCGAGCCCTCTAACCTCATGTTTTTTCGTCTAACAGTGTGCAGACGTAAAGAGTCATTGGAAGAGAAGGCAGCTCCGAGGACCGCCATCGTGTAGCCATAACGTCGCACCGTTGCCGAGTTCAAAAGATACACATACTGGCCAGCGCAACTCCGTTGAATTCGAGCTGTTCAAAAGCCGATGATTAAGTATGAATTCGTGGCTGGGTTAAATCATAAGAACGGACAAGTAACCGAAGTCTGGCTCAATAAAAAAGGGGAGACTACCAGACGGTAGTTTCCCCTTTGAGGCGTGTCGACTTCGCCTTTTTATGTGGTCTACAAAAGACCGTTTCCTGCAGACTTAGGCGAAGTCTTTAAAACCTTTGCCTTCCTCAGCCAGCTTGACCATCAATGCAGCGGGTTCCCACATTGGATCGCCAGTTTGCTCTTTCAGTTCACGCATTTTAGCCACAATTTTCGGTAGGCCGATGCTATCACCATAGAACATTGGGCCACCGCGATAGATCGGCCAGCCATAACCGTATACCCAGACAACATCGATATCGCTAGAGCGAATGGCAATGCCTTCTTCGAGTATTTTTGCACCTTCGTTAATCATCGGATAAATACAGCGGATCAGAATTTCTTCGTCGCTGATTTCACGTCGAGTTTTACCATTCTTCTCAGAAAATTCGAGAATGATTTTCTCGATCTCTGGTGACGGGCTAGGCACGCGATTTTCGTCATAGTCATAGTAGCCGGCGCTTGTTTTCTGACCACGACGACCGGCTTCAACAAGACGATCCCGTAAGACTTCCTTGCCATTGGATGTTTCTTCCGACCAGCCTATATCCAGACCTGCCAAATCACTCATTTGGAAAGGTCCCATGGGCTTGCCAAAATCGAACAACACCTTGTCGACCTGATGCGGCAAAGCGCCTTCCAGAATCAACTGCTGTGCTTGCTGCTGACGAGGAGCAAGGATCCTATTGCCAACAAATCCAGGGCAAACGCCAACTAGTGCCGCAACTTTACCAATACGTTTGGCAAAAGCCATGCTGGTTTTAATAACCGGGTGTGACGACTTATCACCACGAACCACTTCCAGCAGTTTCATGACATTGGCTGGCGAGAAGAAGTGCAGGCCGATAACACTTTCAGGGCGAACTGTTGCCGAGGCAATTTCATTGACATCGAGTGCTGAGGTGTTGGAGGCTAGAATAGCGCCTTGCTTAACAATCTTATCCAGTTTCGCGAAGATTTCCTTTTTAACTTTCATGTTTTCAAAAACAGCTTCAATAACAAGGTCGCAGTCGGCTAGATCTTCGATGTTCAGGCTGCCGGTCAACAGAGCCATGCGATCTTCGACGTCTTGTTGGCTAATGCGTCCTTTCTTAGCGGTGTTTTCATAGTTCTTGCGAACAATAGCAATACCGCGGTCCAGTGCTTCTTGGGTAGTTTCAACAATGGTCACCGGAGTGCCAATATTGAGGATATTCATGGAAATGCCGCCGCCCATAGTACCGGCACCGATAACCCCCACAGAGTTGATCTCAATTTCAGGCGTTTCTTTGGGGACATCTGGGATTTTTGCGGCCTGACGTTCAGCGAAGAAGAAATGACGCTGAGCGGCTGATTGCCCTCCGGTCATTAGTTCGCGGAACAGGTCGGCTTCTACTTTTAGCCCGTCATCAAAGTTGTCGCTGTTGACTGCGGCTTCGATACAGCGAATGTTATATTCTGGAGCTTTGAAACCGCGAGATTTGCGAGCAATGGCTTTGCGAATATTACTGAAAAGTTCAGGCTTGGCTTTTGCCGCATCAATCTCAGCGTTTTGGTCACGGATGCGGACCAGTGGTTTACCTTCTGCCACAACTTTCTTCGCGAAGGCGATAGCGTCGCCGCGGAGGTCTGTCACAATTTCACTGATCAGGCCTGAGGCTAATGCTTCGTCGGCACCGATTTGATCGCCGGAGGTGACCATTTGCAGTGCTTTTTCAACACCAACAACCCGAGGTAGCCGCTGAGTGCCGCCGGCACCCGGAAGTAATCCGAGTTTGACTTCGGGTAAGCCGAAGCGGGCTTTAGCGTCAGAGACGCGGTAGTGACAGACTAGGGCTGTTTCCAGACCACCGCCAAGAACGGTGCCGTGAATAGCGGCAACAATTGGCTTGCTGCAGTTTTCCATCGCCTCG
>Ga0206129_10005186_pt1 | contig 13906 bp, 10 predicted proteins | sample Helgoland_Spring_8_FD_148616 | JGI IMG/M metagenome (GOLD analysis project Ga0206129, IMG submission 148616) | Pelagic subsurface seawater microbial communities from Kabeltonne, Helgoland, North Sea - Helgoland_Spring_Bloom_20160502_2 | ecosystem: Environmental > Aquatic > Marine > Epipelagic ...
GCACCAGACGCAGACATCTCAGGTGAATCTGCCGAAGTTCAAGCAATCTGCAACGCTGTCTGGACACAAGAAATTAAAGACGCTTACGCAGCTTCACAAGGAAACGCACCATGACAACTTGGACAATCTCAACATTAGAACGTGAGTTAGCAGACGGTGGCGTAGTCGTAGCCCACTGGCGAGCAACTTTAGTAGACGGTGAACACTCAGCTTCATCCTACGGCACTTGTGGGTTTACCCCAGACCCTTCAGACCCTTCATTTGTTGCTTACGACAGCATCACAGAAGAAGTAGCTTTAGGCTGGTGCTTTGCTAACGGTGTTGACAAGGACGCTATTGAAGCGTCACTGGCGGCTAACATTGAAGCGCAGAAGAACCCAACGCAAGCATCAGGAGTACCGTGGTAATGCTACTACTAGACTACTTAAACGCCCTCACAGCCCTTGTAACGGCCTGTAGCGCCATTACGGCACTCACTCCTACTCCTAAAGACGACAAGCTCATTGGTAAGCTCTATAAGTTCTTAGAGATTGGTGCATTGGTTATCGGTAAGGCCAAAAGATAAATGCAGGAAGAAGCAAAAGTCGCAGTGGACGCACTGGCGGTAACTACGACAGTGTCCACCCTAATGGGCTGGATACCTGCTGTGGCTGCTGCTTTGAGCATTATATGGACTGTCATTAGGATCTTTGAGACGGAGACAATACAAAACTTAATCCATAAAAAGAAGGACTCTTAATGTGGAGTACATTGATCTTATTGGATCAATCTGGCCCATCTTTGTGGGCTTCATTGTGCTTGTCCTTACATTGGGTAGGCTAATGTCTCGTATGGACGTAGTGGAAGAAAAGCTTAAAACTTTGTTTGACCTCTGGAATAATCGGAACAGCTAATGGCTTATAAAGTACTTACTAAGCAACAGTGGGATAGCCTACCTGCCTACAAGAAGTATCAGATGAGGGCTAATACCCCTGATTTGTACAACTACTATCAAGATAGGTATGTGCCTAAAGCAGAACCTGTTGCACAAAAAAGAACCATTGAAGCTGAAGACGGTATGCTCGGAAGCTTAGACTCTGATATAAAACCTGTAGCGTATGAAGCCCCCGCATTAGCACCACTTACTACAGGTTCTATGGAGCGCAGAAGAATTAGTGACCCAATAGGCTCTGTGGGTAACTCTGGAACTCAACAAGTCCTTACTGAAGCTGCACCGTTAGCAACACTTACTACAGGTTCTTCTACGGAAAGTACAAGAGTTGTAGACCCAATAGGATCTGTGGGCAATGCACCTAAAGGTTGGTGGGACGTAGCAGACCCTAAGGCTTTCTTTGGTGTTCAGGGTGAGCGTACAGACGAACAAAAAGAGCGAGTACAGCAGTTTAGACAAGAGTGGGGAAATGTAAAAGGCGCTGCGGCTCTTAATGGTTTAATAAACGGTAGGTACACAGCGGATCAACTAATTCAAAACTGGGGTGCTCAAAACTTAGCTTCAGCTATTAGAGCCGATACCTACAGTTTAGGAGAGTTTACTGAAGGCAGTGATTTCGGTTCTTATTTAGCATCAGAATGGGAAAACCTTAAGGAGTGGTATGGCGATAAGGACGTAGGTTTAGGAGATATATCTCTTGCTCCTTTACAGGGCTTAGGCGGGCCTAAAGGTAACGAAAGAGGTGTTTCCGTAACTGCAACCCGTTTAGTTCAATCACAATATTCAAGTGCTTTACAGGCTGCTGCTGCACAAGCTGGCGTACCTATAAGCGTTATTTCTCCCGATGGCGCACAGTATGAGCTTAATATAGGACAGTTTGATGACGTTCCTTTAGGAGGATATAAGCAAACTGTAGAACCTTTTGATACTCTTGATAAAGTTGGAATGGTCGCTGCCGCTGTTCTTGAAGCAGTTTTAATAGCGGGTGTTACAGGAGAAATAACATCAGCTATTACCGCGTTAGCGGGTGGGGTTCAGGCCGCAGGCGGTACGGTAAAAACAGCTAATGGAGTAATGACATTTTCAGATGCTGCTGCTACGGCAGACCAAACTAAAGACTTTTTAGATACAGCTTCAGACATAGTATCTATTTATCAAGATGTTTCAACGATTGCCTCAGAAATTGAAACAGCTACTGATTTAATATCTGAAGTAGCGGGTACAATAGATCCTGACAAAGAAGTACCAGAAGACATAATAACAGAAGAAGAGTTTGTACTAACTGAAGGCCCAGAGCTAAAAGAAGCTCCTGTTTTTACAACTGAACAGGGAAGTACTCGCGTAGTAGACCCTATAGGTTCCGTTGGTAATGCAGAAGCTGATGTTCAAGTAATTACAAGAGAAGACATAGAAAATGCGGCACGTAATGCAGGTCTTAATCCTGAGGATCTTACACCCAGCGATTATTTTCTTGTTGGCGATATTACAAAACTTACGGACAGGGAAGGCAACCCTGCTACAGTTGCAGATCTTTTAGAGTATCAAGAAAGTGTTTTTGCAGAACGAGCAGCAGAAGTAGAGGAAGTAGTTTCCTTAGATCCAGACTCAGACCTATTGGGTACTTCAACCGTTGAGGAAACCATAGGTGACGAAGACTTTACTACTGCTCCTTTACCTACTTCAGAAACTATAGTTGACGAAGTAGTAATAGACGAAATACCTGTGGAAGTTGGTGAAGTTGATGATACTGTAGAAATACAAGTAGAAGCTCCAGATCTTACACAACCAGAAACAGTCACTGAAGAAGCTGTTGACGACAGTAGTAGTGCGCCTGACGGTGGCGGGGGTGGCGCTGAAAGCGGAGGCGCTAGTACCGCTGGCGCTGGCACTCCTGCTACTGCTGGAGGTACTGATGCTGCTGGAGGTACTGATACTGCTGGAGGTGCTAACGGAGACCCTGTTATTACTAGGGACGTTGGGGCTGTTGATGATGATCCTTTAATTGTAAACGAAGGAGATATTGTAGGAAGACAGATTAAAGAAGCTTATGAAGCTGAAACTGATCCTGAGTTAAAAGAAGATTTAAAGGAAGAGTTAATAGCTTGGCTAGAGGGTGGGGCTGGTGAACCCGAGCCTATCCCTACAACAGAGCAACCTCCTGAAAGTACTTTTGACCCTAGTGTTGCAGAAACTGTAGGCGATAGTACTGCCACAGAAGAAGACGCTTCAGTAATTGATGTTGTTTTAAACTCTGGAATTGATGCTGTTGATATTGTAGACATTATTATTGATGACGCTACTAAATCAGACCCTACAGTTCCTGTCGATATAGACACTACAGGCAGTGCTTCAACCAGTACTACAGATACTACAGAAGTAGTAGACCCTAATCAATTAACCACAGATTCCGATGGTGACGGTATTGTTGGTACTGAGGGTACTGATGTTACTGAGGTTACTGAGGTTACTGAGGGTACTGAGGTTACTGAGGTTACTGAGGTTACTGAGGGTACTGAGGGTACTGAGGTTACTGAGGGTACTGAGGGTACTGAGGGTACTGAGGGTACTGAGGGTACTGAGGGTACTGAGGGTACTGAGGGCGGTAACGGAGGTGACGGTGGTGACGGTGGTGATGGTGGGCCTGACGGTGGCTTAGGCGGTACAGGTTTATTTGGTGGTAGAGAAGGTTCTCCTACTGATATTTTTCAACCTAACTATAAACCACTAGAGTACAATACACAACTTCTAACTCCAACTTTATTTGATTTTATAGACTACAATCCTCTTAGGAATTTGAAATGACATATTTAGAATTAGTAAACGGAGTCCTAAGAAGGCTCAGAGAAGATCAAGTAGGCTCCGTTAATCAAAACCCTTATTCAGCTCTTATCGGTGATCTTATTAATGACGCTAAGAGGACTGTTGAGGATGCTTGGGATTGGTCTGCGTTGCGAACAACTCTTACTATTACTACAACGGAAGACATCTTTAACTACGTACTTGTAGGTAGTGGTAATAGGATTAAGATTATTGACGTTATTAATGATACGTCCAACTGGTTTATGACTTACAAAGACACGCATTGGATGGACAATGCTTTCTTAAATGAAACACCCCCTAAGTCAAGCCCTACGTTCTATAACTTTAATGGTGTGGATACTAATGGGGACACTCAGGTTGATCTTTATCCTATTCCTAACGCTGTTTATACTATCCGAGTAAACTGTGTCCAACGTAACCCTGACTTAGTTAATGACACTGACAAGCTTCAAATCCCACACATGCCCGTACTGCACTTAGCACTGGCTTTGGCTTCCAGAGAGCGTGGGGAAACTGGCGGTAGATCAGCAGGGGAAATGTTAGCATTTGCTCAGAACTATATGTCCGATGCAATTGCTTTGGACGCATACAAACACCCAGAAGAAACTATCTACAGGGCGGTCTAAGCAATGGCTCAGGACAGACAGAATATAACGATTGCAGCCCCTGCGTTTAGAGGTTTAAACACACAGGACTCTCCGCTTAGTTTGGATGCTTCCTTTGCGTCCATTGCGGATAACTGTATTATTGACCAGTACGGGCGTATAGGCTCTCGTAAAGGCTTTACTGCTGTCACCACTAGCACAACGCCTATAGACGGCAGTAATGGCATTGAAGTTATTAAAGAGTACATAGATCCTGTAGGGGCTAATGTAGTTATATCTGCGGGTAACAATAAGATATTTACAGGTACTACTACACTTACTGACGTAACCCCAGCAGCTTATACTATTACAGCTAATAACTGGAAGATGGTTAACTTTAACGACCACCTGTATATGTTTCAATTAGGATATGAGCCTTTGATGTACTCTGCTCATGCTGGCGTTGTGGAAAAAATGTCTGACCACGCTCATGCTACAGGTACTCCACCTCAAGGTAACGAAGTCTTAGCAGCCTTTGGCAGACTTTGGGTAGCTGATTTTTCAACGGATAAGTCTACAATTTATTGGTCTGACTTACTAAATGGCTCAGGATGGTCTGGAGGTTCTACTGGCTCCATTGACATTTCTAAAGTATGGCCTAATGGTCTTGACGAAATTGTAGCTTTAGCAGCTCATAACGGTTTTTTAATCATCTTTGGTAAAAACTCCATTGTTGTTTATCAAGGAGCTAGTGACCCTACTACAATGTCTTTGGCTGACACTATAGCCAACGTAGGCTGTATTGATAGAGACACTGTACAACCCACAGGTACTGATTTACTTTTTATGTCCAACGAAGGTTTACGTAGCTTTGGTAGGACTATTCAAGAAAAGTCAATGCCCGTTAGGGACATTAGTAAGAATGTTCGTAATGATTTATTATACATAAACGCACAACAAGTCAATAGCCCTTTACGATCTATATACAGCCCAGAGGAAGCGTTTTACTTATTGTCCTTTAGTGACTCTAAGTACGTCTACTGCTTTGATATGAGGACTGCTTTGGAAGACGGAGCGCATAGGGTTACTACGTGGTCAGACACAACCCTAAGAGCCCTTGAGAGGACTCAGGACGGCTTGTTGTACGTAGGGAATACCAATGGTATTGCCACTTACAGCAACTATCAGGATTATGGTCAGTCCTATGACATGAGCTACTTTAGTAATCCACTTTCCTTTGGGGATAGCTCAAGACTTAAGATATTAAAAGAAATTATCGTTACGTTTATTGGTGGTCAGGGAGCACAGGCAGTTGTGAACTGGGGCTATGACTACAGCCAAGCATATACTAAACAGATTGTTGAGATTAACTCTGGTAGTAAGACGGCTTATTACAATCAAAGTGAGTACAATGTGTCTACTTCAGAGTACAGTCCTTCAATCATTGTGGACAGACCAAAGACTAAAACAACAGGTTCAGGAACGGTAGTGACCATAGGTGTGGACGCTACTATTAATCAAAATGCGTTATCTTTGCAAGAACTTAATATTCAAGCTTTAATAGGTAGGATGATCTAATGAGCAATTACACAAAGACTACAAACTTTACAGCCAAAGATACTCTTCCTACGGGCAACCCTGCGAAGATTATCAAGGGTTCTGACTTTGACACTGAGTTTGATGCACTGGTTACAGCAGTGGCTTCAAAGTCTAATTCAGAAAGCCCAACATTTACAGGGACAGTTACGATACCAACGCTTAATGTAAACGGTGTGTTAACTGCTGGTACAATTACTGGAGGTACATACTAATGGCGCTTATTGATGATCTGTTAGGATTAGGTTTTGACATAAGTCAGTATAAAAACCTTTCCGACGAACTTAAAAGTTTTGGAAGTACTTCTCAAACAGGTATGCAAACTATAGGTAATACCGCTGCTTCTGAAATGGCGTTTAAACCTTTTACAGTAACTTCTGGTCTTGGGGCAACAACTACTACTGCCGATGGCGGTACTACATTAAGCTTATCTCCAGAGCAACAAGCTTTAGCCACAGGTTTAGAAACAGGCGCTACGGGCTTAATGCCTCAGGCTACTACAAGAACTGGAACCTATGATCCTTTTGCAGCTTCAGCTTTAACTGGAGCAACTACTGCGTTAGGTGGTGTAAACCAACAAGACTTATCAATGGCTCTACAGCGAGCTGGCGTAGGCAATCTTTTTAGTCAACAATTAATGGGCATGGGTGCTCCTACGGGTTTAGAAGGTCTTACACAACAAGCTTTGACAGGGGGACAACAACGTATTGCAGGAGCTGGGCCTTCTTCAGAGCTTAATCAACTAGCTCAGTTATTTGGTGGTAATGTTTCTCAACTTTTACAGCAACAACCTTCACAGCAAATAGGCCAATTAGGCTCTCAAGCTTTAGCTTTAGGTCAACAAGGCTTAGGAGGCGCTGCACCAGCAGACATAGAAGCTTTACGGTCACAGTACGCAGGTCTTGCAGGACAAGCCGCTGGTGGCTTAATGCAGCCAAGAGGGGACAGAGAGCAGGAAGTTTATGAAAGAATTAGAGCCGCACAGTCTCCTGAGGAAGAAAGACAAAGACTTTCCCTTGAGAATCGTTTGGCTTCTCAAGGTCGTTTAGGTGTTGCTTCTTCACAGTACGGAAGCACGCCCGAACAGTTTGCTCTGGCTAAAGCACAGTCAGAATCTCAGAATCAAGCAGCCTTAATGGCTATGCAGCAAGCGGGTACGGAAGAGCAGCAAGCACTGCAAAGAGCTTTAAGTCTTTCAGGTCAAACAGGGCAGCTTGCGGGTACTTCTTCACAGTTGCAATCAGCAGCTCAGAACAGAGCCTCAGAGTTGTCTCAGTTAGGCTTATCAGCAGAGCAGATTGAGTCTCGTTTACAGAGTGAAGGTTTAGGTAGAGCTGGTCAGGCCGCTGGTTTATCCAGTCAGTTTAGACAGGCTTCCTCTGGATTAGAATCAGAAGCTTTACAGCGAGGCTTGGGGTTAAGTCAGTTAGGTATGTCTGGTACACAGGCAGGGGCTGGCTTAGAAGCTCAAAGACTACAGCAACTATTAGGCTTGCAACAAGCAGACATAGGGTCTGCTGGAGCACAGCAACAGTTACAACAGGGTCAATTAGGTCTTGCTGGGGGTATGTTTGATATATCCAGAGGAGCTGCTGGCTTACCTTCACAGCTACAAGCAGGCGACATTGCTAACTTACAAGCGTTGATGCAGTCAGGTTACGCTCCAGAAGCTCAGATGTTGAATCAATTGCAAGTTGGCACTAATATAGCCTCTCTTGCTGATGTAGCGCGTAGACAAGCTGCTATGGAGAAAGCAGAATCTTACGCTTCTGGGCTTGAGGCTAACTTAGAAGCTCAGAAACTAAGAGCTGGTCTATTAGGACAAGCCTTAGGTTCTGCTGGTGATGTTATAGGTGGTGGTATAGGCGGCGGCGGTTTGTTTAGCAGTCTTGCAGGAGCTGTTGACGATGCTTCTAATATTCCAGACTTTCTTAAAAAACTATTAGGATTAGGAACTTAAATAATGGCTAAATTTTCACAAGGGTTTTTAAGTGGTATTTCTGATTTTGGTAAAATGGATCCTAGTCAGCCACAGAGAAGGTTAGCTCAAGCAGCGCCACAGTACAAGCAAATGGGAACCACAGACCCCTTAGCTCGTCGTGTCGGCAGTTTGTTTGGCAACTTAGGTATAGACACAAGCTATATGCAGACGGGTGAGGAACGTGCTGGGGCAGCTATGGCTGAAGCTGGTAAGGGACAGTTTGAGTCTCCTGAGGGTCGCATGATTGCTATGTTGGAAGCTCAACTTCCTACGCTTAGACCTCAGGCTCAGATGGAGGCTGTTGAAAAGATTAGACAGCTTAGGTCTATTGAGCAAGCTAGGGTAGAAAAAGCGGCTCAACAACAAGCTGACTTACAGATTAAAAGTACTTCTGCACAAGTTGTAATGGATCAGCTTTCAGACTTGCAAGGGTCTACAACTCCTCAGATAGCTAAACAAGCTAGTAATTTATTAAGACTAGCAGCCGTAAGGGGAGCTGATGCTTATGCTTTACAAGGACAAGTAGCAAAGTTACAAGAAGAAGAAATTAAAGCTGTTGCACCTAAGGGCGTAGAAACTTTAACAGTAGATCGTGTAAAACCTGACGGTATTACGGAAAGATGGCTTGTTAATAAAGAGACAGGAACAGACATTAGAAGTTTAGGTGTTACTGGAAGACCTAAAGGAGCAGTACCTAAAGTAACTATTAAACCCTCAGGAAATGGGTTTATAGGTCTTAATGAAGAGACTGGTGCTGAGCTGTGGAGAGTTGATACTAGATCTGAAGCTGAACAAATACAAGCAGCCAGTGTGGCCTCACAGGCTCAACTTTCTTTTATGGTTGAAAGAGATAATCAAATAGCTAAAATAGATAAAGCAGTAGACATTATAAACTCTAAAGGGGATATAGGTGAATATAACTTATATACTGCCCGTCTTGCTCAAGATCCTAATTCTCCTTTTATAGCTTCAGTTTTTCCAGAATATGTTACTTTAAAAGATACTGTTGAATCTATTAAAGCTAGTTTAGGTTTGGACACAATTAAAGAACTAAAGGCTGCATCTTCTACAGGGTCAACAGGTTTAGGGGCTGTTTCTAATATAGAACTTCAAGCCTTGCAGAGCAAGATTGCAACTTTAAATCCTGCTAACTTAGTAGATCTTCCTAATACTTTAGAAGACATTAAAAGGCACTATGATAATGTTTTAAAATTAAGTGCAGGCGAAATACCAGACATTAACTGGGAAGACTCGCAATATAAAAATTATACAAAAGTAGCAAGTGACGGTAATAGGTATGTAACTACAGATGGTGGTAAAAACTGGATTAAGTTTTAAGTTTAAATCTTTAAAGGTAAAATATAATGGATAAAGTTACAGATCCCGCGTTGTTAGAAGAACTTAGGGGGCTTTATGAGTCTGAAAAAAACACTCCCTCCATAGAAAGACAGTTTTCTGCTGAGTCTGTTACAGACCCTGTTTTGTTGTCTGAACTGAATGAAGAAGCTTCTTCTAAAGAAAACTGGTTAGAAGACCCAATGATGGCTTCAAGAGCTATTCTTGATGGATTTTTCTATGGTTTTAGCGATGAGATAGGGGCAAGTATTTCTGCTGGAATGGTTCAGCTTTTACAGCCAGAACTTGTAGAAGATAAATCTTATTTGGAAGTTAGGCGGGAGATGATAAAAGAGTTAGAAACTCAGCAAGCTAAATGGGCTGATGATAACTTTGGTTTAGCTTTGGGTTTAAATGTATTAGGGGCGGTAGGCTCTGGAACCGCTGCTTTTAAAGGGTTACAATCGGCTGGAAAAGCCTTATCATCTACAAGGGCTGTTCAACCCGCTGTACAGGCTATCCAGCAAAGAGGGTTACAAAGTGCTTTACAAAGAGCTGCTTTAACACCAGCTCCTGCAACAGCGTTAGAAGCTTCAATAGCTGCTACTCCTACAGTAGCGGGTGGTTTATTACAAGCAGGTAAACAAGCAGCGCCTTATGCTCCTTTGTTAGCCGCTGAAGGCGGTTTAGCGGGAATAGGTTATGCAGAGCAAGGTTCTGATTTAGTTGAAGCAGGGGTTACGGGCGCTGGGATGGGCGTAGCTTTTGGTCTTCCAATGATGACGGGGTTAAACTATGTTCTTAATGGAGTTTCTAAAAATAGGATTGCACAACAAATAGGTCAAAAAGAAGATTTTATTCCTCTTTCAATAGCTTTAAAAGAAAGAGCAGCAGGAACTTATGAAAAAACTTTAGGTTGGATGTACAATAAAGTTTTAAATAAAGCCTTTGGAAGTGATAGTCTTTTAGAAAGCCAAGCTAAACAGGTTAGTGTAAGAGCAGACCAAGAACTTGCTAAAGAAGGTGTAAAAACAGAACAAGCGATTAACGTAGCAAAAGCTAAATTATCACAAGCTAAAAATAGCACTGTTGTAGAACAAAAAGTTTCTCAGTTAAAAGCTGAAGCTAAAGCTGAAGACTTAGAAGAGTCTTTTAACCTATCCGATGCTAAATTAAAAATAAAAACCGATGCTGCTAAGGAAAGCGATTCCGCAATAAACCTTGCAAACGCCGCTTTTAGAGTTAACTTAGCTATAGATTCTATTCCTGTAAACGCCCCAAAAGAAATAGTAGAGGAAATTAAAAATGCGGCAGACCCTCAAATTAGACAGCGTTTAATTAACGAGGCTTGGAGCGCAGATTCTGTATTTGGGATGTTAAAAAATAGAAGCTTTAGAATTAATAAAGAACAGATCAGTAAAGAGTTAGAGGATCTTATTAATACTGAGCTTTCTGCTTTAAGTCCTAAGCTCAACGGAGGGGAAGACGTTGCTACTTTTATTGCTTCTTTTTTAGAAAGAAAAACAAACAGAAATGGTTGGATTTCTGGTGAAGAGCTTTCAAGTATGCGTTCAGAATTAGGAAGAATTGGTAATATGTATCCAGATCAAGGTGCTGGTGCTGCTCAAGGTTATCAAATAAAAAGACTAATAGATGTTCTTAACGACAGGATTGAATCGCAATTGTCGGGGACTGCCTTTGAAGCTTTTAAGGCTGAAAAGCAACGCTGGAAAACAAACTTAGCTTTAAGGGAAAGCGTTCTTCAATCCACTAAGAAAAGTGGAGCCTTTACTGCTGATGACTATTTAGGTACACTTAAAAAGCTTTTTCCAAAAGATGCTCAAGAAAAAAGAGGAGTCTTTCAAAGAGAAGCTGAAGAGTTAAGAGATTTAAACATTAAACAAGACGAGACTATTAGTGAGCTTTCAGAAGAAGCTATTAGAAACATGGAAAGAAATAGTAAGAAAAACAACCTTTCCGCTAAGAAAGACTTAGAAAATAGAATAAAAGATTTAGAAAAACAACAAAAAACTAAAGTTTATAATGCCGAGCGTACTGCTGAAATAGAAACAGAACTTGCTTCAACCAACCAAAGGCTTGCAGAATTAAAAAGTTTCACAGAAGAACTTGATTCTCTTAAAAAATCTTCTGAAGATTCTGCGCTTATAAAAGTTTTCTATACGTCTTCTTTAGCTTCTCCTGTGATAGGTTTAGGTTTAGGAGGTATTTTGGCTGCTCCTATAACTGGCGCTGGTATAGCTTCTGGATTAGGAACTCAAGCAGCTCAAAGAACTTTGGTTGGTCAAACAGGCTGGCAACAAGGGTTAGCTAATCTGATGAGTAAAAAACCAGTAGAAAAGACAATAAGCAGATTAGCTGGTGTTGGAGATTCTGGAGCTATGGGTGCTGAAGAAGGCACTTATACTCAGATGGATATTCTTATGTCCCAAACAGACCAAAGAAAAATAAAAGCATATCAAAATCTTTCTAAGTCTGGAAAACTATCTGAGTTACAAAGATTAAACCCTAAAGTTTATAAGTCTTTAATTGCTGCTGTAGAAAAAAGAAAAGCACAGTAAACAAAAGGGGGCATTGCGCCCCCTAAGTTTATATCTCGCAGACTCCAGCTACACAAGCTAAGGTTTGCGCCCCTTCGGTATTATCACTGGACTCCTCAATATCCCATTGCATCCCCTTAGGCATCTCTTTAGACAGCTTCTGATATGTTTCTTTATCTATCTTCTGATAAGGAGCTTGCTTGTATACGTGCTCGGCTTCTGGGAGGAAGCTGATCCCACTAACGCTATCAAAGTTCTCCCAGATCCACTGACAGACAGCAAAGAAATTGTCGTCGTTGTAGTAGCAAGTCATGGAGGGCTTATGTTCACACCAATGGTCTTGGTAGGTCTTCCAGAGCCTTAGCTGTTCCATAGCGCCCATGCTTTCCACAGTCACAGCCTTGCTCGGAGCCTTCTGAGGGAACGAGAATACCCAATTAGAGTTATTCATTACGTCCTCTTCATGAGGAAAACCTCTGTCAATCATAGCGGTAGCCAGAGGATCCTTCTTGTCAGCCCTAACAGTACGGACATAGTAGTCACTAAAGCGTGGATGAATACCACTGGCGCTGTCAGTCAACTGTGAGACAGTACCAGAGGGCTTGACGCACGTAATGGCTACTGACTGATTGATACCCAGAGCTGAGGCCCACTGTCGGTTAGTCTCAACAGCTACAGTCCTCAGGTTGTCCAGAAGCTTACCCAAAGCCTCCTCACCTGTAGACCCATTGGTCAGCTTACAGTCCATGATGCCCGTCATTGAGACACCCAGCAAAGCCTCTTCCTCAGTGTTACGCTTCCAGATGTTCCGTAGGTATCGGAAGTCCGTAAGGGTAGCCTGTAGAGTCCCTAAGATGGTCGCTAGGCGTACCTTCTCTTTTAGGGTCTGCAATGTATCGTCTGGGCGTACAATAACCTCAGAGAGATTACAGAACTGGTAGGGGCGTAAGATAATCTCAGAGCAGGGGTTAGTCCCAAACTTGTATGTCGCATCCCTGCGCTCGTTACGTGCCGCTACATTCTGTGCTGCAATGCGGCTAAAGATCCCACGCTCCCCAGACTTAGAGTCATACAGACGCTTCATCTCGGAGGAGTAAGTGTCAAAGTCAGGCTTCTCAGAGTACACAGCACTGTTGTTTGCTAAGGCTCGCTGACCGTTGCTAATATACCACTCACCGTTCTTAGCGTTAGCCATACGATTGTCAGTAACATTGCTTAAAGAGATTAGGGCAGACCTGCGGACACCACCAACGACTACAATGTCTGCAATCTTGCACACTAAGTCATGGCACTCAAGGGACGTTAGCTTGCGCCCTGCCGCACCTTTGAACAAGTCCACTGAGAAGTTAAACAAGTCAGCCAAAGGTTGTGGCCCACTGGCTCTACCGCCAAAGGTCTTGAGTCTAGCACCCGCAGCCCTAACCTTAGTCAAGTCACACTTAGGAACCTTACCAGCGTACAGGAGGCTTATAAGCTCTCTGAAGGCACTAGCCCAGCCTACCTTACTGTCGGACACCACAACGGTTGTCTTTGTGTCATGGAAGCTGTCAGCAACCACAGGGAGCTGGTTAACGTAGTCCCGCTCAACGCTGAACCCTACGCCCGTACCACACATGAGGATGTACATAAGCTCGTCAAAGGATCTGGGGCTGTCTATGGGCAGGTAAGAACAGTTAAAGGCTGCAACATTGTCCCGCTTTAAAGCCGCCCCTGCGGTCATTATACAGCGCATGGAGGGCATTACTTGCATGTCCCTGATGGCGTTGAATAGCTCAAAGGCTTGCCCCTGATCTATTGATCCACGCTCTGCAAAGAAATCGATGTAGCGATTGACTGTCTCGTCCCAAGTCTCCCTGCGTCCCTCATCGTCCAAGTAACGTGCGTATCGTGATTTATGTATGTATTGTTGATATTGATCCATTAGAGTTCGTAGTCCCCTCCAGTTAATAGTGATAATTTTAATTGATCCAGTAAGAAGTATAAGTCAAGAGTGTCCATATTGGTAGACACAACAATAAATTCCTCCGACTTGACAACACAGAAAGCATCTTCATAGGTGGTTAGGTCTTCCTTCTCAGTGATTGCGTTGAATACCAAAGGT
>Ga0206129_10005190_pt1 | contig 13902 bp, 12 predicted proteins | sample Helgoland_Spring_8_FD_148616 | JGI IMG/M metagenome (GOLD analysis project Ga0206129, IMG submission 148616) | Pelagic subsurface seawater microbial communities from Kabeltonne, Helgoland, North Sea - Helgoland_Spring_Bloom_20160502_2 | ecosystem: Environmental > Aquatic > Marine > Epipelagic ...
CTGAAGAAAGGAAAATGTCTTGTGTACCTCAAGATGTCGATACAAAAAACTCTCAAAATCAAATATCGAATATGGCCCAATTTTAAATGCCCTGTAGCCCCTGCGTCTTATGAGGTCTCGCACAATAGGTTTAATACGACTAAATAGGTCTTTCATAGTAGGTAAATTCCAATATTTAAGACCCCGTTTAAGGCCTCATTAGCGTGATACTCAAAACCCCATGTTCTGGCGTTCCTTATTCGTTACACATTTCATTTTATTAATTGAGCATATTGCTGCGCCATAACTGGCGCCATAAATCTACGTTCAAAAGCTAGGCGTCCATTTCGGCCCAATTCAGAAGCAAGCGTCGGATCACCAAGAATTTTTTTAATCGCATCAGCAAATTCTATGGGGTTATCTTTCGAACAAACATAGCCTGCTTTGCTATCCCCTAGAACTTCCGGCATACCCCCCACATCAGTTGTCACCACAGGCACACCAAACGCCATAGCTTCAACGATTGTCAGCCCAAAGGACTCAAAGGCCTGAGACGGGACTACTAATACACTGGCACCAGCAAGTAATGAGCTTGTCCGCTGCGTAAAACCACCTAACACCACACTTTCCTCAAGGTGGAGTCGGATAACCTCATCAGACACCTGTTTTTTTTCATGGGGGAGTCCATGTCCATAAATCTGTAACTGCACATCATTAAAATCCTTAACAACTGTTTGGAACGCCTGCAAAAGGTAACCGTGCCCCTTTCTAGCTTCGTAGGTCGCAAGCATCAAGCAATATGACTTATGTGATAGATTGTTTTTGGTGGTATTAGTACCGACTTTTAATGACTGTGTTGGGTCCGTAATGCCATTATAAATATACGATAACTTATCGCAATCTACGAAAGCCTTTCTAGCATCCAGAGAACTCAGACAATTTTTGGATACGCTTACAACATGATTCACGGATCGAATAACTAAACGATCGATAATATTTTCAACAAAACTGTAATACCACGATGGACTTGTTGTTGAATTATGAAAATTCAGCACGGCAAGTGGCCGCTTACCCGCAAGCCACCATGCGATAACAGCACTCCGACACAGCAGACTAGCTGGGTAGCCACCATTCACGACCATTAACCGATCATAGTCGGTCCGCAAAAAAAAGATCGTAAGAGTCATCACATACCAGGGGAAAAGAATCGGGTACTGTAGCAATCTAAAAGTTAGCTCAAACAATTTTCGGACTGGAAAAAAGCGACTCCACGAGAAAGAACTCTGCCCCTGAATAATAAGGTGCGTAAAAAATCGACGATACCTTTTGATCTTGATCGGCCGAAGTGTTTTTTCTACAATAGTCGTAAGTCCTGCATGTGATTCATTGCACACCAGAGTTAACTCATCTTTTTCATCCGGCCACGCGTTGAAAAGATTAATTAAGAAGGTGTCTAAACCCCCTTTATAGTAATTTTCAGTATAGAAGCAAATCTTCACCAGCTGCTGGCCGTTAATACGTCTTTTAAATCCCGCACAGAATTTTCACTTACCTTTGCGTACCTTTTACAGAAGAGATTTCTAGCCGCTTGTACTTCGCTTTGCTCCCACCAACTATCAACATCACCCCAAATTTCATTTACCTTCTGGGCAGCAGATTCTGGCGTTAAGTGAACAATACCTACATCAACCAATAACTGATAATAGGGCTTAGCACTTTCACGCAAATGATCGAGTCCGTTCGCCCAAAATGCAAGGGTTGGGATATCTTGTGACAGCGTTTCCAAAATACCAGTCGAGTCAAAAGCATGCACTACCAACCTACTGCCACCAATTAGCTCCCGAATATTAGCGTTACCTGCATCGACTTTTACCGTCGGATTAGTTTGATTCCAAGCCTCCTTTTCAAATGGATTGGTATGCCGATATGATCCATGAAGCCTTACAGTCAAATGATCAAGCGGGTCCTTCGACAGCCTTTTGACAAATTCGACTTGATCCTCAAAGTATTTTACATGCTCTGCGGTTCGATCCCAAGTATCGATCCTGTGATAATACATATCCTGAATTAATAGCAAATCCCCTTTTGGAAAATATATTTTTCCTTTAACGTCCGCCATTTTAAATATAAAAGTAGGGGTGTGTGCGGGCAACCCATCGTCCCACCCCCATGTCAAAAATTTATCCGAGGTTGCTTCCTCGACAGAAGGAAACATATAGCGATATGTCCCATAATTGTTTCCATGCTGACCCACAATATATTTCGTTCCAGCCTCAGTTTGAGTCGCTGCCCATAACTTAAATACTTCATCTTCGTCGAAACTATTACTAGTAAAAATAAATTTGGGATGCTTTGGCCAAGACTGTTGTTTCGCGAGCAACGTCAATTGATCAAGTCCCTCTAAAAAGCAGACGGGTAGTAATTCAAACACCATTGCAAACAAAATATCCTCGAGATTATTACCCGAGTTTCTTTCAATCTTCTTCGCTAAGATAGTCCGAAGCTCACCATCATACTTGTCTGAGACTTCAATCTTTGGAGAAGCCCATAACTGTGGAACCTGACCCAAAGACAGTTGTAACTTTATCTCTACTTTTTTTGGCAAGTAGCTATTGAAAATAAAAGCATCACTTTCTCTAGACAATAAACTTAACAATGTTGAGAGCTGTCGACGTCCCCACCTGAGAAAACGCTTTCGTAAAGTAACAGTTCCCAACAATAGATTGAAACGGAATCCTACTGACTTGCAACCAGGGATAGACTCTACTGGGCACTTCGCCACGTCTAGTAAATTTAATAAACGTGCAGTTAACGCAAGATTCCACCGATCATTATTGAAAGCCCAAATTGCAGACCCGGAGTCTAGTGCCCCAAGAGCATAGTGCTCATTCTTGATTACAGTAGTACCTAGAATAGTATGCTCCTCAAAACACTTCTCTAAGGTTTTGATACGGTTCAACATTACATCCACATATCTTCGAACCCAGTGACCTAAGACTATTCGCCAAAATCTTTCACCATGACACAAATCATGATGTTGATTAAGCGACCGGAATAAAACCCGGAACAAAAGTGTTTCCAAAGATCGAGCTTGAGAGCAATCTTTGTCCTTATTTAGCTGACCTAATCCATAGGGCTTCGCTAAAATGGCATCCATGTTTTGCCATACAAGCTTTCGATCATGTTTAAGACACCATTGTCCCAAAAATATTACGGGACGATCAAACTTCCACGTTCGTTCATCTGAACTAGTAATTAAATAACGTGGTTCTCGATCCATTTCTAGTAACTCCAACACAATCAATAGCTTAGCTATATAAATTTGATCAGCGAATAGGAAATAGCGACTTAAAAATTTAGGAAATACTAAATGAAGAGTCTTTTACAAACCCAGAGGCAGCACTCACATTCGATTTTAACTACTATGGACTAAATCAACTGTCATTTTATGAGCTTTAAATCACCCAATTTCTTGAATCCAATTATCAAGCAACTTCGCTAGATATAAAGACACATTCATGCAAGCTCTGGACAAACTACGTTACCCGACACATACTCGATCGCGAAACATCACAATATTTATTCATTGAATATCTTCTTTGAAAAATCCAGGTGGTCACGGTTTTTGAACCAACTATATGTGAGCTGGAGAGCCTTTTAGCTTTTTCCCTGTAACCATAGCTATATCGATACTTGAGGCCATTAAACCTTTTCCATTAAAAACCATGTCAAATCATCTTGCTGGAAAACCGGATCTCTACGATAACAGAAGCCATAATCAACCAGTTCCAGATCGCTGTATTTATCAAGTAGATCGCCGCAAAAATCCCGCTTAAACAGACGGTCATCATGACCTCGATACGTAATAGCAACTGGCGATGGATTATAATATTCAATTACACAGATATATTTATTTGATTTTTCATAAAGATTGGCATAAACAGACTGTAAATGGTCTGGATTGATATGTATTAACACCCCTTTTGTAAAGGAAAAATCTACAGTCTCAGTCACTAAGCTCTCAATAATAGAACCTGTCTTTACGTCAAAACTGGGCTTCTCAGCCTTGAGTTGCAAAATTGCAGATTCATTTATATCAAATCCTGACTTCAAAAGGTTTGGATCCAAAAGATCAAATGCCTTTAGATTCATACCAACATTACATCCAAGCTCCAATACAGAGCTAATTGGTCCGGTAGCTTTCATTATATCGGAAAAGAGCGCCAGATTAGACGCTAAAAGAGCATCACTTTTATTTCTAGCAATATAATCATCTCCGAATTCGCCTGCCCAAAACTCTTCTTGTACTGTCTTCATATCTAATTCCTCGTAAATTTAGGCAACCATATGCCATCTGTCTTTTTGAATAAGTCGGTGTTTACAAACCCGTCAACAACACGCATAAAATAGTCTTCAGTAATACCGATATAGTCACAGAACTCTTTCCTATTAGCGGTAGAAAAATCTCCATCAATGTTTCTTACTATGGCCAAAGCATCTTCCCTCGAAATTCTTCGATTTCTGATCGCAATATTCAATTGGTCAGTGGCCCTTCCGTATCCATATTTAAGAAACTTAATATTTTCTCTTAAATCAATAAATTTCATATCACAATTCTCATAGTCAACCCAGGAGCCTTTCGGTGGCTCCTCTAGCGGCTTCCAACCAATATCTTTACAAACCTGAATATGCTCCATAGCATCCCATTTATGGAAATGACCGTAAAATATACCCTTCACCCCTTTACTACTTACCTCTTCGTCGGTTGGATAGCGCAAGGCATCAATATCGGCCGATGAGATTTCGTCATCAATCATATCTTCCTCTCTGAACCCGCGCATACCCGCAAATTCTTGACGCCATCGGCGGTCCATAATCATACTATCCCGGCTTTTTTCCGGACCACCATACTCAAGCTGGGGATTCTCACCATAAACAATGAGTTTGATACCGAATTTTGCCGCTATTGTAAACGGCACGGTAAACATACCAACATGATTTACCCAGTAAGGATCGCCGACAATTTCAAAACCTTTTCGCACCAGCTTTTTTACCACCAGAGGGTTTAAGGTGAAATGAATATGATCAACACCGATCTCTCTTAAAATGTTGAGGTTATGCTCCCCTATTTGGGTTTGATCAAATTGATCAAATGTTACTGCAAGTGGTTTCATACCATAGATGTTTTTCATCGCATACACTTGCCAAGTGGAGTCCTTACCACCACTCACTGGAACAATACAGTTGTAGCTATCTCCACCACGATAGTCCTGCAATAACTCGGTAAAAGATTCCTTCCTTTCGTCCCAGTCTATAGAATTAGTTATACCATGTATTCTTTCTGCTGACTTACATGAATCGCAGATGCCATCAGCATCGAAAACCAGATCCGGTTTGGTATCTGGAAATAAACAGTTTTTACAGAAATTCATATTTTTCTCACATTAATATTATGTTCGCCTAAGTAATTTTTGATGCCGATTATGCTTTCACCAACCCAGTGATAGATACTCCCTGCACAAACTGCGTCAGCGCCCAGGTTGAACGCATTCTTAAAGTCTTCTTTACTCGCGCATCCGCCGGCAATTATTAGCGGCAACGCCACGAGCGATCTCGCTTTCTGCAATAACTCCAGATCAAATCCATTCATCATGCCATCACGTGAAATATCATTAACTAATATCTCTCCAACACCTACCTGTTCAGCTAACTCAATTGTTTCAATCAGACTTTTACCTAATAGCTTAGTATTTCCATTATTATAATAAACACTGTAATCGCCATTTCCCAGCCTAACATCTATGGAGAGAATAATTGACTGACTACCATATTTATTTATTACCGATCGGACAACATCAAGATCAGTAAAGAAGGCTGAGTTGACTACAATCTTATCGGCCCCGGATCGGAAAAGTATATCTGCCTTTTCTAACGTATTTACACCACCGCCGAAAGCCACCGGCATATTACAAAACTCTGATATCCGACTCAAAAGATTATGGTTGACGGTTCCTCGTTCGGCTGCATCAAGATCTAGGATTACCATCTCATCAGCAAACCTCTGACTGAATACCTTAATCGCAGAAACAGCATCCCCAACTATACGGTGATCAGTGAAGCCAACGCTTTTTACCAGAGACGCTCCCTTTAACAGCAGTAGCGGTATAACTCTTACTTTAAGCATCTTTATAATCCAAAAAGTTCTGCAGGACTAGATTACCCACCTTCTGACTTTTTTCAGGATGGAACTGAACACCGAAAATATTTTCTTTCTGGAATCCAGCGACAATTTTTTGACCATAGAAGTCGGTGTAAATGATTTCGATGTCTTCGACTATATTACAGTGATAACTATGCACAAAATACACATTAGAATGCACCCGAACATCAGTCATCAAACAGGTTTTTTCCTCTGAAAAAATCTCATTCCAGCCAACATGAGGTATAGGGCCCAATGATTTAGGTAAAATATCCACAGACCCTTTGATAAGGCCCAGACCCTGAGAAAAACCATGCTCTTTACTACTCTCCAGCATCAGCTGCATGCCTAAGCATATACCCAGCAAAGGCTTCGATCCCGCAAATGAGACTATTGCCGAGGCTAAATTGGCACTTAGCAACTCTGACATCACCGCAGGGAACGCGCCAACACCTGGCAAAATTAGCTTATCAACAAGCTCCATCTGTTGTGGGGTAGACACATTGCTCACTTCATGCCCCATCCGTTCTATAGTATTGGACAGAGATTTGATATTCGCGTGGCCGGTTTGGAGAATTCCTACTATCATAAATTTCTACTTATGAGATCTCAAGGTTGGTTTAATATCGAAAATTAATGGAAAAGGATTAGATTAATATTCAGCTTACCCACATCGGGTATTTACGCAGAATACTCTCATTAGCGTCTGTCATATGCATAATCAGTTGAATGACGTTACTCGCAATCGCCGAATTAAACGCTATGAGGTACCTTCCCGCTATAAACATTTCAACAGATCATAAGAATTTGATAGTCGCATTGACATCTAAAAAATCTTACTGGAATGATGCCTACTAGTGCGCTGAACCCTTCCTCGTGTTAAGCATACTGGGGATACTAAACGTCTTGCTCAAATAAGCTATTGCTAACAGCCGTACCAATTTCTACATTGGCTGTAACTGGCAGTCCGACAATGGACTCAAGATGCTTAGGTGCAATGCCATACCCAGGCCTTACGCTGCGAACTGAGTCTCTAGTAATAATTTCTCCAGCCTTTAGGGCTTTCACAAAGTACAGAGAACGGCGAAACTTAATATTGCCTACTTCGCTGGACTTAAGTCCGTAATCTACAGACCCTAATGCTGCGTGGGCAATTTTACTACATTTAACTAGCTCTTCTAGATCACAGGGCTCCATTGAAAAACTATCGTCAGGCCCACCGCCATTGCGGTCCAACGTAAAATGCTTTTCGATAATATTACATCCGAGAGCTACGCTTGTAATCGCCGTAGTATTGTCTAATGTATGGTCTGACAGCCCAGTGACCAAACCGAATCTCCCTACCATATCTGTGATTGTTCTAAGATTGTAGTTTTCAGACGGTGCCGGATACCCGCTGACACAGTGCAATATCGCTAATTCCTCACATCCTGCTGACTTGGCCGTATCAATAGCCTCCTTAATCTCATCTTGGTTGGCCATACCCGTCGAAATAACCATCGGTTTCTTGGTGGCTGCTACATACTTAATCAAAGCGAGGTCAATTGCCTCAAAAGAAGCAATTTTATAAGCTGGTGTATTTAGGTCTTCTAGGAGATCAACGGCAGTACTATCAAATGGCGAGCTAAATATAGTGATCCCAACATCTCGAGCACAATCAAACAGTGGCTTATGCCAGTCCCAGGGCGTATGAGCCTCTTGATATAACTCATAGAGCGAGCGACCAGCCCACAGGCCATCATCGATCATAAAATCAGGAAGTCTGGAATCTAAAGTGAGTGTGTCGGCAGTGTAGGTCTGAAGCTTAACAGCATCGGCACCCATTGCCTTTGCAGAGTGGATAATCTTATAAGCGTTCTCAATATTACCATTATGATTGGCCGACATCTCGGCAATAATATATGGGTTGTGATCGGCACTAATAACTCGCCCGTCGATAGTGATTTTGTTATTCATCGCTACTCTCAATTGTTATTTTAAATTTCTTTCCATGTAGATGAAAAAAACTTGGAAACCTATTGTTATCACAGACACGAAGTAGATTAAATTGCGAAGCTATTGATTCATAGGCCGAGATTTCACTATCAACAGGCGTGCGCTTAGGAAGATAAGTAGGCGCTATGTGTAAGTCTTGGGGCAACGGGTCGACGGTTGCATGATGCTCGACAGCATAATCGATCAGATCTAGATGAGCTTGATTTACCACTGCTATAATGTCGCTATAAAGGAAATGTTTTGGTATCTGATGAGTTGATTTATGCCAGATATCACCGCAATCTACTTTTTCGGACGCCGCTAACAGAGTAACTGTAAGTTCTTCTTTGCCTTGAATTATCGCCCATATATGAGGAGACCAACCACGACCTTTTGGCAGATCACTCGCATGAATCACCAGCACATGGGTATATCTCTGCATGAATTCTATAGGCAAAACTTCGGTACAAGAGATAAGAAAACAGATGTCTCCACCTTTTGCTTGACCGGATGTCCTTACAATTTCGGCAAGTTGACCCTCAGGCCGTTTACTCACCCAGCCTTCTACCCAGGAATTGACAGGATGCCTTGCATCGCTGATTATTAAGGTGATTTTTTTAAGCATTGATTATACCGATAACTTTAGCCAATCCATTACCATCGCAAATGGTGGCTGCAATTTTTGACATCTTTGCTAAATCTTGAGACTGCAGCATCTGATTAACCAAAAGCCCTAAGTGGCCATTACTAAGATCTTGATTAGTAAGTGCTATAGCTGCCCCACATTTGGACAGTTGCTCTGCAATCCTAGACTGGTTTAATGCCACAGGAAAAATAATTGACGGCACACCCAAGCAGCATCGTTCCCAAGAACTACTGCCTGCGGCCCCAATAACCAAATCAGATACACTCAGTATTTCGGCCATATTACTCACCATACCGTAACTCGTAATGGTATTTGAAAACTGGGAAATCAACTGTTTATGCTCTTCGTTTATTGCGGACAGGCCACCAAAGATAATCGAGATTGTCACATTACTCGATATGTCGATACTTAACAGGGCTCGCAATACTCTAGCTATATGGTTGTCCGGATCACCACCGCCAAAATTAATCAGAATGTTTTCTATTCCATAACTAACTCTTCGCGCCAGGCTCGCCTCTCGATACTCTTTAAATTCAGGTCTTAGAAGTGCATAGTCAGGACCAAATAAGGTCTCACAAACGCTTGGTATTAGACCTTTATACCCTAATGTATCAGAACCAAGATTTTGGTCCAGCAACAGATCACAATGATGCTTTCTATCGCCTAGATCATCGATGACCATGATTTTTGCGCCACAACGCCGAACTACATGTTGCCAGTCTTCCCACAGACCATAGTGATCAACAATAATCCAATCTGCATTAAGCCTATTTAACGCATTTAATGTTTCCAACGCATCGATATCCCATTTGACCCCTAGCCAGTGGCTATGCGCAGGTGCACTTTTATCAGGGGGCAAAAATGCGTCGTCGGATCTGGGTAATTCTATTAATTCAAAACCTTCTGAAATGACAAGAGCATTTAGATTCCAAGCCAAATCTCTACATATAAAAATACACTTTGAGCCTTTTTCTTTTAATCCCTTAGCTAAGGTGAGGCAGCGCGCTAGATGACCTCCACCTATTTGGCGAGAAGAATCTACACGAAATACAAATCTGGCTACGGTCATATCTATTTATAGTTCCGAGATACTATTATTCATCGCGCGATAAAGAAGCTCAGCTCGCTGCCAATCATTCTGCGTATCGATATCTACTACGCGCCAATTTGGGATTGGATATCCTACCCCATTAGAGTGGATATTTGCGTTCGTTAACCAAGCATCAACCTTGCCCCAGTAGAACTGACCAGCATCATAGTAGGTCGAATTTAAATCCTGCGTTCTCGTTAATGCGAATTCTGGATAAAGCGCTTGGATCTTTCCGTTATTTAAAAGTTTGAGTGAACGCCAAATGCTGGAAGGATACTCAGTGACAGGAAAACAGTAATCTAATTCGCCACTATCTGAAAGTACGCGCGCCCCTCTCAAATCATCCGTCTGAAGAAAGGGTACACTGGGGTAGATACAACACACTTGATTAAATTTCCAGCCAAGGATCTGGCAGGCCTTAATTGCATGCGCAATAACTGGCACTGTCGGAGTGTGATCATCAGCAAGTTCTGGTGGTCTCATAAATGGCGTTTCAGCACCGAACGATCTTGCGATTTCAGCAATATTTTCGTCGTCAGTAGAAACAACGATATGATCAAAAAGGCATGATTCCTTAGCTGCGGATATCGCATAAGCAATCATGGGCTTACCATAAAATTCCTTTATGTTTTTATGGGGAATTCGCTTACTCCCGCCTCTGGCTGGAATGACGGCTATATTCATGTGCCTATGGCCTCACGAATTACCGCCACAACTTGATCTTGCTGTACTTGCGTCAATCCCGGATACAATGGAATACTGATGGCCTCAGAGTAATACCTTTCCGCTTGCGGGCAATAACCACGACCGAAACCCATTTCCGCATAGTAAGGCTGAAGATATACTGGTATATAATGGAGATTAACAAGTACTCCCGCTGAATAAATTGCTTCATATACCTGGCGTTGTGTTCTTTGAACTTCATCCAACTTCAACCGAATAACGTAAAGGTGGTAAGCGGAGTAACTGTCTGCATGCTGCCAAGGTGTTACTAGTGGCAATGGTGATAACAGCTCATTATAGCGCGTGGCTACCTGATGACGGCCTTCCACAAAACTGTCAAGCCTCTGCATTTGGCTCAATCCCAATGCTGCCTGTATATCAGTCATTCGGTAATTAAAACCCAGATCAATTTGCTGGTAATTCCAGATTTCTTTTACTGGGCGGGCATCCATATCTGTTGCTGTACTACTAATCCCATGACTCTTATATAAATTTAATCGCTTAGCTAGTGCCGGGTCATTAGTAACAGCCATACCGCCCTCACCAGTCGTGATAATTTTAACTGGATGAAAACTAAAAACCGTTATCTCACTGTATTGACAACGGCCAATGGGTTGATTCTTGTATCTACCTCCAATTCCGTGTGAGGCATCTTCGATAATTTTGAAACCATATTGATCTCCCAGCGAACGAATACCCTCCATATCACAAGATTGGCCACACATATGCACAGGAATAACGACTTTTGGTAATTGGCCATTCTTTTTAGCGACGGCTAGTTTTTCTGCCAACCGCTCAACGCTTAGATTAAAAGTATGCACATCTATGTCAACAAAATCCACGGTCGCGCCACAATACAAGGCGCAGTTCGCACTGGCTACGAACGTATTTGGCGAAGTCCACACAATATCGCCTTTACCTACACCTAACGCCAAACAGGCAATGTGAAGCGCACTTGTGGCACTATTGACGGCTACCGCATGTTCCGCACCACAGTAGGTAGAAACGGCTTTTTCAAAGGCGGGAACCGCTGGCCCTTGGGTTAGAAAGTCTGAATGCAATACCGCAACTACCGCGTCAATATCGGCTTTATTTATATCTTGCCGCCCATAATTGATATTTCCTAGCTTTCTAGAGGTCATGAATAGTCCTTATAATTTAAATGTTATAACCTGGCCAAGTGGAAAGAATCTTTAGACAATTTTCGTCTGCCAAATCAGTATGGTCACGATAAATTGGGTTTTGGCCCGTATAATTTTTATAACTTATGGCATCTAGAAAGTCACTAGTACCATCCAAAGTGATCGTTGTTATATCGATGAACTCTTTTGCAATTTCAAAAAACTCTTTATTAAAATCTTTCTGGGGATGGAAAACCCCCTCCCCTTTTTCATACCAATGCGAACTGCGCGATGGCGAGTGAGTATAGTCATGACCTACCAAAAAAACGTGGTCAAAACCCATGTAAATAGCCATCATAATTGAAGCCCTCAAAGATCCAGCGAAGCAATCTATTCTCTTTGTAATAAAATTTTCCGGCAAACGCTCATCCCATAGCTCATTAAAAGTGTAAACAACATTTTTACGACGAACAGTCAGGCAATTTGATAGGTTCAGAAAAAAAGTCTTTTCAACATAGCGGTCGATTATTTCTTGCTTATAGAACTTCGAGATCGGATTACTAATATTTTTCCGTGGATGGTCAGTCGTCCACTGCCTAGGGTAAAACCAAAATGGCTCAGGTAAAACAGCATATGGCGCGTTAAGCTCTTCAAATTGCTTATGAAAAACAAAAAAATTACAAACTATCGCAATTTTATCGCTGAAGGCAGATAGATCAAACCACTTGACGGAAACTCCATCACTCATCACATAGCAACTTTCTCCTTTATGTATGTCCTTATATGGGTGGATTTTTGACAGTAAAGGTCGCCGCGCCATTAGCGCTATTAGATCCTTTAACCCACTTTTCATTAAACACTTTCCTCTATATTAATGATCTCACTATAATCGTACTGCCCGACAACTTTTCCACCATCAAGTTTAATAATTGAGTCACAGCTTTTTAATGTCGTTAAACGGTGAGCCACAATAAACATTGTAATTTCTCTACTTAGCCCTTCTATAGTTTGCATTACAGTCTGTTCAGTTTGATTATCAAGGGCACTTGTAGCTTCATCAAAGATAATCACGCTAGCATTTTTATAGAGGGCTCGGGCGATACCAATACGCTGCCGCTGACCACCACTCAATCGGACGCCCCTCTCGCCTACAACGGCATCATACCCTTCAGATCCGTTCTCAATAAAACTGGCAATCTCTGCTCGCTTTGCTGCCTTACGAACACGATCAAAATCAATTTTATTAGGCGGAACTCCAAAAGCGATATTTTCGCCAACCGAACAATCAGCTAAGTAAATATTTTGCGGGACATGCGCAATCGATCGCTGCCAAGATGATAGATTAATTCCCGAGTCAAGCTGCACCCCATCAATGGATATAGATCCACCCGTAGGACTAAGTAGACCCATTAACAGATCTAACAAGGTACTCTTTCCACCACCGGTGCTTCCAATAATACCGACCCGAGAACCTTTTGGGATAACAAGATCAATGCCATCAAGAACCAGGGGCTCATTTTTACCATATTGAAAACTTACATGACTAAAAGAGATCGCCTCCCCTAAAGTCAACGGATCTAAAGAAGCCACCCCGGCATCATCAGGCAAAGGCTGCTCCAGCAAGACTAAAACATCCAACAAAGCGGCCTGGTTACCAACAAGTACAGTCCAATTGCCATAAATTTGCTGTGCGATAGGCAGAAGTCGTTGCGCTCCAAGGGCAAGAACAGCAAGCACAGTTAAGGATCCCACTACGCCGCCTTCACCACTGCTTAAAAAAACCACAAATACCGCAATCAGAAGTAACCCCAAAGATTCCATCGCGTAGCGAGGAAATTGATTTATAAAAGCATTTTGACAATGTCCTATCTTCAATTTATTCACAGATGCGCTATAAGAATCAATATAAACCTTTTGGGACCCATCTAACAATACATCGCGAATGGAACCCAGACCTTCTTGCAGAGCTTTAACGACTTGATTTTGTTCTTGAGCTATTATTTCGCTATTGACTCCCAGCCGACTATTAGTAACCCAACCGACCGCGACGTAAGCAATACCAAAGCTCGTAGCACACGCAAATGCAGTAGTTGGATCAACAACAATCAAGGTAATCACAATAGCAAAAAATAAAAATAGCGATGTAATAAACACCATCACCGACGTTAAC
>Ga0206129_10005195_pt1 | contig 13895 bp, 8 predicted proteins | sample Helgoland_Spring_8_FD_148616 | JGI IMG/M metagenome (GOLD analysis project Ga0206129, IMG submission 148616) | Pelagic subsurface seawater microbial communities from Kabeltonne, Helgoland, North Sea - Helgoland_Spring_Bloom_20160502_2 | ecosystem: Environmental > Aquatic > Marine > Epipelagic ...
TTCCGAGATGCACGGACAATAGACGAAATACTATATGACCTAAATAGTACGCTTTTTGAGTGAAATTGGTTTCACCAATATGGGGTAAAAAATAATCACTTAATATTTCTAAAGCGTGGGTTGTGGTTTTACCCTTTGTTAAAAGTGCAATAAATTTCAATGCATTTCGTTGCGTAAATATACCACCAGTGTCGTGTATCGACGGCACAAATAATTCTAGCATACTTTCATATTTATCTATGTCCAACAAACACAAGCGAATGATTTCTTTATCACTTGTAAATCCTAACGCTCTGAATACAATAAACAGAGGGACCGGCGAGCGAACGTTCGGAATATTCACTACAATATTATTGAAAGTGTATTTATTCGTAGGAGTTAATATCTTCACGGACAGAGTTCTCATAGGTTTAGATACGTTCTCGGAAACCGATCGTATTTCAGCTGAATATAAATATTTATCGTCATCGTTTTTTTTAAGATATAACATATTATCGGCAAATTTTTCCTGCGCCACAACTGTTTTCTCTTTTCCATCAACAATAAAATAGCCACCTAAATCGTTTGAACATTCTCCCATATTATGTCTAACCTCTTTGGGCAATCCGCCGAGAACACAATAATTTGATTGCAACATGATCGGAAATTTACCTAAGAAAATTTTATCTAACGTAATCGTCCGCTTCTGTGTATTTTTGGATATCATGCTTTGTTTCGTTGCTTCTTTCAAATTTGTTTGTTCAGCAGCAGTCAAATCCAATTTCATTTTACGGACTTTCCCCTTACGTTTAGGTATTTTGGGAGCTCCACCGGGTTGTTCGTTTTCTTCTTCATCCTTGTTAATTTCATTTTCTATTTCAATAATATCTTCGCCAATAATAGTTGGTTCTTCTCCGTCTTCTAATATATCAATAAAATCAATGTCAATATCATAGTGTATGGTCATACCATATGTCATATTTCTTAATCGTGCTTCATTTGGAAACATAAAATGACTTTCGCTGTCATCATATATAATTGGTTTGCCAAAATAAATTTTATCACCGTTTTTTCCACCGAAATACATTATACACTGTGAACGATGATCATCGATGTCTTCGTCGTACCGGGTTAATATACGAACCGGATTTTTTTCTTTGAATACTTGATAAATTCCATTTTTAAAGAAATCATTATATGATTCAATATGATGTCTTACTAAACATTGTGGGTTATCGTGAAAATATGTGTTAATAACTTTCCAAGTAGTAGAATTATCCATTATATATAAAATTAAGTTATATATTTTTATACCCATTTTATATTTCAAATAATAACAATTTAGCAAAGTAAATATTATTTCTTTATCTATTATATAAATGAACAATTTCATTGAACAAGTATTTGGTCCGTTAGACACCCAGTTTTGCGATTATTTTTTCATATTATCCGCTCTTGGATTCGTCTTCTTGATTTTCCTATTTTTCTCTGCATTTAGCGTGATTCTTTCATCTAAACGCCTGCCAGACGGGTTTTATATGCAATTGTTTTACATGTCATTAGTGTATTTCGTTTTATATTTTCAAAACAGACTTTTATTCAATATGTGCAAGGGATCTTTGAATTAATTTTTCGTTGAAAGTCAAATAGTTTTTTCATTCCTATAATATAAATTGCAATGGATATTTTATATTATAGTAATTATTGTAAACATTCTCAAAAAATTGTACAAACTTTAGTAAAAAATAATATGCAAGATAAATTGAGTTATATATGCATCGATAAAAGAAAAAAAGATACATCAGATAATCAAACATATATATATTTAGAAGGTGGGAATCGCGTGATTATGCCTCCCAATTTACATAGTGTGCCTGGTTTATTAATGGTATCTAACAATTATCAACTCCTTTATGGAGATGATATTATTACTAATTTTCACGGAGATTTTAAAAAATATAATAATACATCAACTGGAGTAATGAAAGAACCCACTGGATATCCAATGCTACATTCCAGTGGAGGTACAAATATATTATCAGAAAAATATACAAACTACGATATGACACCCGACGAATTATCCGCAAAAAGTACAAGCAACACTCGACAAATGTATAATTATGTATCTGCAAACGATAGTACTATTTTTATTGAGACTCCACCCGATAATTATACACCAGACAAAGTATCAGAGAATACTACTTTAGATGATTTGCAACAAAAACGAATAGATGATCTTGGATTAAATAAAGAAAATCCTCAACTATCTGGCAAAATATAACCAATTAGTTAAACCAATATAAATAATAATTAAGTATATACTATAATGAGCAACAAGTCGACGTTTTCAAAAGCTTTTAATAAACACTTTTTTGAATTTTTAGATGATATGTCCAATATTTTTCCAGAAAATGACGATATCAAGGTGGCGAAAAAATCATTTGAAACTATCAAACGATTGAACACTACAGCAATTATCAAGGCTTGGTATCTTCACGTGTATTTACCTTATAAAGATATTATCGATGATAATAATATTGACTTCTTTATTCAAAAAGATTATTCAAATGAGTTGTCGGGAGTGAATAAAGGCGGTGATATATTGAATATGATAGATAAAATCAGAAAACCTATATCAGAAATGGGAGAAAGCAATAAATCACACTGTGCAAAATATATTCAAAATCTCAGCAAACTCTCTTTTATGTACACGTCGCACTAGCAACATAATATCTAAAATGATTATATATACATCATTTTAGTTAAAGTATGCAAATATCCGAGTATAAATATTATTTGAAACTAACAGTATATGTATCATTGGTAATACAAATATTGACAGGTGCATTCAATCTAGGATTGGTGTCTTTAGATTATTACGATAAGGCATTTGATGATAATATAGAAATATTAATACAATTGATATGGTTGGGCCTAATTGTCCAAGTCATCGAAGGAACATTTTATATATGGTTAGTAAATTCGATTGATAGCGTTGCAAATATAACAGTATATCGGTATTATGATTGGTTTTTTTCAACGCCCACTATGTTAATTACATTTGTTGTATATTTATTATACTTGAAAGAAAGAAAAGAAGAAACAACAGATAATGAAATAATAAGTTTCGCGAGTGGGAATAAAAAACTCGATCCATTGCGCGAAACTGTGAAAAAAAACAACAACCATCTATGGGATTATGTGAAAAAAAATAAAAATGAACTAAGTATTATTCTATTATTGAACGCAGTTATGCTTCTTTTTGGCTATTTAGGAGAAATCAACGTAATATCGAATATGTCAGCGGTTGGATTAGGGTTCATACCATTCTTGAGTTATTTCTATATTATTTACGACAAATATGCCAAATATACCACGTACGGTAATGCCTTGTTTTGGCTTTTCGCTGTCATATGGGGACTGTACGGGGTTGCTGCATTATCACCTTATTATCCGAAAAACATTTCCTATAATATTTTGGACATTTTTTCTAAAAACTTTTTTGAAATATTTATAGGTATCAAACTCATATCTGCACTTTATCGTTAAAGCTCTATGTAAATCCGTATGAGATACATAAGTTCATTTGGAGACAGGGTTTCTAAATATTGTTCAATTGTATTTTTTGTAATGAATGGTTTTGGTTTCAATCGCAGGTAAGGTATATAATATTTTTTGTGAACTTTCCATAAATGTTTTTTATAATAATCAGACAAAGAATACGAGCATTTACGTATGAAATAATTACGATACATATTATAAAAATTTAAGATCAATGTGTTGTACAATTGGTGTATTTTGAAAAAAACATTTTTCAATTTTGGAAACTTATTATATAATTGGTACGGTGTATATATTCGTTTCAAACAAAAATAGAGATAAAAATGATATGGGTTTTCATTCATTACATTTTTGTGAATACTATATTCATTATTTATAACGTGCGTATGTATTGCATTCTTTTGGTTCGTTAGTACGAACTTACACGGTATATGAATGTATTTTATAAATTCATCAATGTCATCATAATTAAGAAAGTAATATTTTTTAGGGAAACTAATAAGTCCCTTAATACATTCAATGCAACTCCAATTACGATATACACTTTCAGGAACATATTGTAATGTATGTGGCAATTCATTTACAACACTATATACAGATATCAAAAAACATTTGTAATTATTTACAGGTTGATTTTCAAAATATCCTGTACGAAGAATAAATGTATAGCTATATGTTTTTGGAAAATATTCTAAAAAAGGCAGATCATTTAGCGTATCATAATCACATCCTCCCATACATTGTACAAATAATTCAACGATCGTTTTTTGATTGTCGTCATAATAATATATTTCATTTCCTCCTATGCTACTTTTCGTCGCGACCCCCCATTTATTGATCCTATCATCGTAAAATAATTGAATCATTATACCATTAATGTATTCCGTAATAACTATATCTTGATTCAAACAAGGAAATAATGTTTTGAAATAAGAATAACTAATAGCTTTAGAAGGAGAATAAGATAACAGTTTTTTACTGGGAAATGAAAATATGACAGAACGATATAATCCCAAATATAAATCATCCTTATTCACATATTGTCTATCATAATTAACGATAGAGTATATTTGTTCTTCTGCTCTTTGTAAACAAATATTTACTTTATTTTTAGGACAACTATTCATAGACATCATATTGGAGATTATAGCGGAATCACACATTGTCTAATCAAATAAATATATCCGTATTTAATCTTTATTTGATTTTCAAATATTCATTATTACAATTTGCATAATCACTTTATTGAATTATAATTTAGATACATATTATATAAATTATAATATAATGGAACAAGAAGACAATACGAATATAGAATTAAACCCAGACTTTGTAAATGAAAATATAAATACCAATGATTTGGAATTACAATTGGGAGATATCATTGAAATCGTTTCTCCTACAAATGAAGAATATCACGAAACCACCAATTATATTCACTATATTGATCCAACTCAAATTGTTTTTACCAATGTCTCGTCTATGAAACAATATCAATTGAATATAAACGATTCTGGTAGCTTTACCGATGAATCTATCACCCGGGTCATTTTATTAAGCAGAAGCGACGAACAGGGGTATGCGCTACAACATAATTTATTACCCAATACGTGGATCAATATTTATTTTGGAGGAGATGTACCTGCTATCATTACCGGACAAATTAGTAATTTAGAAAAAGATATGATTGAAATCATTACTTATCCTAAAATGGAAACTATTTATATTGATTTCAAATACCAAGGTATACCCAGAGATATACCTATTGACAAAATATTAATTCGCGAAAAACCCGCGAATTTTAAAAAAGTAGGTTCTTTGGCATTGATGAAACAAACTATGCTTAATGATGAAGAAAATATAGAGCCAGAAAACCAAGCAGAGATAGAATTCACTGATATGGGAGAATCGATATCAAAAATACCGGACAACAGAGCCGAAGAACCAAATATTCGGGAACAATTACAAGATATCTATGTAGATGCGAACACAATCGTTTTTGGCGAAGAGTTAGAAGCAGTGTCGCAATTGGTTGAAGTACCGGATAGTGAAAAACGATATAGTATAGATGCTCAAGTAAGTGATATAATGGACGAGTTGTTATCTACTATTCCCAACAATAGGAGAACACAAAAAGTATTGGATAATATTCATAGACTTATTCGCCATTATATTCATTTACGTGAAGTACATTCTATTTTTGATGAAAATCAAAATATTTCTGATAAAAAAATGAAAGGCCCGTTTTATAAACCATTGGTTGATAAGTTATACGATTTGAACTACAAGTTGAATTGGATTGTACCTGTCGTGTCTAATCGAAAAAAAATCAACACGGATTCAGATAACGCATTCATGGACGATGTTGTTAGTGAAAATATGGCGGTAAGTAATCATAAATTGAAAGAAATGAATAATAAATATTATAAAAAGGGGAGTAATGATAATATTATTACATATGATCATTTGATGAAGCAGACGCAGAATATCTTTAGACCATTCGAAAAAACAATCAATGATGATTATTTAATCAACAAACAAGTGAACCAAAATATAGATGCGATAATAGATAATTTGGAAGATTTTTACAGTACAGTGTACTCACAAAGTGGCATCAAACGAACTAAGTATGTAATCCAACGTTATAATTTAGGTACTTCAAAATTGCAAGAAAAAATTACGAATTCGGGTAAAAAAATATATGAAACTGTCGAACTAGTTCCCAATGATGAAATGACTATTAAATCGTTTATGATGATGCCCGCTCCCGTTATAAAATTTTCGGAAATTAATTTACCGAATTCAACTATATTAACGAAAAGTAGTTTACACACTAACTATCTACTCTTGTTTCGTTTATTAAGAAAGAATACAGATATAACTACACAAGTAATTGAAGATTTTACAAAGGAAATTGACTATGAAAATATAGAAAAGGACACAAACGAACCTTTATTCGACAACATCAACGAATTCATTATCAACAGCGATTCATATGAAAATATAGAATTCATGGATAAAAATGAACGATTTCGAAACTTTCTAGAAACCATCGTTCCTAAAACAAGAACATTGATCAGATTATATCGTAAATATATTAAAAACAGGTTCTCCTTTATAGGTGTTGTGCAAAAACTAGAACCGTTTTTAATATATCCAAACGACGTGTCGTATAAGCAATATATGGAAATTAGATATTTCATAAATGAACAAATAAAAGATTTGAAAACATCTTTAATGTCTCGTTCTTCCAATATGAGAGCTTTGTCTCAAACCAAATATGAGGTTCAAAATAAACCAAGTTCTATTTTACGTATTTTATCCGAAAATAATGATTTTTCTGATGCATTTTTTAAATCTTATCGTTTTTTGGAAAAGTCCAAGTTAGACACTCATCTAACAGATACTGAGATCGTATTGAATATGATGAACACTGATAATGCTGAATTATATAGTGATATCGTTTCAAGTATATTGATTGGTCTTAATACACCAGATAATATACTTACGAATATAGAAGACGCAAATATTGACGATATGGGCGATGTAGAAAAAATAAAAACGGAAGATTGTACTCGTCGTTATTTATCCAAAAAATATTCATCAATTGGGGAATTACAAAAAGATAATAACATAGACGAATTGTTTTTTGACGAGCAATATGATGATACTCCCTACTCAATAATGCAGAGGTATGAAAATGATAAAAAAAAATTACCAAGTGATCAATTCCTTCCATTTTTGGTAGAGAACTTAATACAAAGACATAACGTTCCTGGAGATAGTGCAAATGAAATGGCCGAAATATTAATTTCCAAAAAGAAGAAAATATTGGACGGACATTATGCTTTGCTTGAAATAGTACCCCCCATTAAACAGAATATACAAATTGACCAGTTAAATAAAGCTGAAAATGAAGAGTTAGTAAACGAAGTCGATATAAAGAAAAAAATTCATTACTATCGACGTCTGAGAAATAATTGGATTCGAGATGACGAAATAGAAGAAGAACGATTCATGGATACAAATACGTTATTTTGTAATTTATCTTCCAAATGTTTGAAAAATAACGATAATAAAATATGTGAAACCAATGAACAAATACGCATACGTATCAAAAACCAAAACCAAGAGTCATTGAAAAATGAATTTACAAAACGTTATCAGATTTCGGTCGAAGAATTGGAACGTAAGTTGAACACAAATATCGAGATGAATTTAAAAAAAAATAAAAAGAATCAAATACTCAAAGAAGTTCAATTATATAAATCAAATAACTTGGCTTATGAAATAAGTAAATTAGCTAAAAAATCTGAATCTTTGCAGTCTCCGCATATTCAGTTGCGTGATTCAATAATGAACCAAGAAGATTTTATTAAAAAACAAGATAATATTTCTTTGTTTGTGAATACATTTTGCAGAGAAGCGATTAAAGATGAAACCGGCGAAGATTTACATTGGTATTATTGCAAAGATACAAATACAAAATTATTACCCACATCTATATACAGACTTTCCAATGCATATTTAATGAATAATTATCAAGAAGAATTAGAAATACTTTGTAATGAGGTAGGCACAGAGGGGGATGACGGCGAAGCGATTGTCGATAAATATTCCGGATATGTATTGCGTAAAAAAGATATGACTACAGAAGACGGGTTTGATTCATTAGGATTTCGCATTCAATCCAGAGATATCATTGAAAAAGACTTAGGAGTAATAATGGAAGAAAACAAGAAAAAACAAACAAAAATATTTGAAAATGAGAATGTTGAAAAATTATATAATATGTTGAAATCTATTTGTAATAACATTGATATTCCAGTTGATTCAATTGAAGATGAAATGTTAAGACTTTCTAGAGTGGTCATCGATAAAAATATTTTGAGCGAAAATGCATATCAGAAACGTTCGGAAAATAATATGAAAAAAACAGGGAAAACATTACCTTCCTATGAGAGGTATAAAAATGAAACTACTATTATGATTTTAGCTGCACTGATACATATCAAACTACAAACGATGATTCCTTCATTCAAAACAAATAAAACATTCCCAAATTGTATTCGTTCTTTTAGTGGTTATCCTATGACTGGAATAGAAGATGTCAGTGGGATAAATTATATCAGTTGTATTATTTCAAAAATGAAAAGTAGCATCCCCCCCTGGGATTCCATTCAAAATGTAAAGCAAGACAAATTGAAAATTAGAATACGTGATATTATTGAAAAATATATTCTGCCCGTAGGTGAAATACAAGAATTGTATGTGGTTAAAAAGGAATATATGCTTTTACATAGCGACCACATTGTTCCAGAAGAACATAAAATACAAAAATGGAAACATTTTTTACCGCCTATTGTAAAAATAAATATTATGAATAACTTGAAAAATGTATCAAATGATTTCAAACAAGATATGGTTGAAAAAATGAAAAAGGGAGATCCTAGACAGTTTCATTCATTAATGATACTCAAACACAAAACAATGCAACATAGTTTTGGTATTATAGATGCTATTAATGAAATAGTAAATGCAAAAGACCAATTGTTGAAAACCGCAGCCTCTGTTCCTTTTATTGAAAATGCGTGTTGCAATGATAGTCCGAATCTATTGAATCCAATCATATATTTTAACCAAGAGAACCCGAACATAAAATTATATTTACAAAGAATTGTGAAAAATAGCAAAACGTTATCGGATATGCGAACCCTGACTAATGCAAGACAAATATATCACGACTTTTCTACTATTATTAAATACCCAGAGATTTCCCAAAGTTTTTCAGAAGATAATGTGTATCAAGCATTCATTCATTATTGTAATTTCGATACAGATGTACCTATACCCAAAAAATATCAAGGAATATGCAATAGCATTCCTGAGGGGTATAATAAAAAATGGAATATAACTGAAAAAGTAGAATTTTTGAAAAGAAATGGAAAGCGATTTACGATCAGTCAATTGCATCAATTATTAGCGATTGTGAATAATAATAATATCGTTTCCATTGACGATAAACCGACAATTGATCCGGTTCACGGGTTGAAAGAATTAATAGAAACACTTGAAATGACGAACTCTTCTTTATTTGAAGAACCTTTGCGAAAACTATTAATTCAATGCATAAATAACTATGAACCTAAAAAAATGAAGGATACTCCATCTGAAGAATTAAATAATTTAACAAACTACTTGACATTAGCAAATAGAAATATATTTAAAAACATAATGAACTTTTTCGACGTCGAATCAAATACGATTTCCACAAAACATTATAACAAATTAGCAGCGTTTTTAATCAACATAGATAAGTGGAATATTAATGAAAATGATATTCATACTTCTATCCAGTTTCTTCGCACCGCAATTTGCAATATATGTAAAGTATACCCCATTGTGATTTCTAATAACGCTGATTTTTACAAAAATGTTTGCAATCATTGGCCATATTCAGACAATCATAAAAAAGATATATTCAACTTCATATCGAGATATTATAAAGATATTGAAAAATTCAAGGGAGATGCGGTATTAATGAACTATTTGAAAGAAATGAACACGAAATTAATTGATTTGCACGTGTTTATTCAAATTTTACCGATTCAAACTGAAATTAAAAAAATATTGAGAAATGAGAATGACGAAGATGTAGTCGTCTCTTTTCATTCTTTGTTCAATGATAAAACCTATTACGAGCTAATGAAATACTGCTTTTATAGAATGTTATTTGAATTCATTGCTGGTAGTGATGATATAGAACTATTGCGAAGTGAAATACAAAGTGTCAAGAACATAAGAGATGGCGAAAATAAATCATTGAATGATCCCATTAATTTCATATCCAGCGAACGCGCGAATGCAAATGAAACGGTTGAACATATAGCAGCGGATTTGGAAGAAAGTGATATTGTAAGCGATAAACAAGATGTGTTGAAATCAAGGATAAGTTCTCTATTGTATACATTTTTAGAAGTAGAAATGGAAAATAAAGATGTGATCAATCAAGATTACTCATCCATTATGAAAAAAATAAATAGAAGTAAGGAAAGAGAGAAAAAATCTATTATTGATTATTTAGGAAATATGAGCAAAGAAGAAAGAAAAGTGGAAGAATTATTCAAAACATACAAGTTAGGTAGATGGAACGTGGGACAACAAAAAGGTCTTGTTCAATATGATAAAGAAACCTATGAAAGGGAAAGAGATAATTTATTGACACAGCTACACGACGATGAAAATGCTGGGAAATACGAAATTGTATCGGAAATGAGAAGAGAAATATTTGAACTAGACGAGGAGCAAGAACGAACAAACGAGGAGACATATGACAATGAAGGCAACGATATACAAGGGTTAGATGAAGATTATACAGACGGGCATTATTATGAAGAAGATATGGATTTAGAATAGGCATACTAACATACTTTCCCATTTTATTTTATATAGCATATTTATATAAAATAATCAATGACAAGTTTACAATTATTATTGAAGAAAAATACCTTGAATTTTAGTATATTCTTATTTATTATTATTTTCATTATCATCCATAACATAAAACCAGCATTAGTATACGACGAAGACGGTAATTACAGAGAATTCGGAGTAGGGTACCGCCATAAAACAGTAATTCCGATATGGTTAGTCGCAATTATAATAGCCATTTTTACCTACATTTTTGTAAAAATAAGTATTGTAAATATTTAAAATTAAAAATAAAAGAATATTATAATATTTAGATGAATTTACCCAACCTAATTGACCACACTTCCTCCTCCCATTTACGAAATGTATTACAACATTGCCACGAAAATCGTGTTAATTTATATTATTATATATTTAATGGGTTGGTATTAGCTTTTTTTACTATCATTGCAATTGCCACACTATATTATTGTTATACCAAAAAGCCATCTGAATATGATCGCCGTCAAAAGTTATTGAGAGATCAAGATTATATTTTATCAAAGATACGCTTTTATCAAGACAACTTTAAACAAAAACAGTCGGAATTTTCCAACATTACTAATTTGCCGATTATACAATCATAATATATGTTTATTTAATATATATATTATATTATTACATCATAATGATAAAAGAAGAACGGGAAGAAATTATTACGAATAACAATACTGCGGAAAAACAATTTTACAATTATCTCGAAACCTTAACAAAACCTATTAAAAAAGTAGAGTTCAAAGAACCGTTATATGGAGATATTGATTTTGCCACCTTAAAAGAAAAGGGACTGGGTGTACCTGAAGAAATTATATTCAAAGAAGGTAAAATAACCAATTTATATAATTTACCGCAAGGTCTCTTGCATTTGCAATGTAATAATAATTTATTATTAACAATAGAAAACCTACCGTCTAGTTTACATTTTTTAGATTTAGAATATAATTATTTGGATTCATTAGATGTGTCTGGGTTGAAAGAATTAGAAACGTTGATTGTTTCGCATAATCAATTGTCAGAATTGTCGGATTTACCCAATACTTTACAGGTTGTGAAAGCAACGTATAATAAATTGGAAAAATTAGACCTATCCTTGTTAGACAAATTACAAGTACTACACATATCAAATAATATGATTACTCTTATAGAAAATATGCAAGAGAACATTGACGATTTTCAAATGGAAAACACACCAACCATTGAATTTCGAAATGTGGATATGGAAAATATAAAACTAAACGACGACGAAAAAGAAGGTAATCGGAAGAAAAAAAAAGAATACGACGCTGCATTAAAAGAATATTTCAAAATGAAAGCCAAATACGAAAACAAACTCCACGATCTTAAAAAGAAAGCATTCAACAGAGCACCTACGAAAAAAATAGGTAGCGAAGAAATGAAAAAAGTTCGCCCACCTTGTGTAAAATGCAAACGAAACGTAGGTACTGTATTTAATTATGAATCCAATAAATATACAGCCGTTTGTGGGGATGCCCGAGAACCTTGCAAATTGAATATACAATTATATAACGGTATTTTTTATTACTACCAAGACTTATTGAATTTATTTGAAGAGCCAGTAGAAGATTTGAAAAAAGAAATTATTCGAAATAAGTTAGACAATATTTTCGGGTATATAGATGACGAAGAATCTAAGCATATACACGACACGAAAATGACTGAATACGATACCGACAGTAAAACACACCAGGAAATACTTGATAAGTATAACGAAGTATTCAATAATAAAGACAAAAAGGAAGAAATTACTAAGAAAAAACAGGAATTATTTTTACTTATTGAAAAAAATAAGGAATTCCTTGAAGAATACAAAGAAAACCAAAATAAAGAATTGTTAAAACAAGTAGTAGTGAATAATAAAAACAATATTTCACGCATTTCAAAAATCATACAAAATTTAGAAAATGAAATAATAGAAGTAAACTATTATAAAGAAGGATATTATGAAGACAACCGCAGCCAAGAAATATACAAACTTTTTCAATATCCGATTTCACTTACCAATATAGAAATGAACTGGTATGAACCCCAAAACGTTATCAAATTTGATAGATAGTATAAAAATTGAATTAACTATTATTAACCAATTGAGTTAAATGATTAATAATAGTACATATAAATGCCGAGTTATACGTGTGAAAAATGTTTGAAGGATTTCTCTCAAAAATCACATTATAATAAACATCTGCAACGTAAACGTCCTTGCCAAGACAATATGAATAAGATCAGTATGGTTGTAGAGAAAATAGTGAATGAAAAAATGAAGAATGAGATTGTTAATATCGAGACACCCCCACCAACGCAATCAGTGAGCAATCAAATTATAATTAATAGTAATAATGCAACGAACATCGATATCCAAAGAGAGGACGGTTTACAATATTTGAAACGTATCGAAGATAACAGTGCTCATTTAGTATTAACAGATCCTCCTTATATTATTTCACGAGAAAGTGGAATGGACACGCATTATAACAAGGTTAAAAAAAATGAAGAAAATAATATTTTGTATGTAAAAACCCAAGAAGAATGGAATAATTATAAAAGCGAAAATAGTATAGTTGACGATACGAAGAAAGATAATTATATGAAATACGGAACCATTTATGGTAAGAAGTATTGTGTAAAAACCGACTACGGTGAATGGGATTCAAAATTTACTATGAATGTGCTCGATGAATTTATTGGAGAATATTATAAGAAACTAAAACAAGGTGGCACAATAATAATTTTCTTCGACATTTGGAAGATAACACTATTAAAAGAACTTATGGAAAAGCATAATTTTAAACAAATACGATTTATTGAATGGATTAAAACAAATCCACAACCACTTAATTCCAAAACAAATTACTTAACCAACTGCA
>Ga0206129_10005203_pt1 | contig 13868 bp, 10 predicted proteins | sample Helgoland_Spring_8_FD_148616 | JGI IMG/M metagenome (GOLD analysis project Ga0206129, IMG submission 148616) | Pelagic subsurface seawater microbial communities from Kabeltonne, Helgoland, North Sea - Helgoland_Spring_Bloom_20160502_2 | ecosystem: Environmental > Aquatic > Marine > Epipelagic ...
TTGGGAAGGTTAATGAGACAAGATAATTAGAAATCCACTGCGCTGCTACTGCAATTGCCATAGCTTTTCCTCTAATTTTATTAGGAAATATTTCTGAAAGTAACACCCAAACTACAGGTCCCCAACTTAATGCAAAACTTGCAACATAAAGCATCATACAAGCCAAAGCTAAATATCCTGTTGCACCAGAGAAAAATACAAATCCAAGTGCTAACATCGCTACTGCCATACCCAATGCACCAATAAGCATTAACGGTTTTCTACCGCGCTTATCCACTGTTTTAACAGCTATAATGGTGAACAAGAAGTTTACAATACCCACAATAATGGTTAGTAATAAAGCGCCATCTGTATTGGGATCAATAGATTTAAAAATCTCAGGAGCGTAATATAATACCACATTTATACCTACAAATTGTTGGAATACAGAAAGGGCTATACCAATAAGTATAATACCCCAACCATATGATAATAATTTTCCTGAGTTTTTAGTTTCAGAAACAGAGCTTTTAATTTCAGCTAAAATTCTATTGCCTTCGTCTTCCCCATTCACTTTAATAAGTACATCTAATGCTTCTTCTGGTTTATTTTTAAGCATTAGAGAACGTGGCGTATCTGGTACGAAAAATAGAAGACCTAAAAATAAACCTGCAGGAATAACTTCTGATGCGAACATCCATCTCCAACCAATTTCATTTAACCATACATCTGATCCACCTCCTCTTGAAATAAAATAATTTACAAAATAGACTACCATGAATCCACCGACAATTGCCAGCTGATTAAAGGACACCAATTTACCTCTACTAGCTGCAGGTGCAATTTCTGCAATGTAAAGAGGCGATAGCATAGACGCCAAACCAACTCCTACACCTCCTATGATTCTGTAACATATAAAAATTGTTGAAAACGTATGGTCTAACTCTCCGATAGGTGCAAGACCCATTTCTGGCATTGCAGAGCCTAACGCTGATATTAAAAATAAAATAGCTGCTAGAATTAACCCTTTTTTTCTACCTAATTTTTTACTTACATACCCACCAAAAATACCCCCAATAATACATCCTATTAAAGCACTAGCTACAAGAAATCCTTTAAATGCATTTGCAGCAGCTTCTGATAATCCTTTTGGTTGTACAAAAAAGCTATCTAAAGAACCTACGGTTCCTGAAATTACCCCAGTATCATATCCAAATAACAGCCCTCCTAAAGTAGCTACTAAAGTTAGTTTTAATAAATAGCCTGATTTTTTTGATGTTTCCATAGTTTATATTTAGTTCGTTAGTATTTAGAGATGTTTCTGACTTATAAAAACCTGAAATATCTAATGATTTTTTATATATGTTGATTGATAATATTCTCGAATAATTCTTGCTTTCCACTTTTTAATTGTAGTTCGCCATTGTCCTGAGCAATTTTATATAAGTCTTGTAAACTTAATTTTCCGTTTTCAAAATCTTTTCCTTTTCCTGAATCGAAAGAACTGTAACGCGCTTTTCTTAATTTTTCATAAGGAGATGACGTTATGATTTTATCTGCAATTAATAATGCTCTTGCAAATGTATCAGCACCGCCGATGTGCGCGTGAAATACGTCTTCTAAGTCTGTTGAATTTCTTCTAATTTTAGCATCAAAATTAACACCCCCACCTTGTAAGCCTCCTGCTTTTAAAAACACTAACATAGCTTCGGTTGTTTCTTGAATGTTGTTTGGAAACTGATCTGTATCCCAACCGTTTTGGTAATCTCCTCTGTTAGCATCTAAACTTCCTAACATACCGGCTTTAGCAGCCGTTTCAATTTCATGTTGGAAGGTATGTTGTGCTAAAGTAGCGTGATTCACTTCAATGTTTATTTTGAAATCTTTGTCTAAGCCGTATTCTTTTAAGAACCCAATTGCTGTTGCTGTATCAAAATCGTACTGGTGTTTTGATGGTTCCATTGGTTTAGGTTCAATAAAGAAATTTCCTTTAAAGCCTTGGCTACGCGCATAATCTCTTGCCATACCTAAAAATTGTCCCATGTGGTCGAGTTCACGCCCCATATCTGTGTTTAGTAAAGACATATACCCTTCTCTACCACCCCAAAATACGTAGTTTTCGCCACCTAATTTGATGGTAGCATCTAACGCTAATTTTATTTGGCCACCTGCTCTTGCCACCACATCGAAATCTGGATTTGTTGAAGCTCCATTCATATAGCGGGGATTTGAAAAACAGTTTGCTGTTCCCCATAATAATTTCACACCACTAGCGGCTTGTTTGGCTTTGATGTAATCTGTAATGGTTGCTAATCGTTGTTCTGATTCTGAAAACGTTGCCCCTTCTTGAATTAAATCGAAATCATGAAAACAAAAATAATCGAAACCCATTTTTCCGATAAACTCAAAAGCAGCATCGGCTTTATCTTTTGCAGCTTGAATGGGATCTGCAGCTTGATCCCATGCAAAATTTTGTGTTCCTGGTCCAAATGGATCTGAACCTTGACCACAGAATGTATGCCAGTAAGCTACTGAAAACTTAAACCACTCACGCATGGCTTTTCCTGCTACAACTTGATCTGGATTATAGTATTTAAATGCTAATGGATTATCTGACTCTTTGCCTTCAAATTTAATTTTATCTATTCCTTTAAAATATTCTTTTGTTGCCATTATTAAAAAAGTTTAATTGTGTATTTGATTATTTATTTAAAATAAGTTCTAATTCTTTTTTCCAGTTATTATAGGCCTCCAAATAAGGCGTCTTGTTCTTAAGGGGCATAACCGTCATAACGTGATCATTTTCCATAATCACCTTGCTAAAGGCTTCAAAATTTCCTTTATACAAATTCGCCGCTCGTGCTGCTCCTATGGCACCTGTGGTGTTATAAATTTCTATGTCTTGTTCGATTAATGTGGCTACAGTATTTGCAAAAATTTCTGAACGGAATAAATTATCATTACCTGCACGAATGACGCTTGGTTTTATACCATCGGTTGTCATGATTTCCATCCCATAAACAAATGAAAACGCAATACCTTCAAGAGCTGCCCTGCACATATGTCCTTTGTGGTGGTTGTTTAAATTCATATTAACAATTCGCGTGCCTATTTCTACGTTGTTTAGCATACGTTCTGCACCATTACCAAACGGAATTACACACACACCATTGGATCCTACTGGAATGTCTGAGGCTAAATTATTCATGTCTTCATATGAGCTTACTGCCAAATTATTTAGCAACCATCGGTATTGAATTCCCGCACCATTGACACAAAGTAGTTTACCTATTCTTGGATCCGCTCCTTTTTGATAATTTACATGCGCAAAATTATTTACTCTTGAACTTTCTTTGGCTGACAAACTATCTGTAACAGCATATACAACTCCTGAAGTTCCTCCTGTTGCCGCAACCTCTCCGGGATTAAATACATTTAATGACAAAGCGTTATTTGGTTGATCTCCTGCTCTGTAGAATATAGGTGTTCCTGCAGCGATACCACTTTGTGCTTCTCCCTTTGCATCAACCTTAGATTGTACTCCGAAGGTTTCAACAATATCTGGCACCAAAGATTTATCTATGCCGTAATGTTCTAAAAGAAAGTTGGCAACACTATCTTCTTTAAAGTTCCAGAATATCCCTTCAGACAGTCCTGAAATGGTTGTATTTATACTATTTGAAAACTTGTATGCTACATAATCTCCTGGAAGCATGAATTTATAAATCTTACTATAAATTTCTGGCTCGTTATCTTTTACCCATTTTAATTTTGAAGCTGTAAAATTTGCTGGAGAGTTTAGTAGATTTGATGCACAGCGTTCAGCCCCAATCGCATTGAAAGCAGTGTTACCAGTTTCAACAGCCCTACTATCACACCAGATAATACTTTTACGAAGTGGATTCCCCTCTTCATCTACAACAACCAACCCATGCATTTGATACGAAATACCAATACCTATAATTTGATCTTTACTAATATTATAATTTGTTTTTAATAGTTTTATAGCATTACAAATATGTTTCCACCAATCGTTTGGACTTTGTTCTGCCCATCCGTTTTTTTCAGCGTACATACCCATTTCTTCTTTTGGTTCTTGTACAACGCCTAAGTTTTTACCAGATTCAACCTCAACTAAAGCAGCTTTAATGGACGAACTTCCTATATCTAATCCTAAGTAATAATTCATTTGTAGCTAAATTCTTAATTTTATTTAGTTTGTTTTTTAAAGGTTTTGGGAATACTATTTATTGATTTGATTTGTACATTTTTATAATACACTTCTGCGGCTTCAGACTGTATTTGGATACGCCCTTTTGTAAGCGGAACAATTTGATTTTCTGCATTTCTATATTTTGAATTATACAATGCCATAACTACTTTTCCATTTACGATATGTAAACTTGTACCCTCATAACAAATCAACTCAAGTGTATTCCATTCACCATGTGGCTTTTCATTATCAAAACCTTTATTGCAATGATTTGGAGGAAAGCGTTGTAAGCTTGAAAATGAATTTAAATCCCCTTTTTTTAAATACTTAAATTCTTTTTCTCCTTCTTTTTTTTCTGAAGGAATATCTATTAAAACATTAACTAACCCATAGTAATCTCCTACGTCGGTTTCTTGAACTTGAAATTCTTGTGAAGCCATCCATACATTCCAAAAAGAAGTATAAGAACCCTGTGAATGATATAAAATACCACTATCTCGTTTTCTTAATAATCTGGGTTCCCAGACCTTATCTCCCCACTTAAACTGTAGTTTTAAATGGTAATTTTCAAACTCTTGCTTAGAAATTAATGCACCATATATTTCTCCAGAAATATGAAGTACATTTTCATCTTTTACTTTTTTGAAAACAAATACCTCTTTTGGATCTTTATTTAAGCCTAATGGCTCAGTATTTTTACCATTACTCGTTGGATCTACATCATCCAAATCTTTGACTGTAGCATGGGGAGCTCCAATAAAGACATCCCAATTTTTGTTTGGATTAGTTGCAAAAAGATCTGTCCATTTTTTAGCTGAAAGCTTTTTGATTTGCTTTATATCTGCCGCCCAAAGTACAGCGCCTTGAATTAATTTTTCAAATCTTGAATCCTCATAAATCGCATTAGTATGCCCCATTCCTGTATAAAACACTCTACCACCGTCGTAGTGATGATACCATGTAATCGGATGACTTTTGATGTTCATTTTTTTACCTTGGTAAGAATCTTCATCTAAAGAAGCTAAAACGTTGACATGCTTAGCAACAGGTTTTAAGAAGTTATACCATTCGTCTTTAAAAACTTCAACATCATTTAAATGCTCGATTGATGGATGAGCGCTTGAATCATCTATATGCAGAGTTGCATTTTGAACTTTAGGATGGTCCTTAAATGTTGCTCCAATCATTTCTGTAAACCAAGTCCATTCCATTTCTGTATTGGATGCCGCATGGATTCCAACAAATCCTTTACCAGTAGCCATATACGTTTTGAGTGCTTTTTTTTGATTTTCATCAAAAACATCTCCAGAAGTATTTAAAAATATAATAACATTGTATTGCTCTAAATTAGAGTTTGTAAAGTCTTTTGAATCTTCAGAAAAAGAAATATTCCAATTGTTTTTGGCTGCTAGTTGTGTCATAAATTTAATACCTGTTGGAATAGATTTATGGCGAAAACCTTGAGTTTTTGAAAATACAAAGATGTTTGGATTGTTCTGCTGCGAGAGAACATCAACTGAAAAAAGCAGTAGAAGAACGAAAAAAATTAGCTTTTTAAAATGCATTTAAAATAATTCTGAAAACAAAGATAGCTCTTAAAATGACATGTTACATCCTGTACTGTGCTGAAACATTCATTTAACTATTTATAGGTATAAATTGGCAATACTATTTGGAAAGATAAATTTAATTTTTAAATTAGTTGTATAAATATATAAACTTTTCCATAGAATTTAATTCCGGCTTACCCCCCCTGTTTCCACTCCCAGCAGCAATATAAATACTGTTTTTATAAACAATAGCTTGAGAACCATGTCTACCTCTATTTAAGGGGCTAAATTTTCTCCATTTTTTGGTTTTTATATTGAAAGCATCAACCTGGTTATGAGCATTTTTTTGTAGCATACTTTCCCCTCCAATCAAAATTAAATCATCCCCTAAAATCACAGATGAGGCACCAGCACGCGGAATTTTAACCGTGTTTTTTTGAGGTAAAGAAGTCCAACTATCCGTTTTTATATCATAAATATCAACCTGGGGAATTGTCAAATGAAACGTTTGATTAGTAGCGTAGGAAGAATTTCTGCCTCCAGCAGCATAAATTTTACCTTTTTTGATAGCTGCATGAAAATGATCTCTTGGTCTTGGTGTGTCTTTTAAAACTTTCCATTGTTTTGTTTTAAAATTATAAACATCTACCCAAGACACATGCCTACCACTGTGACCATCAATAATACCACTAACAATATAAGCTTTGTTTTTTCGGATAACAACGCCTGCAGAGCCTCTTCGTCTGTCCTTTGGGATTTCTACGCCCTCTGTCCAAATGTTTTTTTTTGGATTATAGATTAAAACATTTGCTAGTGGTCTTTCGTAAGGATATTTACCTGTCATCGCTCCAATAACATAAATATTTCCCTTATATACAACGGCTTGAAAATGATGAATTTCTAGTGGTGGTTTTGCGCCTTTACTCCAAGTATTTGTTCTTGTATTATAAATTGAAACGGGTTTAATTCCGCGACCACCAAGTAAATAAAATTTATGCTTTACGCGCACAAAACTATTTTCATGACGAGCTATAGGCGTGCTAACAGTAGTAATGGTTTTCCATTTCCCTAGCAATGTGGAACCCTGAGAAAACGTTGATTCTGGCAGTAATAACAAACAGTACAGAATTATTAATACAGTTTTTGACATTTTAAATTACAAATCAAATAGCCTTGGTAAATACATGGAAATTTCTGGAATATAAGTTATCAATAATAAAACGATAACCATGATGAGTAAAATTGGTAATAATGGTTTGACTACTTGCGATACCGAAACATTGGCTATACCACTGCCCACAAATAATATGGTTCCTACTGGTGGCGTACATAAACCAATACATAAATTAAGTACTAAAACAATACCAAAATGTACTGGATGCATCCCTAAAGCAAGCACTACAGGCAAAAATATTGGTGTGAATATTAAAACCGCTGGCGTCATATCCATGAAGGTACCTACAATTAATAGCACTAAATTAATGACTAAAAATATCACAATTTTATTACTGAACTGCTCTAACAAAAAGCCACTAATAAGTTCTGGGATACCCTCAAAAGAAAACAACCAAGACATAGCCATAGAGGTACATATTAGAAACATAACAACAGCGGTAGTTTTAGCCGCTGTTAAAAGTATATTCGGAAAGTCTTTAGTAGATATATCTCCATAAATTAAAGCTAAAACAGCTGCATATAAAACCGCAATAGCCGAAGCTTCCGTTGCGGTAAAAATACCAGCTACAATGCCACCAACTACAATAACTAGTAATAAAAGACTGAAAAAGGCTTTTCTGAAATAAGTCCAAATTAATGCTAACGGTACACGACTTCCCTTTGCAAATTTTCGGGTGATGGCTACAAATGCGATATAACTCATAATAGCAACTCCAAGTAAAATTCCAGGTAAATAACCAGCAATAAACAATGCCGCTACAGATGCTGTACCGCCGCTTGCTAAAGCATATACTATTAAAATATTACTCGGTGGAATTAATAATCCTGTTGTGGATGATGTAATATTTACTGAAGCACTAAATTCTCTTGGGTAGCCCTCTTCTTCCATTCTATCGGTCATAATACTCCCAATTGCAGAAGTTGCTGCAATAGCTGAACCAGAAATAGCCCCAAATAACATAGACGCCAACACATTTACATAAGCTAAACCTCCTGGTAAACTAGCAACCAATGATTTTGCAAAATTTATCAATCGATTTGCAATACCTCCACGTTTCATAATTTCTCCTGCAAGTACAAAAAATGGTATAGCCAGTAGAGCGAAACTATCAATAGCTGTCGTCATTCGCTGCGCTATGGTTGTAATTCCTGGCAACTTGTCAATATTTAATAGTAGACTTATTGTTGTCGAAATACCAATGCTATAGGCTACTGGCACTTTGAGCATTAATAGGGTGAAAAAACTAGTAAATAATACGATAATACTTATTACTTCAATACTCATAATTATTCGGTTATTTCGTTAGCATTAATTTTTGATAGGTGATATACAGAAAACCACATAATTAGTAATCCACTTACAGGTAAAATTGCATAGATATAACCTAAAGGAATACGTAATGTTCCTGATAATTGCCCTAAATGTAAGGTTGTATAAACAAGATTAAATCCACCAACAACCATAACAATAAGTGCAAATGCAAAAACGCATAGTTCTACAAAAATTAAAACTTTTTTTCTAGTTTTAGTTGAAAACTTCTTAAACGAAAAATCCATTGACAAGTGTAACCGTTTTGCATTTAAATAGGCTGCCCCTAATATAGAAAGCCATATTAAAGAAAAACGCGCTAATTCTTCTGTAAAGGCAAATGATGTGTTTAGAATATACCTTGAAAATACTTGACCCAAAACATCTACAACTAAAAGTCCAAAAATAAAAACTAAGATAATCTCCATGACTTTACATGTCTTATTAAAAATAATATCGGCTGCTTTCATAATTATTGATTTTTAATTTGATTGATAAGCATATTCATTTCTGGATATTCTTCTATAAAGGATTCTAAAACAGATTTTGATTGCTTTTGAAATAATGATTTTTCAGGGATAATCACTTCCACACCTGCTTTTTTTGCAATAGCCATAGATTCTTCTACAGATTCATTCCAAAATTGTTTTTGGGCTTGAGCTGATTCGTTTGCAGCTTCTTGAACCCATTCACGCTCTTTTTCTGATAATTTATCCCAATATTTTGTTCCAATCAATAGTACATCTGGAACTGATGAATGTTGATCTAGTGTATAATATTTACTAATTTCGTAATGGTTTGATGACACAAATGAAGGTGGGTTATTTTCAGCACCATCAACTACGCCTTGTTGGATCGCTGTGTACAACTCCCCATAAGCCATTGGTGTAGCCGAACCACCTAAGGCATTAACCATATTGATAGCCATTTGATTGTTCATAACACGAATTTTAAGACCTTTCAGATCATCAGGTGTTCTTATGGCTTTGTTCGACGTGTAAAAACTTCGGCTTCCGGCATCATAATAACACAAACCTCTTAGCCAAAACTTTTGACCTTTTTGTAAAATAGATTTTCCTACCTCACCTTCTAAAACATCAAATTGATGCTGTTTGTCTTTGAATAAATAGGGAATTCCTAAAACATGGTACTCAGGCACGAAGTTGGATAGCGTAGCAGCACTTACTTTTGTAATAGCAACACTTCCAATTTGAAGTAACTCTAATACTTCGCGCTCGGAACCTAATTGACCATCAGGAAATATTTTAGCCTTTAAAGCACCTCCAGATTTTTGATTTAATGCTTCTTGAAACTTTAATATGCCTTTATGCACAGGGTGAGTTTGAGGCAGAGAATGTGCCAAATATAAAACTTTACTTCCATCAACTTTTTTGCAAGAAACAATGCTTCCAAAAAAAACAACTATTAAAATTAGTTTATATTTCATTTTATGTTCAATTAAATTTAAAATAGAAGTAATAAAATTTAGGTTTTTTTGTTAGTCTTTATTGTGAATCATACTTATAATAGCCAAAGCATTTTTAACTTCCTGCTCCAATTTCTTATAATCTTTATTTGCAATAATCTCTTTTGAAATTAATTTAGATCCCATTCCTACGCAAGTTACGCCAGCATCAAACCACCCTTTTAGGTTTTCAAAGGTTGGCGATACCCCTCCAGTGGGCATTATACTTGTCCATGGTTGTGGTCCTTTTACTCCCTTTACAAACTGTGGGCCGTAAATATCCCCAGGAAACAACTTTACAATTTCACAGCCCAATTCTTCTGCTCTTGCTATTTCTGTTAAACTACCACAGCCAGGAGACCACAAAACCTTTCGTCTATTGCAGGCTATAGCGATATCTTCTCTAAGTACAGGAGTAACAATAAAGTTGGCACCCAAAGCCATATAAAGTGATGCCGCAGCCACATCGGTTACTGAGCCTACGCCCATAATCATCCCTGGTAATTCTTTGACAGCGTATTTTGTTAGCTCGCCAAAAACCTCATGAGCGAAATCGCCACGAGCGGTAAATTCCATTAAACGAGCTCCACCATCATAACAGGCTTTTAGTACTTTTTTACTTAATTCAATATCATTATGAAAAAACAAAGGAATCATACCTGTGTCTTTCATTGTCTGTGCAACTTCTAATCTAGTAAATTGTGCCATAATATAATTCTATTTTATCGTGCGACTCTTCCTGAAGCGTCACCACCCATTAATTTTTCTACCTCAGCTACAGTAACTAAATTAGCATCACCTTTTATGGTATGTTTTAAACAAGATGCGGCAACAGCAAAGTCTAATGCATTCTGATCATCCTCTGGATATTTTAATAATCCATAGATTAAACCTCCCATAAATGAATCTCCTCCACCAACTCTATCAACAATATCTGTAATTTGGTATTGACGTGTTTCGTACATTTTTGTTCCGTCGTATAAAACCCCAGCCCAAGTATTATGAGAAGCAGAAATTGATCCTCTTAATGTGGTAATTACTTTTTTGGCGCTTGGAAATTTTTCCATCATTTGTTGACAAACAGACAAGAAAGCCTCGGCTTTAACATCATGTCCTTGAGTTTGGACAGTAATACCTTCTGGCTTTATACCAAAGTGCATTTCTGCATCTTCCTCATTACCTAAAACAATATCACAATAGGACGTAAGCTCAGTCATTACTTTTTCTCTATGGGAATCATCACAATATTTCCATAGTTTTGCTCGGTAATTTAGATCTGTTGAAATGGTAATTCCTTTTGCCCTAGCGGCTTTAACTGCTTCTAAACAAACATCCGCAGACCCTTGTGAAATGGCTGGTGTAATTCCTGTCCAGTGAAACCATTCAACGCCATCAAAAACTGCATCCCAATCAATCATACCAGATTCTATTTCTGCAATGGCTGAGTGTGCTCTATCATAAACGACTTTACTACCACGACTCACAGCTCCAGTCTCTAAAAAATAAATACCAAGGCGATCCCCTCCCCACACGATTTTATCTACTCCAACTCCACGTTTTCGCATTTCCATCATAGCACACTCACCAATATCATTTTTAGGTAAGCGAGTTACAAAATCTACAGGAACTCCATAGTTGGCCAATGAGACTGCGACATTAGACTCTCCACCACCATATATGGCATCAAAATTATTGGCCTGAGAAAACCTTAAAAACCCTTGAGGAGCTAATCTTAACATGATTTCTCCAAACGTTACTACTTTATTCATTATTCTTTATTTAAAATTAAAATACTCTTTTGCGTTATAATATGATATATCTGAAACCATTTTACCTAAAAAGGGGATATCGTTTGGTATCAACCCTTTTTCTACATCTTCTCCAATAATATTGCACAGGATACGTCTAAAATACTCGTGTCTTGTAAAAGACAAAAAACTCCTACTATCGGTTAACATACCTACAAAGCGACTTAACAAACCTATATTGGACAAGCAATTAATTTGTTTTTCCATACCATCTTTTTGGTCTAAAAACCACCAACCAGAGCCCCATTGCATTTTTCCAGGATATTCAGAACTTTGAAAATTTCCCATCATAGTTGCAAAAACTTCATTTTGTGATGGATTAAGATTATATGTAATTGTTTTGGCTAACTTATTGTTTGAGTTGAGCGAATTGAACAATTTAGACATCGCTTTTGCTACGGGAAAATCTCCAATAGAATCTACGCCAGCATCTAAACCTACTTTTTCAAGTAATCTGCTATTATTGTTTCTAATGGCTCCAACGTGCATTTGTTGAGTCCAGTTTTTTGCATGGTACATTTCGCATAATTTCACAAGAATACAAGATGCAAATACATTGGCTTCATTTTTTGTAATTTCGTCTCCGGAAATTCGCTTTTGGAATATTTCATTTGCTTCTTTTTCTGTAAAATCATTTACATAAATTTCTTCTAAACCATAATCCGAAAGACGACATCCTAAACTATCAAAAAAGTTTATACGTTCCTGAATAGCATTTAATAAGTCTTCTAGGTTGTGAATCGAAAAATTAACTAAAGCAGCTAATTTCTGTATGTAAACTGGATACGATGGCTTTTTGGCCATTAACAAATTATCTGGCCTGAATGTTGGAAAAACTTTGGTATAAAAGCCTTTTTCTGCAATTTCTTGATGAAACTTTAAATCATCAATAGGGTCATCAGTAGTACAAATAACTTCTACTTTTAAATCTTCTAAAAGTTGAGCTGGTGTTTTATTTTCTAGAATACTATTTGCTTTTTCATAAATGGCTTCAGCAGTATTAGGATGAAGTAATTCATCAATATCAAAATAGCGTTTGAGCTCTAGGTGTGTCCAATGAAATAATGGATTTCTTAATGTATAAGGCACTGTTTCTGCCCATTTGAAAAATTTCTCTTTATGTGAAGTTGCAGAACTTGTTATAAAAACCTCATCAATACCGTTAGCTCTCATAGCTCTCCATTTATAATGGTCGCTTTCTAGCCATGCTTCAGTTATATTTTTTATTGGTTGATTTTCTGCTATTAATTGAGGTGATAAATGATTGTGATAATCAATAATTGGTAAATCCTTAGCATAGCCGTGATACAGTTTTTCAGCAACATCAGATTGAAGTAAAAAATTATCGGAAATAAAGTTAGTTGTGTTCATAGGAAAAACTAGTTTAACGAAACGCTTAATGGATTATTTATTTTTTTTGAAAAGTCTTCTAAATACGTATTCCAGGTTTCCTTTGAAGTAAATTCGCCTGCTTTTTTCCAACCAAATCCAGCATAATAAATAGCTTTATTATTGTTCACTCTAACTTCTGCAAACAAATTACTTTCGTCTTTTAATAGGGTGTCAAATAATGTTGAGGCAATCATATTTTGGTTAGGAACCACAATAGCTGTTCCTAATTCAGAATCTCCATGAGGTTGCCAATACGACACCCAACCTGAAGACTGATTTTGGGTATCTTCTCCATCTTTTTCATGCAAAGTTAACCCAATTGAAAACGCATCTGTTCCTGAAATTTCAATTTCAAATCGAGATAAATTATTTCCATAATCTAAAGATATTCGTTTGACTTCTGAAATGATTTTTCCATTAGCATTCCAATCTGCATATTCTAAAACAAAACTAGTTCTTAGTGGTCCTGTTGTAATTGTTTTCCATTTAGTGAAATTTCTAGATTTATAATATGTAGAATCTACTTTTACAGCAATACCGCCCACACCCCGAGAAACACCTACATGAAAATTATCTAAGCCTTCGCCTGAATCTTTATGATAAGCGCCCTTTTCGGTCTCAGCTTTTTGATACCATTTATTGATTATTGGATATTCTACACGTTTTAGCCACGCATCAATTCCGCTTGAGAGTGTACCTCCCTTTACTTTGTTTTCAATCATTTTTTCAGCAGTAGGACCAAAAGTTCTGAATCCAACTTTATTATTTTCCCAAGCATAATCATCTGTTCTTTCTGGAACAAATCTTGAGTAACAATAGTCTAATGGTTCCGACATTTCTGAGGCATCGACTAACACTAATTCAAATTGATGTATTGCATTAGCTTCTATTTTTGGTTGAAATAATAACACCTCAGCCTTACCATCTTGATTGTTATCTACAAATTGAGATATTATGATTTTGTTGGTTTTTAAGT
>Ga0206129_10005209_pt1 | contig 13859 bp, 11 predicted proteins | sample Helgoland_Spring_8_FD_148616 | JGI IMG/M metagenome (GOLD analysis project Ga0206129, IMG submission 148616) | Pelagic subsurface seawater microbial communities from Kabeltonne, Helgoland, North Sea - Helgoland_Spring_Bloom_20160502_2 | ecosystem: Environmental > Aquatic > Marine > Epipelagic ...
ATCTGAAAACCGGTGGTCTGCGCCATCAACTAAGGTTAGCTGGATATCTGGTCCAGATGCATGGGCCAATAAACGCAGTGCCACAGACATGTCAACATCGACGTCTGCCGTGCCTTGAAGAAAGCGCACCGAACAGGCCAATTCCAGTGGTTTATGCAGCACCAGATTCTGGCGACCATCTTCAATTAGTCGCTGCGTAATAATGTAGGGTTCATTATAGTCTGACGGCAGGACGATCTGCCCGTTACGTTTTAATTCTGTTCGCTGATTTGTATTAAAACCAGCCCAAATGCTGTCTTCAGTAAAATCTGGGGCAGCTGCTATAGTGACCAATCCTACCAACCGCGCACCAAGGCGTTGTGAAAGTAACAAAGAAATCCAGCCTCCCATAGAGGAGCCCACTAAGATCAAAGGCCCCTCAGTCAGTTCATTAATCACAGCTTCAGCGTCCGTTAACCAATCCCCGATACACCCATCACAAAACAATCCCGACGACTGCCCATGCCCCGAATAATCAAAGCGCAAAAAACTGCGACCGCTGCGCGCAGCCCACTGAGCTATATGTCGAGCCTTTGTGCCCTGCATATCTGACTTAAAGCCACTTAAAAAAACAACCTCTGGGCCCTTCCCTTCGATGTGTTGAAAGGCCAGTCTGCGCCCTTCAGCCGAGTAGAAATCACTATGCGACGCCATAGCACTCCTTATAGGTCTAAAATTAATATTAAAATCCTAGTATTCAGCTTGGAATATGCCTAAAGGATAATCCCAATATTGCCATATTTTGTGGCAAAAAAATGACTCTCATAATTTATACCACATTTGATACAGGCTAATTTTAAGGTTTGGTTGCCTTGTTGGATTTAATTAGGCATAAAATATGGAGTCTGAGATAGCGAACTTATAAAAGGCACCCAAGGTGTCAAATAATGCGATAAGCTTATCTTTCCTTATAAACCTAATAACAATTCTGCTCGATAGTCCCAACGCAACCAGCATCAGCTAATCACTTTGAAAATCTATTTAAAGATACTTTAGACCACGCTAAAGTGTCATATTAGTCGACGTATCAGTAAAGTTTAGTCAGCCTGCATTTTTAAACGAGTTGTCATAGCATCAATCAAGGCAAACTCGAGATTTTCTAAATCACATATTCGCACATGCTGACAAACCTTGCTCATCCTCTCGAGAGAAACATGTTTACCTTGATTTGGCATTGCTGTGCCTAATTTAAGGCAAGTACGGGTGGTTTCTGGGAACTTTGCTGGATGGGCTGTTGCCAAGCAAATAACTTTCATTTTTTTTGGCAACATATCTCTTAGGGTGTTGGCCGCCGCTAAAGCAACCGCTGTGTGTGGATCTAGCAGGTAACCATCACAAGTCTCAAATGTATCCTTAATTGTTTTGCTGGTTTCATAATCAGAAACGGTAACTGACGCAAACCCATTTTGAATAGCGTTAAGAGTTGCTGCATCGAATTCAACCTTACCACTGCTCTTGAACTCGTCCTGCCATACTCTTAGTTTTTCACTATCACTTCCAGTACAGTAATACAGGAAACGCCAAAAGTTGTAAGGAACAACAATATCGATCGCTGTTGAAATTGTTTGGACCAAGTTTTTCTTTGCCAAAACGCCACTAGAGAAAATAGTATGCAATGTTTGATTGGCATTATTGGCACAAATAAACTTGTTTACTGGAAGACCCATGGATCGAGCTAGATAGCCTCCAAATAAATTACCAAATGCTCCACTCGGCACAGAAAAGTTGACCTCATCACCAACTTGCTCTACCGCCCGATAGTACCCATAAAAGTAGTGAACAGATTGCACCACGACCCGGCACCAATTGATAGAATTAACACTAGAGAGATTGAGTTTTTCCTTCAGTTCATGATCTGAAAATAACTTTGCCACTATAAAATCTAGGTCATCAGCACCATCTTCACAATTATCCACGCCAATTGGGTGCACATTAGAGGCGTTCAATGTTGTCATCTGCCGCTCTTGTTCCTCAGTAATCATTCCTCTCGGATACATTGGCCAGCAATCAATGGTCTTTTTTCCAGCGGATGCCCAAGCCGCAGCGGGCCCAGTATCACCTGTTGTTGCAAGGACAATTGAAAGACGCTGATTTCTTTTTTCCAGTAAATAGTCCAGCACATTGATCAGAAAACCCATGGCAACATCTTTAAAGGACAACGTCGGCCCGTGAAACAGCTCCATAATGATGGTACGTCCATCCCTTCCCAGAGGCACCATGTCGATAACACTTTGACTATTAAAGCTACTATAACTATCGTCCAATAGTTTTTTTAAATCAGTCGCTGGAATTATTGACCGATCTATAAACATTGATAATACTTCAAATGCCAGCTCGGGATAACTTAACTCGGCCCAACTTTGAAACTGTGCCTGAGTAACTTTTGGGATGGTTTCAGGGACAAACAAGCCACCATCAGCAGCAAAACCACTAAGAACTGCTTCATCAAAAGCAACTGGAGCTATTTCACCTCTGGTACTAACATATCTGATCATTAATTTATAACTCTAAGATTATTTGAAAAACCTTTTAAATTTAAAAAAAAGCTTGATACTTCTTAACCCAGTTTTTATCTAGTCTGCAATAAAATAAAAATATACTCTAGTCTAAATTAATTCTCTTGCAATTTCTTTTTACTACTGCAATTATCTTTAGAAGATAATGTTAAAAGAATAATAGTTATTTAAATAGTTGTTCATAAAATAAAACGGTTAGGAGAAAAGTATGAAGTCTAAATTAATCAAACTAATGGCCTTAGGTACTATTGCTATTTTCAGTGCCGCTGTCTCTGCAGAAACTCTTCGCGTGGGTATGGAATGCACATATGCGCCATTCAACTACAAGAATTCCGATGGTGAATTAGTAGGGTATGATGTCGACGTTGCTAAAGGTGTTGGAAAAATAATTGGCGCTGACTTTGAGTATGTTTGTCAAGACTGGGATGGAATGATTCCAGCACTTTTGGCCAATAAATTTGACCTTGTAATCGCATCTATGTCAATTACTGAGAAGCGTCTGAAAAAAATTGACTTTTCAGGGCCGTATAGATTTTCGACAGGCCAGATTGTCGGAGCAAAAAAAACCAAGGTCAATCTATTTGATGATGCAGGTAATCCGATTGCCACAAACTTTAAAGGTCTAAAGGTTGGTCTAGAACGTGCAACTACCTATTCAAGCTGGTTTGAACAAGAATTACCTGGCGCAGATGTAGTCTTGTATGATGGTTCTGAGCCACTTTATCTTGATTTAATGAATGGACGTGTCGATCTCATTATGACTAACCCAATGAAAGCACATCTTAAATTCCTATCTAAAACTGAGGGTACAAAATACGAGTTTAAAGGCCCAGTAGTCGATGAAGAAAAGTACTTTGGAATTGGTGTTGGCATCGGACTTCGTCAAGGACAAGAGCCCCTCAAGGCGCGATTGAATGTCGCACTCAAAGAACTTATAAATTCAGGTGAGCTTGAAACCTACGCCAAGAAAATATTCCCCTTCAAACTGCACAAGGATGAATGGGGTCAGTAAATATTTGGTTAATTCTGGGCGACAAAGCGTGCTTTGTCGCCCTTTTCTTTGGTGCCAATATAATGCTTAGCTACCGTCTGGTGGGAAAAATAATTTGGAAGTATTAAACGGTTGGTGGGATGACTACTTCTGGGGCGCAATTATCGTTGTGGAAGTTTTTATTGCGTCCCTATGCTTAATGATTCTATTCGGGCTTATTGGTGCCGGTGCTAAACTTTCGAGCAATCGTCTTGCTCAAAGAATTGCTAGTGCCTATACGGTTATCTTTAGAGGGACCCCAGAAATTCTGGTCATACTTTTATTGTATTACGGCTCAGCTATTACTTTAACGGCTATTGCACAGATATTTAATCCAGAAATTAAGTTTGTTGACGTTCCACCTTTTTGGGCTGGGACAATCGCCATCTCACTTATTGTCGGTTCTTATGCGACCGAAACATTCCGTGGTGCCTTTCTTGGTGTTAATCCTGGCAGCATCGAAGCTGCTCGAGCACTGGGTATGTCCACCCTTCAGACGTTTATCTATATTCGGATTCCTGAGATGTGGCGCATTGCGCTGCCACCATTTGGCAATCACATGTTGTCCCTAACCAAGGACACAGCTCTCATTTCTATTATTGGTCTAAACGAAACTCTGTTTGTAGCAAAACAGGCCATCACTGTTACAGGCAAACCATTTACTATGTATATAGTGGTGGGAATTATTTACCTGGGTTTTTCAACGATTATTACACTATCGGTAATGGGTATCGAGAAATTTGGTAACCGCACGACAGTAGGCACAAGATGAGCTTCGACTTCAATTTAATTCTGCAAAGTTTGCCACAGATGCTGGCAGGACTTGGGATTACATTACAACTTTTGTTGGTTTCTGGTTTTCTGGGCCTTTTGCTCGCGATCCTACTCTTGCTGATGAGAATCAGTGGCAAACTTTATCTGGATTGGATAGCACAGGTTTATATTTATGTTTTTAGGGGCACGCCAATCCTAGTACAGATATTTATTATCTACTATGGCCTTCCCCAGTTTGAGGCAATTCGGGAAAGTATGTTCTGGCAAATTTTACGCGAGCCAACTGGTTGTGCCATTCTTGCACTGACTCTAAATACTGGGGCCTATGTATCTGAAATTCTGCGCGGGGGGGTGTTAAGTGTAGATAAGGGATTACTTGAGGCTGGCTCTGCTTTGGGTATGTCAGCGCGGCAAAAGTTTATCTATATTACAACGCCATTAGCTACACGATTATCTTTGCCAGCATACAGTAATGACGTTATTAGTTTGCTCAAGTCTACAGCGCTGGCGAGCACCATCACCATCACTGACATGACTGGAATCGCACGAACTATCGTTGCTGATACTTATGCACCTTACGAAGTTTTTATATCACTGGCAGTTGTATACATCATCTTTACTTTCGGGCTACAAAAGCTCTTTGGTGTCATTGAAAAATATCTAAGTCGTTACACTGTGCGAGAGGAATAACATGAGCGATAACAATACCAAACCCTTGATAGAAATGATTGGAGTCAGTAAGTTTTTTGGTACCTTTCAGGCACTAAAAAACATTCATCTTAAGGTGTATAAGGGTGAGCGTATCGTTATTTGTGGCCCTTCTGGCTCAGGCAAGTCCACTTTAATTAGGTGCATTAACCGTCTTGAAAAGCATAATGACGGTCGAATCAATATTGATGGCATTGACCTAACCGATAAGGTCGAGAATATTGATGCTGTTCGAAGAGAGGTTGGCATGGTGTTTCAGAATTTCAATCTATTTCCACATATGACCATTGCTAAAAACCTTATGATTGCCCAACAACTGGTTCGAAAAACGCCTAAAGCCAAAGCCAGGCAAGTAGCAATGCAATATCTAGAGAGGGTCAAAATTCCTGAGCAGGCGGACAAATATCCAATTCAACTATCCGGTGGTCAGCAGCAACGGGTGGCTATTGCACGCGCACTATGTATGAACCCAGAAATAATACTTTTCGATGAACCGACTTCAGCACTTGACCCTGAAATGATCAACGAGGTGCTTGATGTCATGATTGATCTGGCTAAAGATGGTATGACTATGGTCTGTGTTACCCATGAAATGGGTTTTGCGCGCTCAGTTGCAGATAGGGTGATCTTTATGGATGAGGGTGAGATTGTTGAGGAAGCTTCTCCCCAAGTATTCTTTGATCACCCAGCTAATGAACGAACTAGGACGTTTCTTAACCAGATTCTTAGTCACTGAACAGACAGATGAATAAAAGTAGTCTTACCCATCCATAATTCTATTTAGTGACAGTTAAAAGTGCCGCACTGACCAATTTAGCAATTTGCACATCCTGAACGGCAACGCCAGTTAAATCTGCCACTGTAACCTGATCCTCTGAAGTTCTAATCCGATTACTACGCTTAATGGCATGGCCAAGCTCAATAACCTTCTCCAATTTAAGGTCCTTTGATAACAGTGCCTTGAAGACTTCGCCACGTTCTTGGCACTGGATCAGGCTATCAGCCACGACAATATCAGCCATGAGAAGAATTTTTGTATCCAACTCCTGCTTTTCTGCGGTATCAGAACCCATTGCAGTAATATGGGTGCCTTTTTTTATTTGACTAACATCAATCAGTGGCATGGATGAAGGCGTAGTCATTAAAATTAAATTACTGGCCTCAGTTACATCGACTGAATCCATTGTTGTGTTTACTTCGAAACCATCAGCCTCCATGTCATTTTTGTATGCTTCAAGGCTAGGTTCAGAGCGTCCCCAAACAATTAGACGCTTGCACTTGGTCACAGTTTGCAGGGCCTGTACTTGCATTCTAGCCATTGTTCCCGTGCCAAAAACACCGATTGTGGAGATTTCTTTTGGCGCCATATATTTGGCAACAATCTCTCCTGCAACTGCAGTTCTTATATTAGTAAGAAAACCTTCATCCAGCAGGATAGTTTCCAGAACACCCGTTTTCTGAGAGAAAACCAGCATTAGACCTGAACTTGAAGGTAAATTTATTTTTACATTTTGATAAAATCCAGACGCAATTTTGATGACATAATATTCGTCCCCCTTTATATAACCATACTTTATATGTGTATCACCCGGCGGGTCCTCGAATATCAATTCACCCACTGGTGGCACAATTACCTGGCCATTTGAATACGCGATAAAACCCTGTTCAATTTCAGTTGAAAAATCCATTGTTTCAACCACATTTTTTATTTGTTCAAGCGTATAAATTTTTGTCATCTGCATCTCATACTTTAGCAATATAATATTATGGTTGGTATTAGAAGCCTATTAAAGCCATCCTTAAAATTGAGTTTAAATCATGTGTTCAAAATTAACGACCTTTTGATTGTTTTTAATCCTCTATTTTGACACTTTTACTTGTCATATTTTCAGAGTACAGTGTGTTTGATAAAGCTGTGAATTTAGAATCATTATTAAATTTTCCATAGAGATAATTACATGAATGCTGCCAAGTTTGTAAGTCACGCAAACCGTCTTGCCGATATCTCGCGCAATATAATTCGCGAAGAAATTTATCGCCCCCGAGAGGTCACTGTCAAATCAGATGAGACCCCAGTAACTCCTGTCGACCAAAAAGTTGAGCGGGCACTGCGTAAAGCAATAACTGAAATGTTTCCTGAACATGGCATTGTTGGAGAGGAATATGAAAATGTTGATTCAGATTCAGACTACGTTTGGGTATTGGACCCAATTGATGGCACTATGGCCTTCATTGCTGGTCTTCCAACATTTGCAACTTTAATCGCACTCACTTGGCGAGGTGCACCGATACTCGGAGTGATGGACAGCCCTATCACAGAGGAACGATGGATTGGTGCAGACGGAACCAGCACAACTTTAAATGGGGCAACAATTCATTCCCGCCCTTGTCATTCATTGGATGCTGCCTTTGCACACACAAGCTCACCTCTCTACTTTGTTTCGGAAAGAGATATTGCAGCCTACGATAGAATAACAAAGGCTGTGCAATTTTTGATCTTTGGTGGTGGCTGTCATGCGTTTGGTCGCGTAGCTCACGGTTATGTTGATATCGCGTTTGAAACCGCTCACGATATTCATGATTACCTTGCGTTGGTCCCTATTATTAACAACGCTGGTGGCAGAATGTCAGATTGGCAAGGCAACCCCCTAACCCTATCATCAGGACCACGATTCCTTGCTTGTGGTGACCAAACCGTGCAACACCAGGCTCTCAACATATTGAATGGCTGAAGATTACACAGCATCATCACTAAGCTTAATTTAATAACACCCAAACGAGTATAAAGACTAATGATATATAAAGAACCATGGTCCAAAAAGCACAAAAGAGTTACAGGAGGGTTGCCTTACAATTTATCTAACTCTTTTTCAGAACCACTCTCGAATGAACAGTTGATAAATTACTCGTTAGCAAGAGGTGATGATGATTTAGTTGATGAGTACTATAAACACTCACTTAGCTATACCCCCAACGGAGGCAGCCTTGACTTGCGTGAGGAAGTGGCTAGGTTCTATGGACCTCAAATAGAAGCAGATAACATATTAATTTTTGCTGGCGGGCAAGTCGCATTGCAGACAGCAGCGTGCGCTATTCTTGATAGTGACAGTCATAGTATTGTTTTTACACCTGGCTATCAATCAGTCCAACAAGCGCCAATACATGCACTCAGCAAAATAACAAAAATTCAGCTTCACGCAAAAAACCAATGGCAAATTAATCCTACAGAAGTAGAATCAGCGATCAAGGAAAATACCCGATATATAGTTTTTAATGAACCTTACAACCCTGCTGGCACCGTAATGAAGTCTGACATTCAACGAAAGTTGGTATCCATCGCTCGCAAGCACAATATTACGATTTTATGTGATGAAGCCTACCGTCTACTGGAACATAACAAGAAAGACCAACTGATGGCAATGGCAGATATTTATGAAAATGGAATCAGTGCGTGCACCATTTCTAAGCCTTGGGGAGGATGCGGTATCACAATTGGCTGGCTCGCATTACAAGACTTGAAGCTAAAGCAAAAGCTTGTCGATGTTCAATATTTTGGAACAGCCTGCGCAAGCAGAGCGAGTGAAATTCAAGCGATTATGACCTTACGGGCTAGTGACATCATTCTCAAAAAAAACCTATACATCATTCAAGAAAATCTTCAATTACTTGACCAATTCATGGATCAATATAGTGATTTTTTTGAATGGGTTAGACCTACAGCAAGTGCAGTAGGGTTCGTCAGATTCAAAGGGCCACTTTCATCTGACGAACTTGGTGAGCTATTAGCAGAGGATGGTATATCGGTAAAGCCAACGTATGCATTTACAGATGATGCTAATGAGTATAACGATTACTTCCGAATTGGCTTTGGTGAGAAAGTGATGCCAACAAGCATCCAAGCGCTTGCTCGTTTTGTCGAAAAAAATAAAAGTAACTGGTGCTCAAATGTCTGAACATTGGGGGAATTGTCTGCTTGAGTCTTGGGGAATCAAGACCCAGTTGTTCGCGTTAATTGGCGAAGCTGACCTCAATTTTAAGGCTGAGACAGATTATGTCGAAATGTGACTCAAAACGCTTGATGTTATTCTCCTTGAAACAGTAATTACAAGGTTAATCGAGAATATCAATACCTAATGATCGCTGGAATTGCGCATGTGAAATACCCATTACGTCGTCAGCTAGGTTCTTCATGGTTAGATAATGGTCTTTCATTGTTGTATCGATATTCACATAATTGAAATTTTGGTGTCTCCAAAAAGCGATTGCAGCTGCGCCATAGGTAGTAAATGCTTGTAATGCCTTCACTTCGCTGCTTTGTAACTTGATATTTTGTTGATACCCTTTTAATAAGTATTTGGCTTTCTCCAGAGAAAGAGCGCCATCACTGCGGCAGGTACCAATAATCATCATGCCAATATCGAATATGCGGTAATAATAACTAACTTCTTCAAAATCCATGATTGTGGCTGTTTTCCCATCTTTACTTATAATAATATTGTCACAAAAAATATCGCTATGGATCAGAGACTTAGGTAGATTCGAACTCATAGATTTTTCAATATATACTTTTGTCTCCTTTAACCACGCATAAAAACAAGATTCAGCAGCATAGACTTTTACTTCATCAAAACGTTCAATGCCATAACTGACTGTCTGTGGCAGATAGTCAGGCGCAGATAATGTATGTAACTTCGCTAATTCTGCCCCTAAGTCAGTTAACAAGTTTGCGGATAAATCGTGTGAAATAGCGCCATGGAGGAATTCTTTTATCATGATGGGTTTGTTGTGCCACGAGGTAATGGTTTGGCCATCCTTGGTTAATACAATTTTTGAGCTGGCAAAATTGTTTGCATCCAGATAATCAAGAAACGCAGCTAATTCTTTACTTTTTTCAAATGATTTGTTCTCGACAATGGTCAAAACATAATCTTGAATTGGTGTTTTTATCAAGTAGTTGGTGTTTTCTGAGCCACCACTTAATAGTTGATATGAATCGATGTTTTTAATGCCATAAGGAAATAAAATATCACCGATAGTTGTTCTTGTAAGGGTTTTATTGTGACTCATTGTTTTGTCCTAAATCCCAATTTCTCTCCAGTGGCGCAACTTATGCTGTTTTCCGCTTGTGTTGGCTATTCGACGAAAGTTGGAAATCTTTGAGATTGGCAGCGTCGTGTATAAAGGTACATTAATAGGTAACCAGATGTTGGATGCTCTGTGGTGGAATCGGTGTGCTCTTTGAAACTCTACTTACTATTATAGTATCTTGCGCACTCAGTCAAGGTGATATGTGGTTTGTGTGCTACTTTCTTGGCTCGATCTAGAAACGAACAACATGTAAGCACTAAATTTTATGCATTAAAAAAGGCCTACTTTTCTGTGAGCCTTTTAATTAAATGCAATAGAGCGCCAAGATATGGAGTCTATTAATACAAGAACCTATGCCCAACGCTTTCATTAACTATTTAATAACCATACGCGCAAGCTATAGGCCATATAACCCAAGCTCTTTTGGACAAAATAGTGATGCAATTATTGACCACAGGGTACACCGACTAAGCAATAAGCAATAAGCTAAAGCAGTGTGATCTAATAGAATATTAAAAATAGAAGAGGTATTCGTAAATAAATCATCAGGTTAACTAGCCAAATAACTACCCTTATCCCAAGCTCCTTACAGACTATCAGAGCGGCTTAACTCTAGGGCATGGCTTGTTATCATGCTACATTAAAGTCTTCTTATATAGACTTAGGAGAGCCTCTAGAGGTATCATCTTAGGCATACACACGTATAAAGTGGGAGTGCCTATCGACTACGTTTTGTATTGAAATTGCTGCGCCAAAAAGGGGCTGAACAGACTACCACCATATGGCATCAGGAAATATCAGAAATATTCCTACGGCTAAAAAGGTATTGTGAACTCAGGACTATAGTAAAGTCTAATTGAATCGAGGTGGTTATCATGAATTTCTGTTTTCGGCTGGTCTGTTTAATCACTGCATCTTTGATGGCTACACACATACTGTCTCAAGACCTAACGGGTTGGTCTGATAAGACTGTGTGTAGGCTTGCCTCTAGCCAACAGGACGACCCTCAGTACCATCAAGAAGCTAAAAACAGAGGGTTAAGCTGTGGAAGTGGGGCGACAAAAAGCACTAGTAAGGTAACTACCAACTCCACTAAACAAAAAACTAGCAAGAGCATATTTCTTTCAGACAAAACTTATAATGATTTCCTCAATTTGCCCAAAGAAAGTAAAACCAACTCATGTGGCTTTGATAGATATGAGCCAAACTGGCAAGTCATAGATAAAGACTTAGCCGCCAGAATCAAAGGATACAACTCAAAAATGGATAATTGGAGAGAAGTAGAAGGTCAATATAGTAGAGAAGTACTCTCTAAATATTTGGAAGCAACCACCTTCGCTATGGTGTCTGAGGATTTAGAATTGAAAGAAAAACTATTTAATAAGTTGTCTGACTGGGCATCTAAAGACGCATTATCAACAACAATGCGGTGCTACTTCTATAATGGACCTCAAAGCATTGCTCCAGCCTGTGAAGGCGAATGGAGTGACCCTGAAGGGCATGATTTAGCCCCGATAAAAGATGCAACTGTAGCCGTAGAAACCGTCTTCGCTTTAAACTATGTTTATAAGCTTTATTTTTCTGACTACCAACCTGAAAATAAGAGGCACGAAGTCATTAAACAGTGGTTTAAAAGCTTCAATCATCGTATTAAAAAAGCTAAGGATTTTTATTTTGGCAACTCTGTAGGATGGCACTTTCCTAATATCTCCATCCAGCATGGCCAAAACAAAAGCTATAAATCTATAATTAAGAACATGGTCAGGGGATTAAATAAATGGACACTTAATGATGGAAGCATGAAAAACAGAACAACAAGAGGCAGCAGAGCACTATGGTATCACTATAGTGCTTTAGGAGAAGCTTTCATCATATTAGAGATAGCGAGGGCAGCAAATGTTGAGATTCCAACTACCCTTGAAAAGAAATTACTCAAGGCTGTAGAGCTGTTTCAGGATGCGTATTTAGACCATTCTGTAATCGAGCCATGGGCTAAAAAGAGACACAACGGTCAAGCAAGCAATGGTCATCAAGAATTTAGTTCTAGTCTGGACACTCTTGCGTTTAATGCATCATGGCTCCAAATTTTTCAACTTCGTTACCCGGAGCATAGATCAGCTAAATGGCTCAATCAAAAACTTACAAGTAAATCACGCTCTTTGAAGGTCAACCCAATTACCGGGGTAACACTAGGTTGTATCCATAAGGCATTATTAGACAACTCGCCTGAAGGTCTAGCAAAAAATGATGCAAATAAAGTCAAAGATCTTTCAAAACTGTCTGTCTTTAACATTGACGGTGAAACATTCAACTTAACACTGGATAAAGTAGAGTTTATTGAAACTGGCTCTTTTAAATTAGAACGCTCACCAGAATATTTTAAACCGTATCAGTGGCATAAATCCAAGATACAGGGGAGCCTAAAGTTCGGTAGTGATAAAAAAATCAGTTTTAGTACCTTGGTGTTTAAACAAGCAGGTGACCAAGAGCAAAAGCTAGTGATTAACCTAGACCAGTCGTCATTAAGATCTCTTGAACGTCACATTGACTCTCTTCAAAAGCAATGTGGAAAGGGTCTAATGGAATGGGGCTGGCTAAGTTTTATTAGTGAAACCAACAATATTGAGGATGCTAAGAACCAACAATGTCATTTTGATTATTTTAAAGATGCTAATGATCAGCCTGCTTGGGAGTTGTTCCAAACAGTCTTAGGCGGCACAGACGCTATAATAGACTATCTGCAAACAAATGTTGAAAGGTAAATTGGAGAGAGGCCATGGGTATTGTTGAAGACTAACACCCTGCCTTTCCCACGCTAAAGACTCTAGTAAATTTCTATGCTTAATCTTCAAATCAGATGGGCTACTATAGTTTTTGCTTACATCTTTTGCCAGCCCTTTAGCTCCTTACGGACATCTTCTAGACAAAATGTCGATGCAATTATTGTCCACAAGGTACACCAGCCAAGCAATAAGCTAACGCTATAAATAGAATAAAAGAATTAAATAGAATAAGAGAGTTAAATACAAGTCATGCAGAAGATGAAACTCTTTAGCCCTGGCTCAAGTCATGAGGCTTAACTAGACAGGATTATACTCCTACCATTGGGTAGTGTCATAGAAGCGGCTCTAGAGAGTAATAGCGTGTTGGATCGGCTTACTGCAGGGTAAACTAACAAGCCACAGAAACAGCCTAAAACGATCTAATAGGTAGACCTAGTTCAGCTAGAAAGCCAATAAGGTATTAGGGTAAAAAATAAAAAAAAGACAGTCTGTCTGACGGTTCTGTTATTTGTAATAACAAAAAATCACTTATAAAACAGCGCTTTAAAAATAAAATGGCGCGCCCGAGAGGATTCGAACCTCTGACCGCTCGGTTCGTAGCCGAGTACTCTATCCAGCTGAGCTACGGGCGCGCTATACCTGAGTGAAGCGAGTATCGTATCAGGGGTCGGTATCATAACGACAGTGCAAGAGGAATTCAACTGTTATTGCTTGATCAATAAAGATTTTTTTAACAATCAGATCGCCAAGTAATAATCACTGAGCGATTAAGCCAGCCTATTTTCCCAATCAAACTACCTGTTACCTATGCTCTAGTGCTATTATATGGGTCGATTTAATTTCCAGCCATATCGGCTTTACCACTAGTTACGGCACTCATGAACGAACATTATAACGCGCACGAAATAGAACCAGAAATTC
>Ga0206129_10005223_pt1 | contig 13820 bp, 16 predicted proteins | sample Helgoland_Spring_8_FD_148616 | JGI IMG/M metagenome (GOLD analysis project Ga0206129, IMG submission 148616) | Pelagic subsurface seawater microbial communities from Kabeltonne, Helgoland, North Sea - Helgoland_Spring_Bloom_20160502_2 | ecosystem: Environmental > Aquatic > Marine > Epipelagic ...
AAGTCTGGCGTGTCTTACGGCGGATGTTCTTCACAACTTTGTCGGCTGCATCCTTCGATGTCTTTGGCTTCTTCGTCATCTCGATCTCCTAATCGATAAAATGAACCAGAAATCCTCCTTTATTCAAATCTTCAAATCTGTCCAACGGCTGCTGACGTCAGACAGCAAAAGCAGCAATTGACCGCTACTTTTTGGAAAGAAATGAAAATTTTAAAAGACACCCCAAAAGAGCTGGAAACAAAATATGGGGCAAAGAACCAGCAGTTACGAGCTTTTCTGAAAGCAACAATTGTAAAGATCCACGGTATCGTTAATCCCTTGGTAGATTTTTTGCCCTCAGCGTGGGACACTTTTATCCTAACCTATTGATATGTTTAGGGCCGGATTTTCCATGCGTGGGACACCCTGTCGTTGATTTCATTGAATTTTTTTGTGAAGTGGTGGGCGACCCTGGAATCGAACCAGGCGTGCGTCTCCGCGAGGGAGTTACAGTCCCCTGCCACACCTTGCGGCCTGTCGCCCACTGCTGCGAGAAAACTCGAAGCGTGAGCGGGTGATTACTAGCGGCCCTTATGTGCGTCAAGCCGAAAAACTCTTGCGATGTCAGGTCTTTTCGATAGAGCAGGGGTGAAGCCGCGCCAAAAGGACGAAGACGATGAAAAAACCAAAGTGGGTCGTTAAAAAAGAACAAGATAAAAAGGCGGCTGATGCGGAGACGGTTTGGCTCTTCGGGTTGCACGCGGTGCGCGATGCTTTGATGAATCCGGAGCGCACTAAGCTGAAACTTGTTGTCACGCGAAACGCTATGGATAAGTTGAGCGAAGCGATTGCATTTTCGGGTATGGAGCCGGAGATGTGCGAGCCGCGCAAGTTCAACGCGCCCCTAGATCCGCAATCCGTGCATCAGGGGGCTGCATTGGAAGTGAAGCCGCTGACTTGGGGACGCCTTGAGGACGTTTGCATTGGCGGTACTGCGGCCGTTCCGCGCGCGGTGCTTTTGGATCGCGTCACAGACCCGCATAATGTAGGCGCAATCCTGCGGTCCGCGGAGGTGTTCGGCGCGTCCGCTGTGATCGGAACGCATCGCGGCTCTGCGCCAGAAACGGGTGCGTTGGCTAAAACCGCAAGTGGTGCGCTGGAGCGTCAACCTTATCTGCGCATTCGCAATTTGGCCGAAAGCATCGAAAGCTTGCAGAAAATGGGCTACCTCGTGATCGGCCTTGACGGCGAGGCAGAGCAAACGATTGACTCATATCTTGAAGGCAAACGCGATCGCCCCATTGCGCTGGTCATGGGCGCAGAGGGACCGGGCTTGCGCGAGAAGACCAAAGACACCGTAGATGCGCTCGTGAAGGTCGAATTCGCGGGGGCCTTTGGGTCTCTCAATGTGTCAAACGCCGCCGCTGTGGCCCTATACGCCAGCCTGCCACGTTAGTCGTCTAAAGACGTAAAATATCGCCTTTTGATAAGCCACGCAACGCCGAAGGCTAACAATGCGAAGGCCTCAAGTGCGAATGTTGCGTTGTAATGATCCCATGTCCCTAGTGGGATCACGAGGCCAAAGACACCAATGATAAGGCCAACGATGGAAAGCGCGATGACAATGCCGAAAAAACGATAGTAGCTATTACGCTTTAGTTTTTGCGGTGTGAGTTCATCGGCTTTCAGTCTCGACGCATCCATCTGGACGCGCGTGAAGACGCAGTAGGTGAAATAAGCGAGGATCGCGAACATCACACCAGCGAAAATTCGTTGCCAATAGAGATCCAGTAGCCAATGTAGGTTTTGAAAATCGAACGCAGGCGTGGCTGCTGCGATCGATCCACCGACCTCATCAGGATACTTAGTGAACTGGGAAAAGACGCGAATTAACTCTGATTTTGAATAGCTGTCGCTTGGGCCACCCGTGGGAAACAACGCGATCATGATCGAAGAGACGCCGGCAAAACGCACCATCAGGCTCGCGCGGCTGCTTAAGTTTTGCCAGCCCGGAACGGGGACGCCATTCGTGTGGAACATGAACAATAGCAAAATGCCGTTGAAAATCAGACATCCCACGAAGAAGTCGCCCAAAAACGGGATGTAGTAAAAGTGGGAGATCGAGTTTTGCAAATCGTTGGGAGGGATGACGCGGATTACGCCTGCGATCAAACAGACCAAAGGCAAGGCGATGGCAACAAACTCGATGGCGCGTGAGACCTTTTCAAATGCATGCGCGCGCATGTCGGGTGACGCGTCAGAAACGGGCATTAATTTGGCAAGTGGAGATATCATTTTGTATCCTCTTAAATTTCTTAATCAATGCTCTATCTCAAGAGCGAAAGAGACTGAGACCCTAAGCAAAAGTGAGCGCACCTCGCGCGTTTCACGCTTTAATCACGAAAGAGCATCCTGTGAGCTATCCAGCGAAGATCACGACCTGTTGTTATTGTGGCACGCGGGCGGCTTTAGTGCTGCGCGGCAAGGTAAGTCATGAACTCAGCTGCGGGTCTTGTGGTGCGCCTATTCACCTGATGAAGCGGTTGCTGTTGGAGCCAAAGCCACAACGGCAGCTGCAAAAGGAACGAAAGCCTGCAATCTCTCATAAGGCTGCGTCCAAAAGCTTCAAAAAACCGAAAAAGAAGAAGCGCCGCAAATCCACGTTGAAGTGGTTGTTTGAAGAAGCCAAGGACGTGGCTGAGGATATCTTCGATTGACGCTTTGTGATACTGGCCTTGCAGTGGTGCATCGGCTATTTGTGAAGGGATAGAATGAAAGGCACGCCCATGAGCTTTGAAAAACCTGGACCCGTTGAAGAAAACTGGCGCGACGCGATCTCTGCGGCGCAAGAGATTATCGAGGAAGCGCGCAACGGTCGTATGTTTATCCTTGTTGATCACGAGGATCGCGAGAATGAAGGCGATTTGGTGATCCCTGCACAAATGGCCACGCCCGAAGCGATCAATTTCATGGCCACGCATGGTCGCGGCTTGATCTGCCTCGCGCTGCCCGGTGAACGGATTGAAGCGCTTGGGCTTGAGCTGATGAGCACGAACAATTCCTCGCGCCATGAAACTGCCTTCACGATTTCTATCGAAGCGCGTGAAGGCGTCACCACAGGCATTTCTGCCCATGACCGCGCGCGCACGGTCGCGGTGGCAATTGATGCGGGAAAGGGGGCTGCAGATATCGCAACGCCGGGCCACGTATTTCCTTTGAAAGCCCGCAATGGCGGTGTTCTGGTTCGCGCGGGCCACACCGAAGCGGCTGTTGATGTATCCCGTCTTGCCGGCTTGAACGCGTCTGGCGTGATCTGCGAAATTATGAGTGAAGACGGCACCATGTCTCGTCTGCCCGAACTGGTGAGTTTTGCGCAGAAGCATGGCCTCAAAATAGGCACGATCAGCGATCTCATCGCATACCGAAGACGGCACGACAATCTTGTGAAAGTCCGTGCTGAAGAGACGATCACGTCAGAATTTGGTGGCGAATGGCAAATGCGCATTTACGCGGATGAAACCCAAGGAGCAGAGCATATCGTGATGATCAAGGGTGACATTTCCGGTGATACACCCGTGCTGACCCGCATGCACGCAATGGATCCGATGCAGGATGTGATCGGCACTGGGCCACAGGGTCGTGCCGCTGAGTTTGGTCACGCGATGGAGGCAGTTGCTGCTGAAGGGCGCGGTGTTGTTGTCTTGCTACGCGACACGGCTATGAAACTTGATGCGGATCACGATGCGTCGCCGCAAACCTTGCGTCAGTACGGACTTGGCGCGCAAATCTTAAGCTCTTTGGGGTTGAGCAAGCTTGAATTGCTCACCAACTCCCCAACGCCAAAGGTCGTGGGTCTTGAGGCTTATGGGTTGGAAATCACTGGAACCCGTAAAATTTCGGAGCTTGGATAAATGGCTGGACACGAACAACACTACATCCTGCCACGCGCGGAGTTTGACAAACCCGTCAAGCTGCTGATCGTTGTTTCGCCTTATTACAAGGACATCGCGGACCATATGCTCGCGGGCGCTGTCACTGAAATTGAGGCGGCTAGCGGCACATATGAGGTGATCGAAGTGCCAGGTGCGTTGGAAATTCCGACCGCCGTTGGCATCGCGGAACGATTGAGTAACTATGACGGCTATGTCGCACTGGGCTGCGTTATTCGCGGTGAAACCACGCATTACGACACGGTCTGCAATGACAGTTCTCGCGCTTTACAGTTGCTCGGCCTGCAAGGCCTGTGCATCGGTAATGGCATCCTGACTGTTGAAAACCGCAACCAAGCAGAGGTGCGTGCGGACCCTGCAGATCAAAACAAAGGGGGCGGCGCGGCGGCTGCGGCCTTGCATCTGATTGCGCTCGCTCGTAAGTGGGGCGGCCAGCGTAAGGGCGTCGGGTTCAAACCTGCCGCAGATGAGTATCAGATCGCTGGGTTTGCCAAAGGAAACGACCTCGCATGAGCACTGAAACATCTGGCCTCTCTGGCAACGCCAAACGCAAAATGAAGTCCGCCGCGCGTTTTTACGCGGTGCAGGCGCTCTATCAAATGGAAGTGTCTGGTCAGACAACGGACAACATTATCCGCGAATTTCTTGATCACCGCTTTGGCGCGATCTATGAGGATATGGAATTTGTCGAAGGTGATGTGGATGTGTTCAGCGTGCTGGTGAACGATGCCGTGAACCATCAAGCGCAGATTGACCAAATGACAGACCGTGCCTTGGTCGCCAAATGGCCCATCGCGCGCATTGATCCGACTTTGCGAGGTTTGTTCCGTGCGGCTGGTGCAGAGTTAGTGGGAAGTGACACACCGCCAAAAGTTGTGATCAAAGAATTCGTTGATATCGCTGCGGCCTTCTTCCCTGAAGGTAAAGAAAGCCGCTTTGTGAACGCGGTTCTGGATCACGTGGCACGTGAGGCGAAGCCAGAGGCTTTTTGATCGCTTATTTAATTGCGATCATAACAACTTTGCCTTTACCCTTGTCTCGAGTAGGGCGCATGTTTTTGCCGTTCCACTCAACCTTTTGACAGTTGGTGCCGGTTTCTTTGCCTGAAATGATAAGATTGCGGCAATAGTGGCCCTTCTGCCAAGCCCAAACGCCGTTGTATTTTCCTTGTTTATCAAGTTTCCCTACGGTTTTCCGTCGGCCTTAAGAACTGCGCTGCCACCAGCAAAGTGAAGTATTTTGCCTACAGTGAGCGCTCTTAAATCTGCTTCTTTCTTGATGCGTTTAAATCCGTCCGCGGTTGCGACGGTCGTGGTGAATAATGTTGCTGCAATAGCGGCTGTAAATAAGGTTTTCATGAGTGTCCCAATTCCAAATGATGCAGCACAATGGTTCTGCAGATTTAACATTCGCAAAAATGTTCGTTCTGTCAAATCTGATTCTGGAGAAGCCACGCTGTGCACAAATGAAATTTCCATCTGGGCAAAAGGTGGCGGAACCGCACGCAACCGTTCTGGTTTTGATTCCCGAGGACCTGTATGTACAGGTGGGCGCCAGGTAAATGGACCAGGGTCCAAAAAGAGCCAGCTCCCTAGGAAATGCTTAAGGCCACTGGAATGCTACCGTAAAACAAGAAGGGCAGAAACCGCCACTGTCCAACTTAGGGGCTTGCAACCGCTTCGGCAAGGGCGCGCGAGAAAACAGATGGCTTGCGTTTGTTCTTGTTTTGTTCGATGCTTGCGGAATGGATGACGTGACTGATAATCAAATGATCGACCTGACGCCCGGCCAGCTTCTGGCGCGTGGCGTGTGTCGTCATATGTCCAGCATGGGATTTGTGTGCCTTGAGGAATTCGTGCCCGCCAAAGGTTTGCGGGTGGATGTTCTGGCCCTTGGCCCAAAGGGGGAGTTGTGGGTCATCGAATGCAAGTCCTCCAAAGCGGATTTCCAAACAGACAAGAAATGGGAAGGCTATCTTGCTTGGTGTGACCGCTATTTCTGGGCGGTGGATATGGATTTCCCGACGGACCTATTGCCGGAGGACACGGGGTTATTGGTCGGGGACAGTTATGATGCGGAGATCATTCGCATGGGACCCGAGGAAAAGCTCGGGCCTGCACGCCGGAAGGTGATCATTCAGAAATTTGCAATGAACGCGGCGCGCCGCTTGCAAAGCTTGCGCGATCCGATGGGGCGCGTTTGGGGATAGGGAGAGACGACAATGATGGTGAAATTTTAATATCCGGACGCCGACTGGTGCTACCGTGCGATCCAAACGGTGCATGCAAATTTTCACAATTCCGAAGGCAAACTTATTGCGTGGGCCGAAAAAGGGGGTCGCAATGGATATTATGAATTCGAAATTACCGATTTCGAAATGATCGGCCCGGGTGAGCGTCACAAATAGTGATCACACTTAGGAATTGCCCGTATTGCGCGCGCGTGACGCAGCCGCGCGAATTTCTTCAGCAATTTCTTCGGCTTCCTCAGGATCAAAATCCATCGGGATCTCAATGCCGTCGCCTTCAATGAAGATACGGACCATGCCTGCGTCGGTCGGGCCGATCTGCATGTTCGCTTCAATATCGCGCTCGGTATTAATGCCCATGATGTGTATCCTTTGAAGTTACCCTGTCTCCGCTACTGAAAAACCCCTTGCTCTGCAAGGTGATCTATCTTTGACTTGCTGCATGAACGAGATTGAACTGACCCATTACACACCTGCGGATCACACTTGGTTGGTTGAGCGCCATCAGACGCTTTACCGTCGCAACGACGGATTTGACGATAGTTTTGGCCCTCTCGTTAACGACATCTTGAAGGATTTCGAAGCGAACAGTGATCCGAGCTGCGAAATGGGATGGATCGCGCGCGACAAAGATGGGCTGCGATTGGGTAGCATTTTTTGCGTTAAGCTTGATGATCAAACGGCAAAACTACGCCTGTTTCTGTGCATGCCAGAGGTACGTGGCTTTGGACTTGGTAAACGTTTACTCGCGCATTGCATGGCATTTGCGAAAGCCCAAAGATTTCAACGCATGTCGCTGTGGACCCATGAAAGCCACGAAGCGGCTTGCGCGCTATACACTCGAACCGGTTGGGCTTGCGTGTCCTCCAAGCCCGTTCACTCCTTCGGTATTTTCCTGATCGAGCAACAATGGGAAATCACGCTCTAGACCTCCAAAAGGGTCTTGCAATCGAACAATGCTAAAGCTACATCGCGGGGGTGTGCCGCCTTAGCTCAGTTGGTTAGAGCGCTGGTTTGTGGAACCAGAGGTCCCCCGTTCAAGCCGGGGAGGCGGTACCAACTTCTCCTTCCTTTTCACTTCGATTTCTTTGGCATACCTTTGCCGCAAAACTAATGTGCAATGCGTAGGCTCAGCGACTGATGAACAGCGAACACTCAACGCCGACACTTGAAGACGTGGCCAAGGTGGCGGGCGTGTCTACCGCTACGGTTTCGCGGTGTTTGAATAGTCCTGACCGTGTGGTTGAGCGCACGCGCCGTCGCGTCATGGATGCGGTTGACGCCTTGGGATACACGCCCAATTTTGGTGCCCGTGTTATGGCTGCGAAGCGCACGTTTACGATTGGTGCGATCATTCCGACAATGGAAAATGCGATCTTTGCCAGAGGGTTACAAGCCTTTCAAGAAGTGCTGCACGCACGTGGATATACTCTTTTAGTCTCAAGTTCTGCATATAATCCCGAGGTCGAAGAGGAACAGATCAAAGCGCTGGTTGCGCGTGGCGCAGATGGGTTGTTGTTGATCGGTTATGACCGCGACCCGTTGGTATACGAATATTTGAAACGTCAGAATGTGCCGGCTTTGACGGCTTGGGCCTATTCGCCGGATTATGAGCATCCTGCAATCGGTTTTGATAACCGTGTTGCTATGAAATTGTTGACCCAAGAGGTGCTAGCGCGAGGACACCGTGAGATAGGTGTGATTTCTGCGATTACCAAAGGCAATGACCGCGCGGGCGAGCGATTGCATGGCATCAAAGAGGCTGTTGCAGAATCAGGGATCGATCCTCTTTCGCTCGAAGTAATTGAAACGCCCTATGAAATTGAAAATGGCGGTGATGCTTTGGAAGCCTTGCTTCAGCGCAGGCCAGAGATGACGGCGGTGATGTGCAGTAATGATGTGCTTGGCGTTGGTGCACTAATGCGCGCCAAGCGGATTGGGATTGAGGTACCGCGCGATTTGTCGATCACAGGATTCGACGATATCGAACTCGCGCGCATTGTCTCGCCTGAACTGACCACGGTTCATGTGCCGCACCGCAAAATGGGCCAACACTCTGCGATTGAATTGACGGCGATGGTTGAAAAAACCAGTGCTGGAAAATCTGAAAAGCTGGACACCCATTTGCAGATAAGAGGGTCTCTTGGCCGGGCAAAGGATCCCAAGCACGGCTAGACGGCGCTCTCAAAAGTGGACCGTACAAAAACATCCAACGCTCGTTGCGATTGCATCATTAGCGTCAACCACGCCGCCGAATTTACTATCATAGACCTCTGTTGCGATCCCGCGGTCAGGGCGGTGGCGCGCCCACTGATGGGGATTTGGGTCTGATAGGTCACTTATTTCTACGCGGCCGCAACTGCCACGAAATGTAAGGTTTTGTCGTTTGCGCAAGCTGACAAAGCAGACATACAAAGCAAAGGTAAAACGAAAAAGGGAACTCTCACGCAGGTCTCCAAGACTGAAATAGAAGATTTGGAAGGCGGTGAGAGGAAGCGACTTCTGCCGCAAGCCGTAAAAGATGAGTTAATTTATTCGCGCAAATGCAATCAGTTCGATGACTTTTTAAATGATTGGTTAACACGAAAACTCTAGACCACGCACAGTTAGTCTTTGATATCAATCAGCACACGCTGGTGAAGTTTACCGCTAAGGCGTTCGAATATCAGAATTTCGTCGCCCTGCGTGACGATCGCATACCATGTTTCGCCCATGGTCACAGCTTTTGCTTCGACGCCAGCTGGTAAGACAACAGTTTCCGGCAACATTGCAGGTTTATCATTCAAGCGGATGACAAGCAGTGCTATTATCAATACAACTCCGCCGATCATCACCGCCGTTAGCACAGTCACCAGACGGCGCAGGAAACGCAATTGCGCGGGTTCCTCAATTTCTTGCTCAGGGGGCAACATGGGCGTGTCCATTATATCTTTCGCGGTTCAAGACGATCCGCCTGCGCGCCTTGATAAAGCGCTTTCGCGTGATGTGCCAGAGAGCGCGTCGCTGTCCCGCACCCGTATCGCCAAGCTACTAGAGGCAGGGGCGATTACAATCAATGGTGCCGTGCAGACTGACCCAAAGGCGAAGATCAAAGCAGGCGCTCAGGTCGACATAACCGTTGAAGAAGCGGTTGATAGCCATATTGAGCCTGAGGATATCCCGCTCGATATTATATATGAAGATGACGATCTGATTGTGGTTAATAAACCTGCGGGCATGGTAGTGCATCCGGCACCCGGCACGCCGTCTGGCACGCTCGTCAACGCACTTTTGCATCACTTTGCAGGTAAACTCTCGGGGGTTGGCGGCTCCAAACGTCCGGGCGTGGTGCACCGGATAGATAAGGAAACCACAGGCCTTTTGGTTGTGGCTAAATCTGACGCTGCCCATCATGGTCTTGCTGCTCAGTTCGCAGCACACACGGCAGAACGGGCGTACTTGGCGGTGACGCAAGGCGCGCCAGAGGCTTCTGATCCACGTATTCGCGGCGTGCGCGGGGTTAGCTTTGAAACGGGTGGTGTGCTGAAAGTCACCACGCAACTCGCGCGTCATAAACATGACCGCCAACGCCAAGCGGTTCTGTTCGAGAATGGTCGGCACGCCGTCACTCGCGCACGCACGATTGAACGTTTTGGCAATCCGCATTGTCTTGCACTCGTGGAATGTCGCCTTGAGACCGGTCGCACTCATCAGATCCGGGTGCATATGGCGCATGTGGGGCACGGCTTGCTTGGGGATCCGACCTATGGGGGACGCCGAAAACTGCCTGCTAAAGCGCTTAGCGAAGTGAGCTTAGAGGCCGCGAAAACCTTCAATCGCCAAGCTTTGCATGCGGCGGTTCTTGGATTTGAGCATCCGATCAGTGGTGAAATGTTGCGCTTTGAAGCGGATTTACCCGATGATATCGCAGGTTTGTTACAGAAATTGCGTACATAACACTGTGCACAGCACATGCGCGTGAACGCGTGGGCAAAAAACTGGAAACTCCGTCGCACAAAGCCCACTTCCATTTCAACCTCGCAAAGTTGCGGAGGTCTTGAAACACCGCAGTGCACTGAATAACTCAACGTTAACGCACTAAACATAAGGGGCAGGGACATGGCCAATTACGCAAATCTACCCGCACCAACGCCTGAAGGTGGCTTAAACCGTTACATGCAGGAAATCCGCAAGTTTCCGATGTTGGAGCCGGAAGAAGAATATATGCTCGCCAAAAGCTGGGTCGAAAAGCAGGACACGGCTGCGGCGCATAAGATGGTTACGTCTCACCTACGTCTCGCCGCGAAAATCGCGATGGGTTATCGTGGCTATGGCCTGCCACAGGCTGAAGTCGTTTCCGAGGCGAATGTTGGTCTGATGCAGGCGGTGAAACGCTTTGATCCCGAAAAGGGCTTCCGCCTCAGCACATATGCGATGTGGTGGATCCGCGCGGCTATTCAAGAATACATACTGCGCAGTTGGTCTCTGGTGAAACTTGGTACGACGTCGGCCCAAAAAAAGCTATTCTTCAACCTGCGCAAAGCGAAAAATCGCATTGGTGCGTTGGAAGAAGGCGATATGCATCCCGAAAACGTGGCACGTATCGCGCATGATCTTGGGGTGACGGAGACCGAAGTTATCTCCATGAACCGTCGTATGTCGGGTGGCGATGCATCTTTGAATGCGCAAGTTGGCTCTGACGGCGAAGGCACCATGCAGTGGCAAGATTGGCTCGAGGACGAAGATGCTGATCAGGCGGGTGATTATGAAGCACGCGACGAATTGGAAGCGCGCCGTGAAATGCTTGCTGATGCGATAGATGTGCTCAATGATCGCGAGAAAGATATCCTTGTGCAGCGTCGTTTGTCCGACAAGCCTGTGACGCTCGAAGATCTCAGTGGTCAGTACGACGTTAGCCGCGAACGCATTCGCCAGATCGAGGTGCGCGCGTTTGAGAAGCTGCAAGAGCGCATGCGTAGCTTGGCGGAAGAAAAAGGCATGCTTATTAGCGCGTAAACGTTGATAAATGCTATGTGAATGATAGCCTCCTCTCAAGTCTGAGAGGGAGCTTTTTCATGAGCACGACACGTTGGGGGATTTTAGGTGCTGCGAAGTTTGCGCGGGAACATATGGGGCCTGCGATTGCGGCCGCGGCGGGTGCAGAACTGGCGGCGCTGGCGACAAGTGCTCCTGAAAAAGAAGTTCTTTTTCAGAATTTTGCGCCGAATTTAACGATTTATGACAATTACGACGCGCTGCTTGCAGATCCAACGATTGATGCAATCTACATTCCTTTACCAAATGACATGCATCAGCCTTGGGCGCTGAAATGCCTTGCCGCTGGCAAAGCGGTTCTCGTTGAAAAACCTGTCGGAATGAACGTGGCTGAAATCGATGAGTTGATCGCAGCACGCGATGTGACCGGTTTGCTTGCGGCAGAGGCTTATATGATCGTGCATCATCCCCAATGGCAAAAAATGCGGGACTTGGTGCAAAGCGGTGCGCTTGGCGATTTGCGTCGCGTGTCGAGCACCTTCAGCTACGACAATCGCGCTGATGTCGACAATATTCGGCAAAAAGCGGCGCGCGGGGGCGGAGGTTTGCGCGACATCGGCGTATATACGTTTGGCAGCGTGCGCTTTGTGACGGGGCAGGAGCCCGCGCGCATTATTTCCAAGCAACTGACGTTAGAAAATGGTGTCGATGTGCATGCACAAGTGACGGCAGAGTTTGGTGGCTTCACTTATGACACCACGACGTCCATGCGTATGACCCCGTGGCAATGCGTTGAATTTCATGGAGAAACTGCAATTGCGCGTCTTACGGCCCCGTTTAATCCGCTGGTCTTTGGCGAAGCGCGTCTGGAGCTTGTTCAAAGTGATGGCTCAAGCGAAGTGTTTCGCTGGCCACGCGAAAATCACTATGTCTTGCAAGTCGAAGCGTTTCAGCGTGCCATGCAAGGTGAGGCTTATGCCTGCCCGTTAGAATTTTCGCGTGGGACGCAAGCGATGATAGATGAGGTTTTGGGATAGAAAAAGGCGGGCATCGAACACGACACCCGCCTATTTAAAACTCCGAACGATCACGCACTATTTTGCGGCGGCCTTTTTCTTTGCTGTCTTATTCGCTTTTGGTTTAGCAGCGGCGCTATTGGCGTCGATAAATTCCAAAACTAGGGGGCGAATATTGTCACGCCAGCTGCGGCCCGCGAAAATACCGTAGTGACCAGCACCCGGTTCAATATGGCTGGCCTTCTTCGCATCAGACAGGCCTGTGCATAGATCCAATGCCGCAACACATTGACCGGGCGCGGAAATATCGTCTTTCTCTCCTTCGACAGTCTTCACGGCAACTGTTGTGATGTTGCCAATATCGATCTTGTGTCCGTCAACCACGAATTCATTATTAGCGATTTCGCCGTTCTTAAAGATGCGCTCAACCGTAGAGAGATAAAATTCTGCAGGCATGTCCATGACCGCGAGATATTCATCATAAAATTTGTTGTGCTTGTCGTTCTCTGACGCTTCACCCTGCGCAGCGCGCATGATTTGCTCCGTAAAGGCTTTGGAGTGGCTTTCGCTGTTCATTGACATGAACGAAGTCAATTGTAGAAGGCCGGGGTAGACTTTGCGTCCCACGCCTTTGTGCTTGAAGCCAACACGTTGGATCGCGGTTTGCTGCAATTGCCCCATCGTTACGCGGTGGCCGAAGTCGGTTACATCTGTTGCATTCGCATTGGGGTCAATTGGACCACCGATAAGCGTCAGCGATTTTGGCTGCGCGTTAGGGTCTTGTTCCGCCAGATAGGCAGTCGCGGCTAGCGTCAAAGGCGCTGGCTGGCACACCGCAATGACATGCGTGTCAGGGCCAAGTTCACGCATAAAATCAACAAGATACAATGTGTAGTCTTCCACATCGAACTTACCCTCAGACACTGGAATGTCGCGGGCATTGTGCCAATCGGTGACGTAAACTTCCGCATCGCGGATCAAGGATTTCACGGTTGATCGTAAAAGTGTCGCGTAGTGGCCTGACATTGGCGCCACCAGAAGTATCTTTCGCGGCTGCGTCTCGCGACCTGTGACGTCGAAGTGAATCAAATCGCCAAAAGGACGTTTTACGACAGTGTTTATGTCGATTAAATGATCGCGGCCATCGGCGCATGTGAAGCTATCGAGGCCCCAGTCGGGCTTTGCAATCATACGCGCGAAAGAGCGTTCTGTGACGTCTCCCCACGCCCCGAGCCACTGTAAAGCAGGGTTCGATACCAAGGAAAACATCGGGTAAGCCGCCATGGATTTCGCTGTCGCACCAAGCCATTGGTTGGTGTTTCTCATTGTCTCCATCATGTCGTAAGTAGCCATATATTTCATTATTTTTCCTTACTGACACCAGCCTGTTTGGGGGGCGGTTCAATTCGTCGCTTTGCCCCTCGGTAAGTTCGACGCTACACTTGTCAGAAATATGCTGCGCTGCAGCTAAGTTAGTCGGGATTTATTAAGATGACAACAAATGACGATGTTGCAGGGCAAAATTCCCCTCAAATGACGGCGAACTTGGAGAAAATCGAAGCTTTGTCCGAGCGTTTGGTGAAAGCTCTGTCCGGCAAAGCCAAATCAAATCCCGCGCTGAGTGGCCCGAATCAAGAGCTGTTTTCGAATGCG
>Ga0206129_10005228_pt1 | contig 13810 bp, 11 predicted proteins | sample Helgoland_Spring_8_FD_148616 | JGI IMG/M metagenome (GOLD analysis project Ga0206129, IMG submission 148616) | Pelagic subsurface seawater microbial communities from Kabeltonne, Helgoland, North Sea - Helgoland_Spring_Bloom_20160502_2 | ecosystem: Environmental > Aquatic > Marine > Epipelagic ...
CTTGTTCATTTTCAACACTCAGAAAACTTTGATTGTAAAATTTAGAGATAATTTTTTTCATTCCTTTTTGAGATGACCAAATTTTTGGGTTTAAGGTTATCGATTGGGTAAATTTTGCTCTTTGAGTTGCAATAAATTGGATATTAGGTTTCGGTATGCGTAAGTAGGCTGCTTGATCTTGAAATTCTGCAATTTCAAATTCGTCAAAATCTTTAACTCCATCACTATTATAATCTATCCAAGTATAATACCCAAAGCCAGGTTCTGTTTTGACATACATATATTCTTGTCTAGCAATATTCCCTGAGGAGGTTTCGTACACACTTCCTAAATTAATAAAACGATTCAATAACTGCTGGTTAAAATTAATTTTAGAATTCAGAGATTTTTCAATATTATTTGTAAAGCTATTTTTAGTGTGCCTGTAATTTGCAAAAACACTTAAACTTGTTTGTTCTTTTTGTACTAATTTACTGTCAATATAAAAGGTTTTTCGATCATTAATTCTGGTGAAAGTATTTGATTTTATACTGTCATTATTTCTATAGTTAACCCCTATTTTTGTGAATACATTTGTACTATCTCCAATTCCAAAATAGGCTTCGTACTCTTTAAAACGATGACTTGTATTGATGAACTCCTGGGTGCTGCTATTTTTTCGAAGATTCGATTCATAATTTATAAAAGCTCCAACCCATTTTTTATTAAAACTGTGTTCAACTGTTGCCTTTGCTCTGAGAAAAGAGTTGTTTTCTTCCGTTGAAGTGTTCTCTAAAAAACTGCTGTTAACAGAAAAAAAACTCTTTTTTAGGGTTATTTTAGATTTTAATTCGTGCTTGTTTCCAGAAAAAGCATTATTGTAATTTAGGTGATTAAATCGGTATGATACGATATTCTTTTTTTTATTGTGAAGCAGTATTGCTGCTTGTAAATAATTTTTCGTAGCATTATTTGTTAGAATATTCCAATCTCTGTTAAATTCAACAGGTTCCCACCCTTGTTCGGTATTAAAATTTTTTTGAACGAATTCATGAGAAATTACACTTTTTAATTGCCATTTTTTATCGATTAAAATTTGTTCCCATTTTAATTTTGATGCAACTGCAATATTGTTTTCATCCTCTTTGTCGGAAAAAAGATTTTTATCATTATTACCAATAGCAATCTCTGAATTTAGGGTTGTTTTTTTAGAAAAATTGTATTCAGACTTTACAACAAAAGTTTGTTGTTTTGTAGGAGGAATAATTTTTACAATAGGATTGTAATTACCTTGGTTTCTTCCTACATACTCATATACATTTCCGATGGCAGTGCTTCTGTCTATGACATAATCTCCTTTCTGTAAACCTACATTTGTAAACGTTACAAAATAAAGTATGTCATCTGGGTTTTGTGAATATTCAAAAACTTCGGTTGCTCCGCTGATCACCTTCTTGTACAAGATTTTGTTTTCATCAAAACTGTCTAGAAAAGCACTTTCTGCAACCATTAAATTGATATTGTTTCCAGCAGAAGCTAGTATGTTTTTTTGTGCATCCGTTAAGTTTTGTTGAAGGGGTTGGTTTTTAGCATCATTTTCGCTGTAAAAGTAACCGCTAATATTTAGTTTCGGACTCTTGTAAACCGCCTCTTCATAGGTTAAAAAACGAGTGTAATTTCTATCTGCATATTGAAACTCAATCGCAATTCTCATGTCATTTGTTATTGGATATGTGGTGTTAAAGGTTATTTCAGCTAAATTATAGTCTATCGTATAATCTTTATTCTCTCCACGTTTAATCTGGATCCCGTTAATATACACTTGTTCACTTCCACGAATCATTAGGATTGCGGGTTCATTATTTTTCCCATAAATTTTATAAGGACCCTGATTTCCTTCTCTACCTGTAATTCTATAACTATTAAATTTCCCTCTTACAACAGCTCCAGAAGCAGCAACTTTTAAATGGTCATTAATCTTTGCCTCTACTCTTAAACCTGTAATTTGTTTCTGAATAGGCATAAAATAACTCTCTTTATTTTCGAGAGCAATATCTCCCGCTTTTACCTTCCACTTATCGGTGAACATTTCTATAAAAATACGATCAAAATCAGTAAATTTTTGAGAATATCCATTTTCTTGAATTGGAATATTTGTGTCAAAAATAGCAGCTCTTAAGGTCACCTCTTTAGATAGCTTTCCTGTTATTTTAAGATCTAAAGTAGCATTTGCTACTGCATTCTGATTGTTTCCTGAGGTAATGCCTCTTGTAATATATCCATTGGTTTGTAGGCCATCAAACAATTTAATTTCTGATCCTTTTTTATTGGTCGTTAAGCTGTATAATTTATCAGTATTTGTACTAGAGGCAATGATAAATTTTTCATCAAAAGGGGTGTATACTTTTGTAATAAAATCAGGGATTCTAAAATATTTGACCGTAATTTCAGAATATTTCTTTGAGTTAATTTTTAACAAAGCATTGCTGAAATCTACACGGTATTCCGACGAAGGAATTACTTTCAATAAAGAGTTGAATACATTGAATTTATCAGGATTGATTGCGACACTATCTAGTTGAACACTGTCTTTTTCAATAAAAAGAGTTTTCATTCTAAAATCTTTAGATACAGTTTGAGATTGGGCAGTCCACCCAATAGCGAAACACAATAAAAAAAGCAGCCTATTTTGCATATATCCGATAGGTATAGAACGTAAAAATAGTTTTTAAGGTATTAAAAAGGGTATTTTTAAAAAAGAGATTGTTGTTTTAGTGGGTTTTCGTGAGCTAGTAACCATTTTTTTCTCCAAATTCCACCAGCATATCCTGTTAAAGAACCGTCTGAACCTATAATTCTATGACAGGGAATGATAATTAAAAGAGGATTTTTACCATTTGCTGAAGCAACTGCTCTAACCGCCTTAACATCACCCAAAGCCCTGCTTTGCCCTAAATAATTACTAGTTTTTCCATAAGGAACTTTTAATAACTCTTTCCAAACTTTTATCTGAAAAGAGCTTCCTTTGGGATTGACTACCAAATTAAAACTTGCTCTTTTCCCGTCAAAATATTCTTTTAATTGTAACACACACTCTTGTAAAAATTCAGGAGTTTCCTCATGGAGTTTTTCATCAGAGACTGCATCATCATCAAGGATAGAAACCGTATGAATTCCATTTTTATCTCCAACAATTTTTGCAATACCAATCGGTATTTTACAATAAGTAGTTTGTATTTCAGTCATTAGATTCCAAAAACAGCTTTAGAGTTTTGAGTGGTTGTCGCCACAATTTCCTCGAAAGGAACTTTATAAATTTCCACCAATTTATCTATAATATTTGTAATGTATGCACTTTCATTTCTTTTGCCTCTGAAGGGAGTGGGAGCTAAGTAGGGAGCATCGGTTTCTAAGACAATATGTTTGAGGTTAATTTCATTTAAAAACTTATCAATCTTCCCATTTTTAAAGGTAGCTACTCCTCCAATTCCCAATTTCATATTGTAATTTATTGCTTTTTCAGCTTGTTCTTTCGTCCCAGTAAAACAGTGAAAAATGCCCCTTAAGGAATCTCCTTTTTCTTGTTCTAGTATTTCAAAAATTTCATCAAAAGCATCTCGACAATGAATAACAATAGGGAGTTTTTTTTCTTTTGCCCACTTTATTTGTGTTCTAAAAGCCTCTTGTTGTTGTATTAAGAAACTGCTATCCCAATACAAATCAATTCCAATTTCTCCAATTGCAAAGAATTTTTTTTTATCAATCCATTCTTTCACATGGGCAAGTTCTTCTAGATAGTTTTCTTTTACCGAAGTAGGGTGTAAGCCCATCATCAAAAAAACATCTTTTGGAAAGTTTTTTTCTAGTTTCATCATGCTTTCTGTATAGGAAGAATCTATAGCAGGGATAAAAAATCGCGAAACACCTGCATCTTTTGCACGTTGAATCATTGCCGATTGGTCTTCTTTAAACTGACTAGAGTATAGATGTGTATGCGTATCTGTAATCATTGAACCTAAAATTTCTGATGCAAAATTACTAAATATTCCTTCTGCAAACAGATATTGCTGCTCGTTTTATAAAATGTACCTTTGCAAAAAAATAGTACAAATGACTTTTGAAGATTTAGGTATCTCTAATCAGTTACAATATGCGATAGACGATTTGGGTTTTGTAAATACAACCCCCATACAAGAACAAGCATTTTCAGTAGTAAGATCGGGGAAAGATGTTGTAGGAATTGCACAAACAGGAACGGGAAAAACGTTTGCATACATGATGCCTATTTTGCAGGATTTACCATTTTCTAAGCAGCAACATCCCAGAGTTTTGGTGTTGGTGCCCACTCGTGAGTTGGTTTTGCAAGTAGTTTCTGAAATTGAGAAGCTTTCAAAGTATATCAATACGCGTGTCCTAGGAGTGTATGGAGGTGCAAACATAAATACTCAAAAACAATCTATTTTGCAAGGCCAAGATATTATTGTGGCCACTCCTGGAAGACTTTATGATTTGGCATTGAGCAATGCGTTGAAATTAAAGTCTATCCAGAAATTAGTGATTGATGAGGTAGACGTTATGTTAGATTTAGGATTTCGTTTTCAGTTGATGAATATTTTTGATGTGATACCTGAAAGAAGACAAAACATCTTATTTTCAGCTACCATGACCGAAGATGTAGATGCGTTAATTTATGATTTTTTTAAAAATCCTACTAAAATTTCTGTAGCAGTTAGTGGAACTCCGCTTGACAATATTGAACAAGTATCTTATGATATTCCTAACTTCTTTACCAAGGTAAATTTATTACATCATCTTTTAAAAGACACACAGACTTTTCACAAAGTATTAATATTTGTTGGGTTTAAAAGAAGTGCCGATTTACTTTTTAAACATTTAGAAGAGATTTTTGGAAGTGAAACCTGTGTCATACACTCGAATAAAACACAAAATTATAGAATACGTTCCATAAGGCAGTTCGATGAAGGGAATAATCGGATTTTAGTGGCTACAGATGTAATGGCTCGTGGGTTGGATTTTGATGAAGTATCTCATGTTATTAATTTTGATACCCCAGATTTTCCAGAAAATTATATGCACAGAATAGGTAGAACAGGTCGTGCAGAAAAAGCCGGAAAGACGCTACTTTTTTCAACAGAGAAAGAACAAGAGGCAAAAGGCAGTATTCAAAATTTAATGGGGTATGAAATTCCTGTTTTAGAACTACCTGCAGAAGTTGAAATTTCTGAATTGTTAACAGAAGATGAACGTCCAAAGGAAGATCAAGGAATTTCTAAAAACAGAACCTCTTTAGAATATGTGCCAGGTCCCGCTTTTCATGAAAAGAGTGAAAAAAATAGCAAAACCAATCAAGGAGGGTCTTATCGAAGAGAAATTGCAAAAAAGTATAAGAAGCCAAAAACAAGAGGAGATAAGAACTATAATCGTAGAAATAAAAAATAACAATGCAGATTTTAACAGCACAAGAATTGCATAATTTAGCAATGAATATTGTTGGGGAGAAGCTTCGTGAAATGGGATACGAGTTTCAGGCGATTAATAGCCAAATAAAAAGGCACCCTCAATTTGTGTTATACAAAAAAGGGGAGCCTACTATCTTTGTGTTGGTAAAAGCAACAAATAACATTCAAAAACCAAATGAATATGATGTACTTTGGATGGAGACGTTTAAAAATCATGCCCTTAAACAAAACGCAAAAGTTTGGTTTGCAGGGGTTGGAATCGCCAATGCAGAGAGTGTTGAAAATCCTGTTTTTAAAGACCAGCCTTATTATATTGCTTTTGAAGATTTTATAAAGATCCTGGACTAGTATTATTTAATCTAAATCTTATTTTTTTGAAAACAGGTACTTAGACAAGGCTTTAGTTCATCATGAATTTACTTATCTTCTAGTGCTTTTACTCGCTTAATTAAGCGAGTTATTTGATCTTGTTGCGCTTCATTTTGATGTTTGAGTGTCTTAATGGCTTCAATTAATGGGGCAACGATATTACTGTATTGTACCGACTTATATCCCTTTTTATCTGTATGGACTAACTCTGGAAATACGGCCTCAATCTCTTGGGCAATCACCCCGAGCTGTGTGCCATCGGAAAAGTTCTTATTGGGGAAATCATCCACTCTCCATAAATAGCTCACTCCTCTCAAGGTAGCAATTTTATCAAGGCTATTATCTAGAGTATGAACCTTTTTTTTCCAGCGTCGATCAGAGGTACTAGTCCAACTATTTGCACTTCCATTTGTTGCATGAATTTCGCCATTAACCTTTAATTTATAACCTTCACAATCAGTGGTCCCAATTCCTACATTGCCATTGGCATCAATACGCATTCGTGCGGTATCATTAGTATTTAGAACCAATGGCGAGTTGTTTTTGGTACCTACAACAAAACTATTTTGAAATGCTGGGTTAAGTACATCAGAACCTCCTGTTCCCAGGTATCCTATAGCAGTATCTAATTCACCTTGAGTAAACAGGACTATATTATAGAGGTCATTATCGGTCTTACTGTTTTCAAATTTAGCTGCGTAAATTTCATCCTTACTCCTATCTTCGGCATCAAGATGAAAGGGGTATTCAGGGTTAGTCGTCCCAATCCCGACCCTGCCAATAGTATTAATACGCATTCGTTCGGTATCATGAGTATTTAGAACCAATGGCGAGTTGCTTTTGGTACCTACAACAAAATTATTTCTAAATGCTTTGTTAGGTACATTAGAACCTCCTGTTCCCAGGAATCCTTCAGCAGTACCTGATTCACCTTGAGTAAACCTGACTATATTATAGATGTTGTCATCGGTTGCGCTATTTGTGAATCTAGCTGAGTAGGTAGAACTTCCTTTATCCTTTGCATCAACATCTAAAGCATAGAGTGGAGTCGTCCCAATCCCGACCTTTCCATTAAATACACCACCAGTAGAGGCAGCCACAAAATCGTTCAGATCTTCCCAATTACTAGCGTTGTATACTTGAATTACTCCTCCACCGCTAGTAGCACAATCAGTACAATATATGGTAAGTCCGGTGGCTGGGTTGTTAATAGCATCACGTTCTGCTTCGGCCATTCTTGGAAATAAAAAACCTTTAGAAGTACTTTGTATTTCTAAAGCTGCAGAGGCATGTGGATTTGAAGTTCCAATACCTACTTGCGCTAGAGAGTTAAAATTTAAAGAGATAAGCATGATGCCAAACAGTATTTTACTAATTTTTTTCATTTTTTGATATTTAGGGGATTATTGAAAATAATTATGACTTTATCGCAACTAATTTATCAACTTAAAGTAAAGAAGAAAAATAAATCACCTTTATTTAGATGAAACCTCTTTTTTAAAGGTAGAGTGAATAAATTAAGTGAAACAAATCTCTTTTAATGAGTTGACGGGTCTCAATCGTTTTTTTTAAGAAGAAGGTGATCTCGTCTGTCTCGAGTTTTCTTATGATAAAGATCGATAAAATAAGATGTGTTATGAGTAAAACGAAGTTGGCTCTTTTCTATAAAGAGAGTATGGCTTGAGATTTTAATTTATAGATGTCTCTCTATTTATATAAATTAGTTCTCTAATTGTGCAACACGGCTGCGAAGTGATTGTATTTCTTTGATTAACATTGGAACTAGCTTGCTGTAGTCCACACCCATTATTTCTTCTGAGTCTTCAGGAACTGACACAGCCTCTGGTGCAACAGTCATTAACTCCTGTGCAATCATGCCGTAGTCTTGGTGAGAGCCGTCAGCTTTCCAGTCAAACTTGCGTACTTGGATAGCGTCTACCTTGCTACCTGCGTCATCAGCGTCTGCAATATTTTCCTTGAGGCGTTGGTCTGAGCTTGTGTTAAAATACGTTGTTGAGCCACCTGTTGTAACACTGCCTACATCACCGTTTCCGTTAGCAAAAGTAAGATGAGTATTTGCGCCAGTTCCTGACCTTTCAATACGCGCAAAGCCTACAGGGTTAATTTTAAATCCTGTATTACCTAGAGCATTAGAAGTACTACCCACCAACACGTTGCCTAATGCGTCAATACGCATTCGTTCGGTATCATTAGTATTTAGAACCAATGGCGTGTTGTTTTGGGTACCTACAACAAAATTATTTTTAAATGATGAGTTATTTACAGTAGAACCTCCTGTTCCCAGGTATCCTGTAGCAGTATCCGATGCACCTTGAGTAAATAGCAGTGTATTATAGATGTTATCATCGGTCTTGCTGTTTTCAAATTTAGCGGTGTAGGAAGAACTTCCTTTATCCTTTGCATCAATATGTAAAGCAAAGAGTGGAGTCGTCCCAATCCCAACTCTGCCAATAGTATCAATACGCATTTTTTCGGTATCATTAGTATTTAGAACCAATGGCGAGTTGCTTTTGGTACCTACAACAAAATTATTTTTAAATGCATCGTTAAGTACATTAGAAGCTCCTGTTCCCAGGTATCCTTCAGCAGTACCTGATGCGCCTTGAGTAAACCTGACTATATTGTAGAGGTCATTATCGGGTGCGCTATTTGTGAATCTAGCTGAGTAGGTAGAACTTCCTTTATTGTTTGCATCAACATCTAAAGCATAGCTTGGAGTCGTCCCAATCGTGCCAATCCCGACCTTTTCAGTAAACATACCACCAGTAGAGGCAGAGACAAAATCGTTCAGATCTTCCCAATTACTAGCGTTGTATACTTGAAGTACTCCTCCACCGCTAGTACTACAATCAGTACAATATATGGTAAGTCCAGTGGCTATGTTGCTAATAGCATTACGTGCTACTTCGGTCATTCTTGGAAATAAAAAACCTTTAGAAGTACTTTGTATTTCTAAAGCTGCAGAGGCATGTGGATTTGAAGTTCCAATCCCTACTTGCGCTAGGATATTAAAGTTTAAGGCAATCAAAACAATGCCTAGAAATGGTTTTTTAGAGATCTTCATTTTTTTTTTTTAAATTAAGTATTAAGAAGCGTCTATTATAAACAGTAAAATATTAGAGGACTTGAGGACTTAATTCAAATTATTTTAAAGAGAAAAACACTAATTTAAGAATCTTACAAAGATGACCAAACCATGTAAGATTCTAAAATTAGGAGCTCATATACAATGAGATTTAACTAATAAATATGAATTTATCACTACCAATGTATCAACTTAATAGAAAGAAGAAAAATAAATTATCTTTATTTAGATGAATTAATCTTTAATTGCATTAAAAGATTAATTTTCTTTTTAAAAGAGACGTCAGAATAAATTAAGTGAAACAAATCTCTTTTAATGAGTAGACGGGTTTTAATAGTTTTCTTATGAAATAAGATGTGTTATGAGTAAAACGAAGTTGGCTACTTTTTGAGAAATTTTATTTTTTTGATAAGCATAAAAAAAACCACTCTTTTAGAGTGGTTTCGAAGATGATTAAAAGGACTAAAAATTAATTAGATGCATCTTGTTCTAATAAATCAAAAAACTGATTTAATTTAGGCATGATGATAATTTTCGTTCTTCTGTTTTTTGCCATGTTTCCTGGCGTGTCATTTTCAGCTAAAGGAACATATTGACTTCTTCCTGCGGCTATCAGACGATTAGGTTGAACCCCAAATTTATATTGTAAGATTCGTGTAATCGAAGTAGCTCTTAAAGCAGATAAATCCCAGTTGTCTTGAATGATGTTTCTTTTAATTGGACTAGAGTCTGTATGCCCTTCAATCATAACCTCCATTTGCGGTTGATCGTTTATAACTTTAGCGATTTTTTCTAAAACAGTGTAAGCGTTGTCTGTTACATTATAGCTTCCGCTTTTAAACAATAGCTTGTCTGAGATAGATATAAAAACGACTGTTTTTTCAACATTCACTTCAATATCTTCGTCTTGAATTCCGTTTGTTAGGTTTTGAGTTAGGTGGTATTTGATGGCAAGATTTAAGGAATCTTTTTGAGTCATTGCTTCTCTTACACCATTTATATATTTATCTTTTTCACTCAATTGAGAAATAACATTTTTGATATTATCTGAAGAAGATTGGGTTAAAACCGTTAAATTTTCAACTTGCTTTAAAGCAGTTTTTTTATCCTCTTTTAAGGCTTTTACTTGTTCAGTTAAAGAAAATGCTTTGGTATTTTCTTTTTCTTTTTCAATGATACATTTTTGTAGATTAGTTTTTACATTTACTAATTCTGTTTTGGTTTGATCATGTTTTGCTTGCAATGCCACAAATTCTTTTTTTGAAACACAAGAACTTATTGTAACAATGGTTAGAAGCAGTATCGATAATTTTTTCATTTTATAATTATTAAATTCAAAAACAAAATTAATAAAATAGAACTTAATAAAAGATTATATATACATATTTATGAAAGTTTTATACATTATTTTTGTTGTAATATGTCAATGTAATGAACTCAAACAAATTTCTTGTACTTATTAGTGTATTCATTTTATTTTCTTGCTCTAAGCCGGCAAAGGAGGAAAAAATCACCTTAGAAGGTGCTGTCTTTGGGACAACATACAAAATAGTGTATTTAAATACTTCAATAAACTATCAAAAGTCAATAGATAGTTTATTTCTTTTAATGAATACTTCCTTGTCTACCTATATTCCTTCTTCGGATATTTCTAGAATTAATAGCGGAGATACCACGGTAGTTGTAGACGATTTGTTTCTTGAAGTTTTTAAAAAGTCAAAAAGAATCCATAAAGAAACTAACGGATACTTTGATCCAACGGTTGGTAATTTAGTAAATGCGTGGGGGTTTGGACCGAAAAATGAAAAGAGAAATTTAACCGCTACAGAAATACAAGAACTAATGCAATTTGTAGGCTTAGACTTCGTAAAAATTGTTGACAGACAGGTTTTTAAAAAAGAGACTAAAATATATTTAGATTTTAATTCTATTGCGAAAGGGTTTGGAATTGATGTTGTAGCACGTTTTTTAACAAGTAAAAAAATAACGAACTATTTAGTAGAAATAGGAGGGGAAATCCGTGCCAAAGGAACAAAAAACGATAACATTCCATGGCTTATAAAAATAGTTGATCCTACAAATGAAGGGTTGCTACAGAAGTATAAAAGCATAAATTTATCTAATAAATCTATGGCAACATCTGGAAATTACAGGAAGTATAGGTTCACAGAAAACGGACAAAAATTTGTTCATACGATAAATCCAATAACTGGGCAGGCACTTGAAAGTAATTTATTAAGTGCTTCTGTCATAGCCAATTTAGATTGTGCCGATGTAGATGCTTATGCTACCGCTTTTATGGCTATGGGGTTAAAAAAATCTAAAAAATTTTTACAAGAGCATCCTTTAATTGACGGTGTTTTATTATTTATTGATGATGATGGCCGCTTAAAAGAATACAGTACCATAAATAATTGATGAAGGAGACCGTATTTTATTTTTCTTTATAACATACAGGAAGAATTTCATTCTTCATTAAACAAAATCGGTCTAGTTCCTCTGGAGTGATTCTTTGTGTGTAATCAACTTCGTCAACTTTAAAGCCAACAGAACGGAGTTTGTTGAAATAATCGCGACCATATACTCTAACATGATCGTACTGTCCAAATATTTTAGTACGTTCTTCTTTGTCTGTAATAGAAGCGTCTTCAAAAGTGTTTTCTCTAGACATGTCTTGAGGAATTTGAAAAACTCCAAATCCCCCTTTTTTTAAAACTCGAAATAACTCTTGCATTGCCTTTTTATCATCGGGAATGTGTTCTAAGACATGGTTGCAAAAAACAACATCAAATGAATCATCTTTAAAGGGTAAGTTGCAAATATCCGCTTTTACATCTGCAATAGGAGATTCTAGATCTGAAGTAACATAGTCTAAGTTTTTTTGTTTCTTAAAGATTTTTAAAAAGCATTGCTCAGGGGCAATATGTAGGGTTTTTATTTTTTTTGATGAAGTAAAAAATGAAGTCTCATTTTTTAAAAACAACCACATTAATCGATGTCTTTCAAGAGATAGCGTAGAGGGAGAAAGTGCATTTTTTCGCTGTTTTGAATAACCATAAGGTAAAAACTTTCGAAAAGAATTTCCATCTATAGGATCTGTATACGTATCGCCTTTTAGATAGAATGCAATGATTGGCTTTACTAGGTAACTAGCTTTTATCAACCAAGGTCTTGGGATGTTATTTAGTATGTGTTTAAAAATAAGCACTTATTATTATGAATTTACTCTTAATCCGTCCTCTTCATTGGTGACAACTCCTAATGCTTCATGAACATATTTAAAGGTAGATAATAATTCTGGCTTGCCATTTATAATGGCTACATCATGTTCGAAATGGGCAGAGGGTTTGTTATCTAAAGTAGTAATTGTCCAACCGTCATTGTGTTGTCTAATTTTGTGAGTTCCTAAATTAGTCATAGGCTCTATAGCAACGACCATCCCTTCAGCAAATTTTTTCCCTCTTCCTCTTTTTCCGTAATTGGGCATTTCTGGATCTTCGTGCATTTCTCTCCCAAGGCCATGACCGACCAATTCTCTTACAACTCCATAACCGTGATCTTCAGTAAATTTTTGAATCGCATATCCAACATCTCCGACTCTATTTCCTGTTTTAAATTCTCGGATACCAACATACAAACTTTCTCTAGTTATGTCTAAAAGTTTTTTTGTTTCAGCGGCAATTTCTCCAACGGCAAATGTATATGCGTGATCACCATAAAAACCGTTCTTTTTTGCGCCACAATCTATAGAAATAATATCACCCTCTAACAGCGGTTTTTTATTTGGAATACCGTGAACTACCTGAGCATTTGGGCTCATACAAAGTGTATTAGGAAAGTCATAGAGCCCTAAAAAACCAGGAATAGCTCCTTCTGATCTGATAAAATCTTCGGCAAGTTTGTCTAAGTACAAAGTAGAAACTCCTGGTTTTACTTCTTTGGCTAGCATGCCTAATGTTTTTGAGACGATTAATGCACTTTCGCGCATCAATTCTATTTCTTCTCTGTTTTTTATTTGAATCATTTAAAAAAAAGTTGGACGGTAAAGTTACTACATTTTAGAGAACTAAAAGAAAAATTGACTATTTGAAAAAAGAGAAAAATCCTTTCTTTGTGTTGTATGTTGGTTCGCTATTAAAGATAAGTTTGTAGATTTCTGACCATCCTAAAAAACCACCAATATTTCGATCATCAATAAATAAATCTGCATGAATTTTACGGCTGTCTTTTTCATCGTAATCTTCTTCTGGAAAATTTTTATTTACAGCATAAAATTCTATTCCGTTTTTTTTACAAAAAAGAACAGCTTCTTCAAGTTTTTCTTCATTTCTGTAGGTCCATAGAATTAGACGATGCCCTTCAGATTGAAGTTTTTTTAAGGTATCAAAAGCAAAGAGCATGGGTTTCCCAATTTTTGGGTAAGCATCCGTTACGATTGTACCGTCAAAGTCTACTGCAATAATCAATGGATTGTTAGGAATCATTAATTTTCGTATGCGTGTTTGTAAGGTTGTTCCGAGATAATTTGAAGCATGTCTTTTTCTAAAGATTCTTTGGCATATTCTACATACCGTCCTATTTCTTTTCCTTGTTTGTAAAAGATAAAAGTAGGAACTCTTATGATGTTAAATCCTTCCTGTAAGTTGTCAGGAGTTTTCTTGTTTCTATTGACAGCGATCAATTCAACATTTTTTAAATTAAAACCTGCTTGATCTAATATTTTAAAAAAACGAGGGATTTCTCTTCTGCTGTCCCCACACCAAGTTCCTAAAAAGCCTTTAATTTTAATTCCTTTCAATTTTTCTTTAAGGGAAGTAATTGTCTGAGAATCTGTTTGATATAATTTTTTTTCTTGATCAAACCACTTGCTGTAAGG